>JAEEGI010009418.1_pt1 | contig 21416 bp, 18 predicted proteins | sample 8958751 | NCBI WGS metagenome assembly JAEEGI01 (sample SAMN16246545, study PRJNA631951) | gut metagenome | biome: gut microbiome; feature: rumen; material: KS-attached | host: Bos | place: Iran: Karaj | collected 2018-10 | reverse complement strand
GCCACAGGTACAGGCTGTAGAATGGCGCATGCACGGCGGTGAGCAGCGTGTCGATGGCCACGTTGCAAACCATCAGCACCACAGGCACCAGCACCAGCGAGAGCACGGCTATCGAGAGGTACTTCTCCAGCTTGCTGGCAGGCAGCATGGCGAAGTAGACATCGCCGCGCTTACGCTTGGGCCCTATGTTGGCGTAGAGCTGCGTGGGCACCGTCGAGGCCAGGAAGAGGGTCATCGTGGTCATCAGTGACAGGCGGTAGCTGGCACCTTGTTCCAAACCCGTAACCCCCTGCAGCATCGTATCCAGCGGAGTGAAAGCCAGCAAGCCCAGCATGGTAGCACCTACGGTGCCAAGCACCGGCGAGCAACGCCTCACATCGTGCCACACCAGCTTGCAGAAACGATGAATATCAAATGAGTTGTTCATGCAAACAGTTCGTTAATACGGTTCTTGTTGCGCAGCACGGCGTTGAAGAGGGCTTCGATGTTCAGCTGGCTCTCCTCGCCGTCGACATTAGGCACCACGTTCATGTATCCGCCGGGCATCAGCTCGCTGTATAGGGCGTCTTCGCGGGCCTCGCCGCCATACTCGAAGAAGAGCTTCTCGGTGATCTTCTGCACCGATGCGTCGAGCAGCACGGCATTGTGCGAGAGAATGACGATGGGGTCGATGAGGTTCTCCACATCCTTCACCTGGTGGGTCGAGATTATGATGGTGGCGTTCTCCTCGGCGCGCTTGCTGAGGATACTGCGGAACTGGGCCTTCGAGGGGATGTCGAGGCCGTTGGTGGGCTCGTCGAGCAGCACATAGTCGGTGCCCAGCGAGAGGCTGGCGGCTATGAGGCTCTTCTTCTGCTGGCCGAAGCTCATCTCCTTGAACTTGCGTTCGGGCTCCACCTCGAGCTCCTGCATCAGCTGCAGAAAGAGGCCCTGCGAGAAGGTAGGATAGAACGGTGCCAGCTCGTCGATGTAGCGCTGCGGCGTGGCGTTGTCGGGCAGCGTCACCTCGTCGGGCAGGAAGACGATGCTCTGCAGCATCTCGGGCTGGCGTTCGTGGCTGGTGAGGCCGTCGACCGTACAGGTGCCGCTGACAGGCCGTTGCAGGCCACAAATGAGTTTCAACAGGGTGGTTTTACACACACCATTCTCGCCCAGCAGTCCATAGATGGCCCCTTTCGGGAAGCTGAGGCTGATGTTACTGAAGACCGGAGTCTTCTTGTAACTGAAGTTCAGGTTCTGTATTTCTATCATGGCTGTATGGTTTTATTTGTATTTGACTGCGGTTCCAAAGACGAGCACCTCGGCGGCCTGCGCCATAATGCTGTTGGTGGTGTAGCGCACGCCGATGATGGCGTCGGCGCCCATCTGCACGGCCTGATCCACCATGCGACGTGTGGCTTTCTCGCGGGCCTTCTCCATCATGCCGGTGTAGCTCTTAAGTTCACCGCCCACGATGCTCTTCAGCCCCTGGCCGAAGTCGCTGACGAAGTTCTTGCTCTGAATGGTGCTGCCCGTGACAACGCCCATCTCTTCATAATTGCACCCTTGCAGGGTGTCCACTGTTACCATTTTCATAGTATTGATATTTTTATTGATTACATTTTCGGACTATTGTCGGTGGCACCTTGGCGTGCCTTGCTCTCCAGTTCCATCTTGCCGATGCGCCAGGTGAGACCGAAGCTCACGAAGCGTGTGTTCCAGCGCTGGCTGCCAGTGGTCTGGTACTGTGGAGCGGTGGTGTTGCTGCCCCACTCGGCCCAGCCGAAGATATCGTTCACCGTGAGGTTGACGCTCAGCTGGCGGTTGAAGAAGTCGCTGCTCACGCCGAAGTCAAAGCGCTTGTTGGGATTGGTGATGGTGTAGAGTCCGAGGTGCGGCGAGCTGTAGCTGCCGTTGGCAAATATTTCCAACTTGTTCCACACCTTGGCCCACACATTGAGGCGGAAGCTGTAACTCAGCTTACTGTCGCTGAAGTCGTTGTAGTTATAGCCATAGTTGAACAGCGAAGCGTTGAAGCGTACGTTGAAGAAGCCTGTGGGACGGTAGGTGATGTTGGCCTCGATGCCTTCGGTGTGGCTCGAACCGATATTGTCAGGGAACGTGTAGTTGACCATATAGGGGCCGAGGACGGGGTCGATAGCGGCAGCGGTCATATTGCCTATCTCATTGGTGTTGGCACGCCAGTAAGCGTTGAGGCTCACCATGCCGAAGCCCATCAGATACTTGCTCCAGGCAGCTTCCAAGTTGTGGGTGTAGCTCATCAGCAGGTTGGGATTACCGGTGCGGAAGCTATAGTCGTCATAGATGCGGAAAGGCAGGTAGCTGCTGAGGTCACCGTCGTGCGAGAAGCGGCGGGTATAGCTGAAGCTGTAGCTGGTGAAGGTCTTGGTCTGGTAACTCAGGTGGATGCTGGGAATCAAACCGGAAAAGACGGTATCAATGCTCTGACGGTCGCCGAGGCCCGGGTGCTCGATCATGCCGCTCTTGAAGTTGTTGTCGTAGCGCAAGCCTGCCTTGGCGGTGAAGCCGCCCCAGCGCTTCTGCGCCGTCAGGTAAACATTAGGCTCAAAGGCAGTCCCGTTCGAGACATAGGAACGGTAGGGCATACTACTCCAGTCGCCCGAAGGCAGCAGGCTGTCATACAGCTCGTTGTTACGACTGTAGCCATATCCGAGTTCAGCGCCGGCCTCGATGGTGTAGTCGTGCTTCAGCGGCAGGGTGTAGTTTACATTCAGTTCTCCACTGCCGTTGAACATGTCGCCTGTCAGGTGGCGGGTGAAGTCGGTGAGCGTGGCCGAGCGGTAGTCGCGCTGCTGGTCGCTGTAGCCACCGTTGCTCCAGTAGTTGCCGTTGAAGTTGACACTGAGTTTGCGACCGGTGGTGTCGTAGCGATGCTCGAACCAGGCACCGGCATAGGCACCACTGCTGAAGCCGTTGTTACGCTCGGTGTAGTTGTAGCTCAGGTCAGTCAAGGCAGGCTGGTATTCGTAGTAGGTGTAGCTGTGGTCAAACGAATTTCGGTCCCAGTAGGGGTAGGCACCCGCCCAGGCCGAGAGGTGGGTCATGCTGTCGATGTTCCAGTTTACATTGATACCCGCGTAGCCGCCATAGTAGGGCATTCTGTTCTTGGTCGTGTATTCCTGATAGCGACTGGTGTCGCCGTTGGCGTCGAAAAGGGTGGCGGTGCCGTCGGCAGCCGACTCCTGCCGGCCGTAGTTGCCGCTGAGGTAGAAGTTGAAATCAACCTTCTCGTTGGCCCACACATAGGAGAGCCACGGGGCGATGACCGGAGTGGTGGTGCCGCGCACACCCAGGCAAAGCAGCTCGTTGCGCTTCACGGTCTGGTTGGTGACGATGTTGATGACGCCGCCGCTGGTCGAATAGCGGGCCGAAGGATTGGTGATGACCTCGATGCGCTCAATGGCGCCCGCCGGCATGGTCTTGATGTACTGCTTCAGGGCCTCCTCGTTCATGTGGCTCGGACGGTCGTTGATCCATATCTCGACACTCGAGACACCGCGCAGCGTGATGTTGCCCTCGGCGTCGACCTCCACACCCGGCGCGTTCTGCAGCGCATCGCTGGCGGTACCGGTCTGGATGCTGGGGTCCTCCTTTGTATTATACATATTCTTTTCGCCGTCCATGACATAGAGGGGTTTCTGTGCCACTACCTTCACCTCCTCCAAGGTGGTGCCCTGCTGAAGCTCAATCCTAAGGTCCTTGATGTCGTCAAGGACTTTTAGGTCTTTAAGGACCGTCAGGTAGCCCACAAACGAGGCCTGCATCAAATAGTCGCCGGCCGTCACCTCCTCGATGGCGAAACGCCCGTTGAAATCGGTGGTGGCACCACGCATGAACACCGTGTCGGCTGGACGCATCAGGGCCACGTTGACGAAAGGCATCGGCTCGCCCGTCTGGGCGTCTACCACCCTACCCTTCACCTGCAGGTTTTGGGCCTTCACAGCCCCTCCGAAGGAGAAAAACACCAGCAGCATCACGGCTGCAATTTTCTGTAACTTACTGTGTGTCATTTTATAATTTGATTATTGTATTGCTGTATTAGTTAACTAGTACACTGCAAAAGTAACACTATTTTCCAAACCAATAAAAAATATTTTGCCAAAATACGAAATTTAACATTTATTAAGAAATACCAGCGGTATCCGACACCTATTCTCAGATTTAGAAACGTCTTAATATCTGTTATTTACATTACGTTCTTCTGACGTTCTTCTCGAAATCGAGAAGAACGTCAGAAGAACGTGAAAGGAACGCACAACAAAACCGCCTCTCAATCACCTAGTTGACAACTTATTTCCTCCGCTGCACAATAATCGGGGGAGAACATCGTTTTTTACAATTATTAATTACAATTAATATAATGGAACAAACTTTCGGAAACAATTACGACCATCAGGCCACGGCACGCTTCTTCCGCCGCTGGTGGAAGGTGCTGGCCATCGTGGCAGTGGTGGCCGCGGCGATGTCGCTCCTGGTGGCGATGCTTATCAAACCCCTCTACAAGTCGAGCGCGGTGATTTTCCCCACCAACTCGAACCGCCTCTCGAAGGCCATCATGGACTACCACTACAGCCTCGACTTCATGGACTATGGCATCGAGCGCGACTGCGAGTATGCCATACAGATTCTCACCTCGAAGCGTATGCAGCATGCCGTGTGCGAACACTTCAACCTGATGGAGCACTACGCCATCAAAGGAGCCAACCCTCTGTTCAAGCTGGAGAAGCAATACAAGAGCAATATCACGGTGAAGCGCACCGACTTCCTGGGTGTGGAGATTGGCGTGTTGGACCAGGACCCGCAGTGGGCCGCCGACATCGCCAATTACATGGCGGCGATGTATGACACCCTCTGCCATGAGATTCATGCCGACCGCGCCGCCTCGGCCGCCGAGGTGATGAACGGCGTGGTGGGTGCCATGGAGCAGGAAATTGACTCGCTGGACAAGTGCAAAGCGGGAAGTGGAAAGTGGAAAGAGATTTTGATTGCCGACAAGTGCGAGCAGCTGGCCGACCTTCAGACGCGCGCCATGCAGACCAATGTGGACCGCTCGCTCGAGGTGAGCTACAAGTATCTGGTCGACAGCGCCACGCCGGCCGACAAGAAGGCCTATCCCAAACGCATGCTCATCGTGCTGGGCGGCATGCTGGGCGCCGTGGTGGTTTGCATCTTCGGCCTGCTGGTGTTCTGCCCTGCCAAGAAAGAAGAATAACAACTAAGTGTTAAGTGTTGAGAATTAAGAATTAAGAATTAAGAATTAAGAATTGGACTCAAAGACTCAGAGACTCAGAGACTCAGAGACTCTGTTAAGTGTTAAGTGCTTTTCGACTTTTTGACTTTTCGGCTCTTTTGTATGATAAAAGCCTTCATAAAACGCAACAGCGGACTTCTGGCGGCATTGCTGCTGACGGCGCTGTTCATTGTGGCCGAGGCCGAGGTGATGTACTGGAAGGGGGGCATCGCCATGGCGCTGGTGCCGCTGGCGCTGCTGGTGGTTTGGCTTTTCTACGTGCGCCTCGAGACAGGCCTGCTGCTCATGGCCCTGCTGACGCCCTTTGCCATCAATGTGGCCCTGATGCCTGGCATGGAGCTGTCTATGCCGGTGGAGCCGATGATGATACTCTTCAGCTTCTTCTTCCTCTTCCGCGTTTTATTAGTTCGGAGATACCAACCGCAACAGCCAGCTCCGACTTCCGAACTCCGCAATCCGACCTCTATCCTGCGCCACCCCGTCACCTTGTTGCTGCTGGCCAGCTTGGCCTGGTGGGTGGTGACGAGCTGTACCTCCAGACTGCCGTGGGTGTCGTTCAAGTACCTCCTCTCGCGTCTCTGGTTCGTCATACCGTTCTACTTTGCCGCCACGCAGATATTCCGCAACCGCGAGCGCATAGGCCAGTTCTACTGGGCCTACGCCATCGGTCTCGGAGTGGTCATCCTGATAGCCACCTCGAAGACGTTGGGCAACTTCAGCGACCTGCAGACGCTACACCGCGTGATGAGGCCTTTCTACAACGACCACACAGCCTATGGCTGCGCCATAGCCCTGCTTGTCCCCGCCTCGGTCCACTTTATCTTTGGCGGACGCTGGAAAGGTTGGCAGCGGGCACTCACATTGCTGCTTTTCGCATTGCTCTGTACCGGATTGTTCTTCAGCTACTGCCGCGCGGCATGGATCAGCGTGGTGGCGGCGGCAGGCATCTATGTGCTTGTCCGCATGGGCATGAAGGTGAAGTGGATGGTGTTGCTCTTCGGCTTGGGGGTAGGCATGTTCTTCGTCTACCAGAGCGACGTGCTGTACAAACTGGGCAAGAACCACCAGGACAGCAGCTACACGCTGGCCGACCAGGTGAAGAGCATCTCCAACATTTCGACCGACGCCAGCAACGTGGAGCGCCTCAACCGCTGGGCGTCGGCCATGCGCCTGTGGAAGGAGAGTCCCGTGTTCGGTGTGGGTCCCGGCACCTACCAGTTCCTCTATGGCAGCTACCAGAAGAGCTACCAGCTTTCGACCATCAGCACCAACGCCGGCGACCTGGGCAACGCCCACAGCGAATACATAGGGCCCATGACCGAACAGGGACTACCGGGCGTACTGCTGGTGGTGGCACTGTTCCTCACCACCTTCGCCACCGGCGTACGAGTCTACCGCACCGCCAAAGACCCCGCCGTAGGACGTATGGCGCTGGCATTCACACTCTCGCTCTTCACCTACTACGTGCACGGAGTCTTCAATAACTTCCTCGACACCGACAAACTCTCGGTCCCCTTCTGGGCTTTCACCGCCGTGGTGGTGGCACTCGACCTGTACTCCGAAAAACGCGAAACGACATGAGGAGATGGGTCATACTCGTTCTGCTGCTGGCCGCGATACCGGCTGCAGCACAGGTCTCTCAACGCCACAATTGCTGGGATATCGACGTTGAACTCGACAACACACGTCCGCCCTACCGACAGCCCCACACCATCGCCACCGCCGACTCGGGTATGATGCTCGTGGCCATGGCCAAGGAATACATCGGTACCCATTACCGCTATGGCGGCCGCAGTCCCAAGGGCTTCGACTGCGCCGGCTTCGCGCTCTTTCTCTACCGCCACTTCGGACACCATCTCCCCGGCTGGAGCGGAGCTCAAGCCAAACTGGGCGTCGAGGTGAGCGACACCCGCAACCTTCAAGCCGGCGACCTCGTCTTCTTCGGCGGACGCCACAGCCACAAGACAGTGGGGCACACAGGCATAGCCATCCAGACCGACCCGTCGACCGGGGTCTTCACCTTCATCCACGCTTCCACCCACAACGGCGTCATCATCAGCCGCAGCACCGAACCCTACTACGCCCAGCGCTACCTCACCGCCCGAAGGATATTCAAATAATATGGTAAAGAAGCTCCTACCCTTTTTAGCAGCCATCACGATGATGATGGCGATGTGCTCTTGTGGTCGCGACTGGTATGGGGAAGTGTTTGTCAATAGAAAACCGGTGACCTTCCGTGTGATGAACGATAGCGGCACACCGTTGGAAAATGTAGCGGTAAAATCAGAGGAGCTCGACGCCTTCGACCATGACCTTATTATTGACGGAACGCATTATGCCCGCACCAACGCCGAAGGGCTGGTTACCGTAAATGCAGTCTTTGACGAAGATGCAGGCTATAGCAGCCTTGGCGAACGAACGACAAGGTTCACCTTTACGGCCACAGACTATACCGTATTCGACACAATCCTTAATTATTGGGAGGGGACCGTCGACATTGTCCTCCTTGAAGAATAGCTACTCGTCACTGGTGGCGCTGATGAAGCGGCGGTAGGCGCTGAAGGTGTTGGCGCGGGAGAGGAAGCCGAGGTAGTTCTGTTCATCGTCGATGACGACGAGGTTGTAGCGGTTGCTGATGCGGAACTTCTCCACCACATCGCTGAGCGAGTCGCTGGAACGCACCAAGTCGCCCTCGGAAAGGGGATGCATCAAGTCGTCGACAACCATAGTGTCATACACTTCGGTATTGAAAATAATCTTGCGGACATCGTCCAGCACAATGACGCCGAGGAACTTGTCATCTTCGCTGAGCACCGGGAAGAGGTTGCGGCGCGAGGTCTTGATGGCCTCGACGAGGTCGCGCAGACGGTCGCCACTGCGTACAATGACAAAATTATTCTCTATCAAGCTCTTCATATCGAGCAGATGCCATGCAGAGGCATCCTTGTCGTGGGTCAACAAGTCACCCTTGGCAGCCAACTTGCGGGCATAGATAGAATGGCGCTCGAAGGGGCTGACACAGAGATAGGTAACGGCAGACGCAGTCAGCAGGGGCACCAGAAGGCCGTAGCCGCCGGTGATCTCGGCAATGAGGAAGGTGGCCATAAAGGGAGCATGCATCACGCCCGTCATCACGGCGGCCATACCCACCAGGGCGAAATTGGCCGTGCTCTGTGGCGGCAGCCCCAGCTGGTTGCCCAGCATGGCGATGAAGTAGCCGCTCAACCCACCCAGGACCAACGAAGGACCGAAGGTACCGCCCACACCACCGGAGCCGATGGTGGTGGCCGTGGCCACAGCCTTGAGGAGGATGAGCGAGAAAAGGATGCCCAGGGTCACCCATGCATTGCCTGCCAACGAACGGTAAGGGGCGCCTGCAAAAAGGGAGTCGGGGTTGCCATGCAACAAAGCGGTTAGCGAAGAGTAGCCCTCGCCGTAGAGAGGGGGAAATACCACCACCAGCACACCCAACAACAGGCCGCCCAAAAGCATCCTCACCCAGGGGTTGCGACGCCGGGAGAACCATCCCTCCACATGGTCGGTAACGCGGAGGAAATAGACCGACACGGCGGCACAGAAGACTCCCAAAACAATATAATAAGGCAACTGTGACAGAGCGAATTGTCCGTCGACGGTAAACGTAAACTGCACTCCGGTACCCATCAGAAAATAGGCCACCGTGGAGGCTGTCAGCGCAGCTATCAGAAGCGGAAGGGCCGTAGTGGCGGTAAGGTCAAAGAGGAACACCTCGAGCACGAAGAGGATGCCCGCCAGAGGAGCCTTGAAGATACCGGCGATGGCACCAGCGGCACCACATCCCAGCAGCAGACGCACACTCTTGGGACTCAAGCGGAACCAGCGGCCCACATTGCTGCCGATGGCAGAGCCCGTGGAGGCGATGGGAGCCTCGAGACCCACACTGCCGCCGAAGGCCACCGTAAGGGTGGATGCCACCAGCGAAGTCCACATATTCTTGGCCGGCAATTTAGAGCGGTTGCGGCTGATGGCCAGCAGCACGCTGGGGAGCCCATGGCCTATATCGCCACGCACCACATACTTCACAAACAAGATAGTCAGGAAGATACCAATCAGAGGAAGGAAAAAGATGATGACCAGCTGCCAATTACCGGTTGTCACCTGCCAGTTGCCGGTTGCCAAACGGGTCACCAACGCACCGGCATAGTGGACCAATGTCTTCAGCACCACTGCAGCCAATCCCGACAGCAGTCCCACCACGACAGCGAGGAGCAGCAGCATCACCTGCTCGCTGACATGGCGCAGACGCCATCGGTGTATCGACATATAGAGGTTCATCTTTTTTCAAAAAAATCGGGTGCAAAAATACGAAAATTATTTCATATGCGTTATTTCTCAATAAAATTTGTAAGAAAAAGATGAAGAAGACTCTTTTAATCGGCACATTAGCAGCCATCGCTATGACCTCGTGCGTCTCGCTCAGCGAACACGAAGACTTGCAAAACAAATACGACCAGACTTCGCGACAGTACAGTCTCACTCAGCAAGAACTCATCGAGCTCCGCGAGGAGAACGCTTCGCTGTCACGGCAAAACCAGTCGCTCAACAACGACTATACCGACCTAGCCCTCGCCAAGAACGCCTCTGACGCCCGCGTCGACAGTCTGAACCGCCGTATCGAGCAGATGACGCAACACTATGACACCACCATGGAGAACTACATCCAGGAGGTGGCAGGCAAGAGCCGCGACCTCACCCGCGCACAGAACCTTCTCACCGCCCGCACCAAAGAGCTGGCCGACAAGGAACGCGAGCTGCAGGCACGTCAACAAGAGCTGCAAGAACAACAAGAGTCGTTCAATCTGCAACGCAGCGAATTCACCAACAAAGAGAAAGAGCTCCTTGCCAAGCAGCGCCAGTTGGAGCAGGAGGAAGCCATCACCCGTGCCCAACTCGAAGCCAAGGAGCGTGAGTTGGAAGCCGTGCGCAACTCCGTTACCAAAGCCCTCACCGGCTTTGCCGACAAAGGCTTGAAAATTGAGACCAAGGACGGCAAAGTCTATGTCTCGATGGAGAATAAGCTCCTCTTCCCCTCGGCCAGCTGGACCGTCAGTAAAGAAGGCGTCAACGCCATCAAAGAGTTGGCCAAGGTGCTTGAGAAAGACTCCTCACTCAACATTATGGTCGAAGGCCATACCGACAACGACGCCTACCGCGGCTCGACTGCCGTCAAGGACAACTGGGACCTCAGCGTGATGCGCGCCACCGCCATCGTCAAACTGCTCATCCAGAACGGACCCGCCATCAACCCCGCCCGCATCGAAGCCTGCGGCCATGGCGAATTCGCCCCCAAGGTGCCCAACACCAGCGCCGAAAACAAGGCCATCAACCGCCGTACCGAGATTATCCTCACACCCAACCTCGACAAACTGCTGCAGGAAGTGGGCAACTAACCTCCTCGCAAGCACCTTCAACCTTAAGGCCTCCCCATCCGGAGGCCTTTTTCATTAAATCTTTTTTCGCACATAATCGATAAAATGTGTATCTTTGCAAGGATTAATGTGCGTACGCGCACGCGCAAAACGCACACAATAAAGAAGATAAAAATAATAAACAATATAAAAATGGAGAAAAACACAGTCAGAAGCGTCGTATTCCGTCTTTGTATAGCGGCGCTGTTGGCCATGGCCCCTGCGGCCCGTGCCCAGCAGCTTGAGCCGCTGCCGGTGCCTGCCGTTAGCACCGATACACTGATGAAGCACATCGTCGAACTCGCATCGGACACCTACCAGGGGCGCCTGTCGGGCACCCGCGGGCACGAGCGCGCCATGGCCTACGTGGAACGCGTCTTGGAAGGCTACGGCATGAAAGTCGAGGAACAGCAGTTCCCCATCGAATGCAACGAGATTGAGAACTGCAAGTTCAACGTCTACATCCCCGGCAGCAAGGAGCGCCGCTACTTCACGCTGGGCAACGAGTTCTGCTGCGCCGGCATGACGGGTCGCGGCTACGTGGACGCACAGATGGTCTTCGTGGGCTACGGTGTGGACAACAATATCTTCGACGAGTACAAGGGTGTCGACGTGCAGGGCAAGATTGCCGTCGTGCTGACCGGCACGCCGGAATGGCTACCCGGAAGCGTGGCCGAGAATTACACGCAACTGCGCGACAAGGCCCGAACCGCCGAGCGCCACGGCGCCATCGGCCTGCTGGCCATCAACGTAAGCCCCAGCTGCCTCAGCTACGAGCCCCAGTGTCGCATTTATTGCGGTGAGTTGCCCCACATGGCCACCTTCCCCATCCTGCAGCTGACCATGGACTGCGGCCGCGAGCTGCTCTCCACCGAGGCTGCCGACCTCGATGCCGCCATGCAGGCCATCGCTTCACAGCGCACCTGCTCGTTCGCACTGCTGAAAAAGGCCGAGATTGACGTCAACGCCATCTATCGTTCGCGGGCCCGCACAGCCAACGTGCTGGCTCGCCTCGAAGGCAGCGACCGCACATTGCGCCGCGAGGTGATTGTCGTGGGTGCTTCGCTCGACGGCCCCGGCCTGCAGGGCGAGACCACCCTCTTCCCCGGCGCCGACATCAACGCCTCGGGTGTGGCGGCGGTGCTCGAGGTGGCCCGCATCCTCAGCCAAAGCGGCTACAGCCCCAAGCGCAGCGTGCTCTTCGTCCTCTTCAGCGGCGGCGAACAGCAATGGCTCGGCTCGCGCGAATTCATAGCGCAGTATTCCAAACTGAACAACGTGGAGGCCTTCCTCAACGTACAGAATATCGGCGGCGGCGACAGCCTGGTGGTGCTGGGCGACAACCGCTACCCCACCCTCTGGGAGATATGCCACTCGCACGACACAGCCGTCTTCCGCCATTACATGGCTGTCAACGCTGAAAAGACCAATCCGCGTGGCGACGCCCGCGCCTTCGACAACCACCGCATCCCCTCGCTGGTGGTAACCACCCTCAACGGACTGCAGCACAACCACGTGAGCTCCGACATCTGGGAGAATATCGACCGCAGCATACTCGCCAAAGCCTCGCAACTGCTCCTCGAGACCGCCGCCGAGCTGGCCGACGGCCGCTACCAGGGCCGCAGCCCCAAGAGCAAAGGCAACCGTTACTACCACAATTACTAATCGACAACCATGTGGTCACTATATAAAAAAGAACTCTCCAACTTCTTCTCGTCGCTCATTGGATACCTGACGATAGCGGTATTCCTGGTGCTCACCGGATTGATGCTGTGGGTGCTGAAAAGCGACTTCAACATCCTCGACTACGGCTATGCCGGCATGGACGGCCTCTTCCTCATCGGCCCGTTCCTCTACCTCTTCCTCATCCCCGCCATCACCATGCGCTCGTTGGCCGAGGAGAAACGTACCGGCACCATCGAGATGCTCATGACTCGTCCGTTGAGCGACTGGACCATCGTCTTTGCCAAATTCCTGGCTTCTTGGACTCTGGTACTCATCTCGCTGCTGCCGACGCTGGTATGCTACGTCAGTGTCTATACCCTTGGCGACCCAGTGGGCAACATCGACACGGGCAGCGTCGTCGGTTCCTACATCGGACTGCTCCTGCTGGGTGGCGCCTTCGTGGCCATTGGCCTCTTCTGCTCGTCGCTGACCAACAACCAGATTGTGTCGTTCATCCTTGCAGCCCTGCTCTGCGCCATTGCCTATCTGGGCTTCGAGAGCCTGTACAACATGGGCATCCTGGGCGACGCCGACCTCTTCGTGAAGCGCCTCGGCGTGCGTCACCACTACGAGAGCATCAGCCGCGGCGTGATTGACTCGCGCGATGTGGTCTACTTCCTCTGCGTCATGGCGCTCTTTCTGATGGCCACCCGCCTGGTGTTGCAGAGCCGGCAGTGGGGCGGCTGGGCGAAACGGCGCAGCCTCAAACGCAGCCATTGGCTCGAAATGGGGGCCACGGTGGCCATCATCATCGCCGTCAGCATCATCAGCAACTACCTTTTCCTACGTGCCGACCTCACCTCGGAGCGCCGCTACACCCTCAGCAAGGCCACCAAGCAGATGCTGAAGAAGATTGACGAGCCGGTGCTGTTCCGCGTCTATCTGGAGGGCGAGTTCCCCGCCGACTTCAAGCGACTGCAGAACGAAACCAAGGAGATGCTCAACCAGTTCCGCGCCTACAACCGCAACATCGAGTATGAATTCGTCAATCCCAACAACTTCGACAGCCGCGAGGAGCAGCAGGTCTTCTATCAAAAACTGTCGCAGAAGGGCATCCAGCCTACACAGATACAGATGGCTACACGGGGCGGCACCACGACACAGATCATCATCCCTGCCGCCGACGTCTTCTACCGCGGCAACGAGACCTCGGTGCAGCTCATACAGAACCAACGCTATGTGAGCGATGCCGACCTGCTGAACAACTCCATCCAGAACCTCGAATACGTGCTCTCGAGCGCCATCCGCGCATTGGCCCGCGGCGAGAAGCGGCAGATAGGCTTCCTGCAAGGCCACGGCGAGATGAACGGGCCCGTGCTCTACGACATACAGCGTGCGCTGCAGGAATACTACAGCCTCGACTACGTCACCATCGACGGACAGATACAAGCCCTCACAGCCCACCACCGCAGCAGCACCGACACCACCAAGTACGAGTTCTACAACCTCTACGACCTGCTTATCATTGCCAAGCCCACTCAGCCTTTCAGCGAGCAGGACCAGTACATACTTGACCAGTACATCATGTACGGCGGTAAGGTGCTCTGGCTTGTCGACGCCCTCGACGCCGACCTCGACAGCTTGGCCAACCGGGGCCAGATGATGGCCACCCGCTATCCGCTGGGGCTCGACGAGATGTTCTTCAACTACGGCGTGCGCCTCAACCCCAACCTGCTGATGGACATACGCTGCCGCCCCATCCCCATCCAGGTGGGTCTCGTCGGCGAGAAGCCACAGTACCGCTTCTGCCCGTGGTACTACTTCCCCGAGTTAGTGCCACTGACCGACCATCCCATCGTGCGCAACCTCGACCTTATCAAGAGCGACTTCGTCGGCAGCATCGACCTCATCGACAACGACATCCGCAAGACAGTACTGCTCTCCACCTCAGAATACACCCGGCTGAAGAGCGCCCCCGCCATGATTGACCTCAGCGAGGCGCAGGCCGAACCCGACCGCCGTCTCTTCACCGCCGGCAGCCTGCCGGTGGTAGTGCTCCTCGAGGGCGAGTTCCGCTCGGCTTGGCGCAACCGGCTGTCGCCCGAATTCACCTCGCAGGCCGCCATGGGCTTCCGCGAACAGAGTGAGGAGAACAAGATGATTGTCATCTCCGACGGCGACATCATCCGCAACCGCTTCATGGCCGACGACGGCGCCGTGCTGCCGCTGGGCTACGACTATTTCACCCAAACCCAGTATGGCAACCGCGACCTCATCCTCAACGCCGTCAACTACCTCGTCGGCGACGAAGGCATGATGGCTTCGCGCTCCCGCAGCGTCCGCCTTCGTAAGCTCGACGTGATGAAAGTCCACGAGCAGCGCACCCTCTACCAAGTCATCAACATTGTCTGCCCCCTGGTGCTGCTGGCTGCCGCCGGCGGTGTCATCGTGCTGGCCAGACGCAACAAATACAGAAAACAGAAATGAAGAAACGCAACATCATCCTTGTCGCAATAGTGGCCGTCGTGGCCGTCGTGGCGCTGGTCATAGCGCTGCGGGGCTCGCGCAAGTCCACCTTCCCCCAAGACTACCACATCGAAGACACAGCTTCCATCACCCGCATATTCATAGCCGACAAGCAGAACCAGCATGTGCTACTCAGCCGCACTACCGACAGCACCTGGCTCGTCGACAACCAGTACGCGGCCAACCAGCCCATGGTCGACCTGCTGCTTGAAACGCTCAACACCATGCGCATCCGCCAGCAGGTGAACCGTGCCGCCGTGCCCACCATCAACAAAGACCTCGCCGCCCACGCCATCAAGGTCGAAGTCTATCAGCGCAAGCCGTTCATCAACTGGTTTGGCGGCCGCCTCAAACTCTTCCCACACGAGAAACTCAGCGCCACCTATTTCGTGGGGCGTGAGACACAGGACATGATGGCCTCCTACATGTACCGCAAAGGAGACAAGACGCCCTACGTCATCCACATCCCCGGCTTCCGCGGATTTCCCACACCGCGTTTCGTCAGCGACCCGCTCAAGTGGCGCAGCCACACCATCGTCGACCTCAACGTCCGACAGATTGAGCGTGTAGAGCTGACCATCCCGGAGATGCCCGACGAGAGTTTCGCCGTGCAACGCGAGGGCGAAGGCTTCTGCCTCGAACTGCAGAACGGCCAGCGCGCCGCAGGCTTCGACACCGCCCGTGTGGCCCAGATGCTCTCCTGCTTCACCTACCTCAACTTCGATGAGTTTGCCGCCATCGTGCCCAACAGCTTTGCCGACAGTTGCGTCAGCGGCTCCCCGCGCACCATCCTCCGCATCACCGACACCGCCGGCCAGACCCACGAGATGCGCACCTTCATCAAATACAACAACCCGGACGACGTGCTCGCCATGCCCGACCCCGAGATGTACGAGACCTTCGACCTTGACCGCCTCTACGCCATCGTTGACAATCGCGACACCGTGCTCATCCAGTACTTCATCTTCGACAACATCCTGCAGCCCGCCAGCTATTTTCTGGGTCACGACAAACAACATATAGCCCGATGAAGCCCCTGATACTCATCACCAACGACGACGGCTACGCGGCCCGTGGCATCCAAGCGCTCACCGAAGTGGCAAGGGAGTTCGGCGAGGTAGTGGTCATGGCTCCTGCCCAGAACGCCTCGGCCAAGAGTCTCAGCCTCACCACAAAGGTGCCCATACGGGTGCGTGACATACGTCAAGAGGAAGGGCTCAGCAGCTACGCCTGCGACGGCACCCCCGTCGACTGCCTCAAACTTGCCGTCGAGCATTTCTGCCCCCGCCGTCCCGACTTGGTGCTCAGCGGCATCAACCACGGCAGCAACAGCTCCATCAACATCCTTTACAGCGGCACCATGGGCGCCGTGCTCGAAGCCACCACCCTTGGCTTCCCCGCCATCGGCTTCTCGCTGCTTCACCACAGCCCCGACGCCGACTTCGGACCCTCGCAGCCCATCGTGCGCCACCTCGTCAGCCATGTCCTCGACCACGGCCTGCCGCCCGACGTCGCACTCAACGTCAACATCCCGCGCCTCGCCTCCGCCGACATCAAGGGCATACGCCTCTGCCGCCAGTCGAAAGCCCAGTGGCGCGACAGTTTCGAGAAGCGCATCGACCCCCTGGGACGCCCCTACTGGTGGCTCACCGGCAAGTTCGTATGCGACAACCCGACAACCGACAGCGACGAATGGGCACTCGCCCACGGCTACGTCTCCGTGGTCCCCATCCATACCGATTACACCGACTTTCCGGCCCTCGAAAGCCTGCAAAGCATACAACAATTCTGAATGAAACGATTCTTCACACAAGACACCATCCTGGTGGGCCTCGTGGCAGGTCTCGGAGCCGAACTGCTCTTCTGCCTGCTGCTGGCCGCCGGTCTGCTGGTGGCCGGACAATGGCCACCCACACCCAACCAGATACGCTGGTTCGGAGGCATGTTCATACCCCTGCTGCTCATCCTGCGGGCCTACGCCAAACCCAAACGGTACATCGTCGTCACCAAAACCCTCGCCACCATACTCTTCGTCACCTTCGTGGCCTTTATGTTCTACCTCCTCAGCAGCCACACCCTAACCCTCACCCCCCAACCCTAAACCTTAGACTATAAACCCTAAACGATAAACTTTAACCCGTAAACAAATCCATTTGTCTTTAACTTCCAGTAAGCGAAGCGAACGATAACTTCTTTAACTTCTTTAACTCCCCAAGAAAAAGCAACCATTAACCATGACTATAACAATGACATTAACCATTACCTCCAACAGAACATTTGTCTTTAACTTCTAGTGAGCGAAGCGAACGATAACTTCTTTAACTTCTTTAACTCCCCAAGAAAAAGCAACCATTAACCATGACTATGACAATGACATTAACCATTACCTCCAACAGAACATTTGTCTTTAACTACCAATGAGCGAAGCGAACGATAACTTCTATAACTTCTTTAACTCCCCCCAAAAAGTAAACCGTAAACTTTACCAACCCAGTGAAATACTACCTCATAGCCGGCGAAGCCTCGGGCGATCTCCACGGTGCCAACCTCATGCGGGCGCTGCGTGAGCAGGACCCCGATGCGCAGTTCCGCTTCTGGGGCGGCGACCTTATGGCCGCTGTAGGAGGAACTCCCGTACGCCACATCCGCGACCTCGCCATCATGGGCTTCGTCGAGGTGGTGGCCCATCTGGGCACCGTGCTGGGCAACATCCGCTTCTGCAAGCAGGACATCCTCGACTACCGACCCGACGTGGTGGTGGGCATCGACTATCCGGGCTTCAACCTCAAAATCGAGGCATGGGCCCACAAGCAGGGCTTCAAGACCGTACACTATATCTCCCCCAACCTCTGGGCATGGAAGAAAGGGCGCATCAAAGGTATGAAGAAAAACCTCGACCGCCTCTGCTACATCCTGCCCTTCGAGCAACGTTTCTTCGCCGACAATGACATGCAGCAGGCCCTCTATGTGGGGCACCCCCTGCTCGACGCCGTCAAGGAGAGCCTCTTCGAACCCGCCTTCGGCGGCAAACGCCCTGTAATCGCCCTGCTGCCCGGCAGCCGCCGGCAAGAGCTGAAGAAAAACCTCCCGCTGATGGTGCAGCTGGCCGACCGGCATCCTGAATACCGCTTCATCGTGGCCGGCATGAGTCTCATCGGCCACGAATTCTACGGCACCCTGATTGCTGAGCATTCAAGCAATCAAGCAATCAAGCAATCAAGCAACCTCGAGATAGTCTACGACCAGACCTACCCGTTGCTCGCCTCGGCCTATGCCGCCATCGTATGCTCCGGCACCGCCACCCTCGAGACAGCCCTCTTCAACGTCCCCCAGGTGGTCTGCTACCGCGCCAACCCCATCTCTGTCGCCATAGCCCGACTTATCGTCAGCCGCCGCATCAAGTATATCTCGTTGGTCAATCTCATTGCCGACGACACCATCGTCACCGAACTCATCCAGGGCGACTTCAACCCCACCCGGCTCGAAAAGGAATTCCAACTCATCACCAGCGACAACGCCAACCGCATACGCATGTTCACCCAATATGCCCACATGCGGGACCTCCTCTCCGGAAGCGGCGCAAGCAAACGCACGGCACAAACCATCATCGACCTCGTCAAATGAAACGACTGCTGCTCATACTACTGCTCCTCCTCACCGCACACGCCGCCCATGCCGACCGCGTGCGCGTACGCCTCTACAGCAACACCCAGATCACCACACTCAACGTCTCGTTCGACCTTGGCACCTACAACCTCTACGCCGACGGCGGCCAGCTGCTCGAAGACATGGTGGGCGAAGGGCGCTCGGTGCTCATCCGACCCGAGGGAGGACGGCTGCATGTGAGCGTCAACTCCGACGACTACGGCACCTTCACGTCGCTGCGCCTCGAGGCTACCGACACCGCCTGCATCCTCTGTCTCAACCCCGCAGGGGAACGCGACGGTAGCGGAGCGAACTCCGCCGCGAAGCAGCGCACCTACGAGGGCGACCTGGAGGTCACCCCGCTGAAAGGCGGCAAGCTACTGCTCGTCAACGAGGTGGAGTTCGAGACCTATATCGCCGGCGTGGTGCAAAGCGAGATATACGGCAACCAGAGCGATATCTTCCGCATCCAGGCCATCATCAGCCGCACCTGGGCCCTGCGCAACATGAAAAAACATGCCGCCGAGGGCTACAACTTCTGCGACTACGTCCATTGCCAGGCCTACCAGAACCGCTGCATACGGCCCGACATCATGATGGGGGCCATACAGAGCAGCGGCGAGACGCTGGTCGACAGCCTCGGTTCGCTCATCGAAACGCCCTTCCACTCCAACTCCGGCGGCCAGACCGCCAACTCGGAGGATGTCTGGAAGGCCGCCCTCCCCTACCTCCGCTCTGTGCAGGACACCTTCTCCTACCGCATGCGCCAGAGCGACTGGGTGAAGACCATCAGCATCGACCGTTGGCTCGATTACTTCGGAAAGAAGCACAAAATCAACACCGCCGACAGCGCTCTCCGCGACAGCCTGCTGCACTTCCAGCAGGAGACTCGCAAGGCACGCCTGCTCGGCATCCCCCTCACACGTATCCGTACCGACTTCCAGCTCAAGTCGACCTTCTTCAGCGTCAGCGTCGACAGCGTCACTCGGTCGGTCATCCTCCACGGCCACGGCTACGGCCACGGCGTGGGGCTCAGCCAGGAAGGCACCATCCGCATGGTGGGCCTCGGCTACAGCTACGACAGCATCCTCCGCCACTACTACACCGGCGCCGTCCTCCACCACGACCCCTCCGCCAACCGCAGCTATGTGGAGCGCTATGCCGGTCAGCTGGCCCAAATCATCGAAGAAGACAAGAACAAGAAAACCCAGACCCGCTCCAAGAAAGACGACTGGCTGGGGCGCCTCTTCCGCCTCCGCGACCGCGAGGCACGTGAAGAAATATACATCGAATCCGAGCAAGACAACGAAAAGGATTGGCAATACGCTTGGTAATGAAGAATTAAGAATTAATAATTTAGAATTAATAATTTAGAAATTAGAAATAGCTATAGTTATGATGAATAAGATAAAAGCAATTGTATTCTGCGTGGGCCTAATTTTCAACTTTCAACTTTCAACTTTCAACTCGGCCCAGGCCCAGGTGAAATGGCACACCATCGAGGAGGCCGCGACGGCCAAAATCGAGGAGCGGCTCTACTTCGTCGACTTCTACACCTCCTGGTGCGGCTACTGCAAGAAGATGGACCGTGAGACCTTCAGCGACGCCACCGTGGCCAAGCTGCTCAACAAGTATTTCTATCCCGTCAAGTTCGACGCCGAAGGCTCGAACACCTTCCAGTGGCGCGGCAAGACCTACCGTCCCGTCAACCAAGGCCGCAACCGCCAGCACGAGTTCGCCCGCGGCCTGCAGGGCTACCCAACCTTTGTCCTCTACAAAGCCGACGGCACCGTGCTCCAAGCCATCCCAGGATTCTACTCGGCCAAGGACTTCGCCGTCATCCTCTGGTACTTCGCCAGCGGCGACTGCGACAAGTACCCCTTCGAACGCTACCAGAAGATATTCGACAAGGAGATACGCCCAACCATGGAGAAAGCCCTAGGGAAAGGCAACCAGTAAGCCCGACATGACAAACAACTGAAAACTGAAACTGATAACTAAAACAAAATATGGGACTGTTCAGCAAGAAAACCAAAGAAGAGGAACGTGCCACTCTCGACAGCGGCCTCGCCAAGACCAAGGAGAGCTTCTTCCAGAAACTCTCACGCTCCATCCTCGGCAAATCGACCGTCGACGACGACGTGCTCGACAACCTCGAGGAGACCCTCATCACCTCCGACGTGGGGGTCGAGACCACCCTCAAGGTCATCGAAAAACTCCAGGAGCGTATCCGTCGCGACAAGTATATCTCCACCTCCGAGCTCAACTCCATCCTGCGGGCCGAGATAGCCCATCTGCTCATCCACCCCGCCGTGCAGACGCAGTTCCCCGCCACCTTCGACGCTCCGCTGCCGCACACCCCCTACGTCATCCTCGTCGTAGGCGTCAACGGTGTGGGCAAGACCACCACCATCGCCAAGCTGGCCTACCGCTACAAAGAGGCCGGCCGCAGCGTCGTCCTCGGCGCCGCCGACACCTTCCGCGCCGCAGCCGTCGAACAGCTTGACGTCTGGTGCCGGCGAGCGGGCGCCGAAATGATAGCCGAAAAAGAGGGCGCCGACCCCGCCTCCGTCGTCTACAACACCATCTCGGCGGCCAAGGCCAAAAACGCCGACATGATAATAATCGACACGGCGGGCCGCCTTCAGAACAAGAAAAATCTTAAGGACGAGCGTGCTAAAATCAGGCGCGTCATAGCGAGAGAGCTTCCCGACACGTCGGTCGAGACGCTCCTTGTCATCGACGGCACGACGGGTCAGAACGACATTTCGCAGGCCGAGGAGTTTACCGCCGCGGACGAGGTGACGGCCATAGCCGTCACGAAACTCGTCGACGCCGCCAAAGGCGGCGTAACGCTTTAG
>JAEEGI010009417.1_pt1 | contig 21416 bp, 14 predicted proteins | sample 8958751 | NCBI WGS metagenome assembly JAEEGI01 (sample SAMN16246545, study PRJNA631951) | gut metagenome | biome: gut microbiome; feature: rumen; material: KS-attached | host: Bos | place: Iran: Karaj | collected 2018-10 | reverse complement strand
GATACTGCCCGCTGTATAGTTGAGAACCAGCGTAGAAATTGCTGCCAGTCCCTGACGGAAAAGAGATGGTGCTCCGCCGTTAATGATCTCATAAATATAGTGCCAGTTAAGATGTACATTTGATACAGACATCTTGATGTTCTCGCCCTTGCTGGTACCAATCAGGAGAACGATAAAGCTTGTCATCTGTCCCATTACTGTTGCTATGGCAGCGCCTCTTACTCCCATGTGAAAGCCCATAATGAGGAGCGGATCAAGAATCATATTCATAACCGCACCGCACATGAGGCCAATCATGGCATAGTAAGCTGCTCCCTGAAACCTCAGCTGATTGTTGATAACAAACTGAGCCATCATAAAAGGTGCTCCAAGGAGGATGATCCTCATGTAACTCTTGGTAAATTCAATTGTCAGATCGGTAGCTCCTCTTCCGAGAAATGCTGCAATAGGGTCCACAAAGATATTCCCCACAATTGCAATTACAATTCCCAGGATAATAGCCAGCGCAAAGCCGGTTGAAGCCATCTCATTAGCTTCCTTGTGGTTATCGGCACCGAGCATTCTCGATAAGTAGTTGCCTGAGCCATGTCCACAGAAAAATCCCATAGCCTGCACAAGTGCCATAACTGTAAAAACAAGTCCTACAGCCGCTGTAGCTGAGGTGTTGACCGCATCAATATCTGAAACTCTGGCAACAAAAAATGTGTCTGCTGTATTATAAATTGCTGTAACCATCATACTGATAATGGTCGGGACTGACAGTGTCAAAATCAGCTTGGGCACTGGAGTCTGTGTCATGTATTCTTTTCTGTTATTTGTTGCCATTACAATTCCTCGTGTTTCTAAATAATTATCTGAGCCTTGCTCCCGCCACTCTTTTCCTTGGTTACGACGATCTGCTTATCGATCTTGTCCTTGAGCTCAGTCACGTGTGAGATTATTCCCACAAGGCGATTGCCCTCTGTAAGACCTGCAAGTGCGTTGTAAGCAAGCTCCAGCGAATCTGAATCCAGAGTTCCAAAGCCTTCATCCACAAACATTGTGTCAATCTGGATTCCACCAGCTGAAGACTGGATCTCATCGGATAGTCCCAGTGCCAGTGAAAGTGCTGCCATAAAGGATTCTCCACCGGACAAGGTCTTGACGCTTCGCTGGCTTCCATTGTAGTGGTCGATAACACCAAGGTCAAGTCCGCTCTGACCGCGGTTATTAGCCGCTTCCTCAAGTCGCTTGAGCTCGTACTGGGCATCAGACATCTTCATAAATCTAAGGTTTGCTCTTGCAATTATCCTGTCAAAGTATGTGGTCTGAATGTAGGTCTCCAGCATGATCTTCTCTTTACCTGAAAGCTTACCACTTGCTGTGTCAGAAAGAGCTGCAACCATTGAAAGGCGCTTCTCTGCTCCGGAAAGTTCGCAACACTTTGTATTTATTCCGGTTCTGGCTGATTCATTGGCTTCAATCCTGAGGTTCGCACTGTTAAATAAGCTGTTCTGCTCGGCTCTTGTAGTCTCAAGCTCTTCTTTTCTTCCAAGCTCTTTTTCCAGGTCAGCCTTTTCAGATTTATCTATGGTCTCCTGAAGTCCCTTGATCTGGCCCTTTAAAAGATTTATCTTCTCGGAATGGGCCTTTAGCTCTTTATCTGCATTATCGAAGTCTCTCTGAATAGCTTCTGCCAGTTTCTTAAGTTCAGAAATCTTTTCCTCTGCCGCCTTCTTACTCTCAAACTTAAAGCTCTTTTTGAGTTCTTCGCTCTGCTTCTTAACAGCTTCAAGGGCAGACTTATCTGCTGCAAGCTTTTCTTTGAAGGAAGACTCGTTGTTCCTAGCTTCTTCCAGCTGCTTCTCAATATCTGGGAGTTCTTTTTCTATGGATTCCTTTCTCTTAAGAAGCTTATCTGCCTCGTCCAGTTTGGATCTGGTGTCCATCATCAGTTCTCTTTCTTTGCTGATGCAATCTGAGACAAGATTTTCCATAGATTCGATCTTTATTGAATCCGTATCCTGCACATCACTTCCGGATACCGTCACAAGCTCTCCGGCCACATTTTTCTTGTTGGCGTCAAAAGAACTGCCTAGTTCGCCGCATTTTCTGCTGGCCTTCTCCACAGCATCCCTTGCAGTGTCTGCATCTTTCTTGGAAGTCTTAAGCTCTGCATCAGTTGGAACTTCCACCTCCAAAGTGGCAGGACTTGGATGTGTCAAAGATCCGCACACAGGGCATGGCTTGCCCTCTTCAAGAGTTCCTGCAAGCACTCCCGCCTGTCCATCTCTATACGCCTTGAACAGATGCTCATAACAAGCACTCTTTTCCTGATACTCCTTATCAAGCTCGATGTACTGAGCCCTTGCTTTTTCAAGGCTCTTTTCATCTTCCTTGAGTGTTTTGATCTTGCCAGCAAGCTCTGTCAGACGGTTTTCTTTTTCCTGAGAAGTCTTATATTCAGCAAGTAGCTTTTCTCTGTCTGCGCCGGCATTCTGAAGGCCTGTCAGTTCTTTTTTCAGTTCTTCCTGCCTGGTTAAAAGACTCTGTGCAGAAGAAGCTGCTTTCTCAGCGCCGGACTGATCTGCCATGATTGCCTTGTTAAGCTCAGCTTCACTATTTATCAGCTTCTCATACTCGTTATATCTTGGAAGCTCGGCATCTATCTGAGCCTGTGCTTTCTGATGTTTGTCCTTTTCTGGGAGCTTTTCTTCAGCCTGCTCAAGCTTAGCTTTGAGTTCTTCCTGTTTTGGAAGCTCGGTTTCAAGGTCAGCTTGCGCCTTTTCCAGGTCAGCCTGAGCTTTTTCAAGCTGCCTGGCCTTACCAATATTCTGGTTAACTGCCTCAAGCTCTTTATCCAAAGAAGCAATCTGCACCTGAGCATTGTCACGTATAGTCAGGTCCTGAGCTATCAATTTCTCTATCAGAACCAGCACGTCCTCTGTGAGCATTTCCCCAGCCTTAGCCTTGTCAATCTCGATGGAAAGCACGTCAGTATCCTGACACTGAATACCAGAGATGTACTGTTTGACGCTCTTTCTGGCATCCTCGCAGGCAACGTAGCATTTCTTGCGCTCGCTCTCAAGCTTCTCCTGGAGTGTTTGGTAATACTCAGTCTTAAAAAGCTTTCTGAAGATCAGCTGACGTTCCTTGGTATCTGCCAAAAGGAGCTTTAAAAAGTCTCCCTGAGCCAGCATTGCAATCTGCGAAAACTGTGTCCTGTCTATTCCAAGCAGCTCCACCACAGCACTATTTACGTCTCTGACTTTGGTTATCACACTTCCGTCAGGCATATGAAGCTCCGCATTAGGAAGCTCTTTTTTCTCACCATCACCGCGCTTGGCAGGGCGCATATACTCTGGGTTACGCTTGATATAGAACTCTTTTCCACCATGGGTAAAAGACATCTCAACAAAGGTTGGTGTATCGGGATCAGCATACTTGGAGCGCAGCATAGTAGCTTCCCTGCTGCCTCCGCTGGCTTCACCAAAGAGTGCAAAGCAAATGGCATCAAATATTGTGGTCTTGCCTGCGCCGGTATCACCAGTTATAAGGTACAATCCCTTATCCCCAAGGTCGTCCATATTCAGTTTAATCTCCCCTGCGTATGGGCCAAAGGCAGATATTGTTATATTTATCGGTCTCATTTATTCCAAATCCCCTCTATCAGTCCCTGTACCAGCTCTTTCTGCTCATCAGACATGCCCTGGTTGTTCTGCTTCTCGTAGAATTCCTCAAAGAGCTCAATCGGTGCTTTCCTGTCAACATCAGCGCCGCCGTCTATAATGCGATTCTCTCTGGTGCGCTTATTGTCGTAGGTCAGCTTCATGAGGTTTGGATAAATGATCCTGAGTTTACTGATCGCATCTGGAACATCCTCTTCGTCAGTGAGGATTGCATGGATATAGTCTTCTCTATTTGCACCTTCATAGCTCTTTTTATCAGAGAGCTCCTCATAGGTTCCCTTGATCTGGCGAAGATCTCTCTTAGAAGTCAGAGGCAGCTTCTCGATCTCGATGTCACCTTTTTCTTTTACTGTAATGACAGTAACTGACTTGTGGTGATCTTTTTCTGAGAATGAGTATTTAAGCGGTGTTCCGCTGTATCTTATGGTTTCTCTTTTCACAAACTGTGGTCCGTGAATATGGCCAAGAGCCACGTAGTCGAAGTCGTCAAAAGCTGAAGCATCCACATTATCAAGGCCGCCTATGGTTATTTCCTCTGATTCGCAGCGCTCCGCACCTGTAACAAACTGATGGGCGATGAGGAGGTTTCTCTTGGATTTATCGATGCTCTCCTCCAGTCCAGAAATATGTTTGAGCGCGGCCTTCACTGCGGATGTGTAATCTGCTATCTCTTCCTCTGGATAGAACGCGCGCACATTGGCCGGCTTAATAAACGGCAGCATATAGATATTCACATCACCGCACTCTTCTGAGAATTCGTCAGCATAAGTAAAGTGGCTAAGCTTCCCGTCATATACAGGTGATAAGTGAATTCCAGCACCATCTACAATTTGTGAGTGCTGCGCAAAACGCACAGCTGAATCGTGGTTGCCGCTTATGGCATAGACCTGAAGGTGCCTTGTAGCCAGCATATTCAGGAAATCATCCCACAGGCGCACAGCGTCTTCACTAGGCACAGACTTATCATAGACGTCACCTGCAATGATGACGCCATCTGGCTTAACCTCGTCTATTATATTTATGATCTGCAGCAGGATATATTTTTGATCCTCGATCATGGAAAATTCGTTAACTCTTTTACCAAGATGAAGGTCAGATAAATGAATAAGTTTCATATGATTTTCCCCAAATCTTTTTTCATATACCTTTATATTTTACACTTTCAGCGCCGCCATTCCAAATTAAAAAAGAAGCTGAAAATTCACTTTTATTCACTTCAGCAAAGGTGATAAAATGGAAACTGATTTATTTCATTTGATCAATGAGGAGAAAGCCTATGCGAGATAAAAATAAACTGATACAAGACGCCATGGATAGAGCTGTTGCCAATAAAGAAGTAGCTGGCGTGAGCCTTCTTGTTATCCAGGATGGCAGAGAAGCCTATTATGCCCAGAGCGGACACGCTAATATTGAAAAAGACATCCCTATGAACAGGGACACTATCGTTCATCTCTATTCTCAGTCCAAGCCTATCACAGCCGCTGCTGCGATGCTTCTGATGCAGGATGGAATCTTCGATCTGAACGAGCCTGTTTCTAACTTTTTTGACAGCTTCAAGAAGCAGACCTGTGCTATTGATGGCAGGGTTAAGAAGCTCCCAGCTGACAGGAATGTCCGTATCATCGATCTTCTGAATATGACTTCTGGTCTGGTTTACCCTGGAATGGGTAGCGCCGCTGAGAAAGCTACTACGCTTATCTTTACAGATGCCATCAGAAGACTTAAAAAACCTTACGAAGAGCAGATGACAACTCTCGAATTTGCTGAGGAAATCGGAAAATGCCCTCTTAAGTTCATCCCAGGAACTCAGTTCCAGTATGGCACAAGCGCAGACGTACTTGGCGCAGTAATTGAGAAGGTAACCGGCCAGAAATTTGGTGAGTTCCTCAAGGAAAGACTCTTTGATCCACTTGAAATGAATGATACAGGTTTCTATGTACCTGAGGAAAAGAAAAACCGCCTCGCCCTTGCTTATGAGGTTGTTGATGGACAGTTCAAGGAGCTTAACGGAGATCACCTGATCATCAGAAAAGATGGGGATAAGAATGCATTTGAATCTGGAGGAGCAGGTCTTTTCTCAACTCTTGATGACTATTCACACTTTGCACAGATGCTACTTAACGGTGGTACTTATAAGGGAAAAGAAATCCTGACTCCTGCTACAGTTCGCTTTATGACAGAAAGTGCTGTCATGGAAGGTCCTCAGCATGCCTTTGACAACTGGTATGGTCTTGAAGGTCACACCTACAGTAACCTTATGAGAATCCTTGTTGATCCAAGTAAGGCTCTTATCATTGGTAACAAAGGAGAGTATGGATGGGACGGATGGCTCGGTGCATACTTTATGAATGATCCAGAGTCTAGAACAACACTCCTTATGATGACTCAGATGCGCGACTACGGCACAGGACATCTTACAAGAAGACTTCGCAATATAGTAATGTCATAACATATCAACACTAATATACAGAGAATAAAATAATGCCTACACCGACGATTTTCGCCAGTGTAGGCTCTTTTCATATTAGTCTTTAATTCGATGAAGAAGATACAGCTGATGCAGATGCAGCACACATAATAGCTACCATAGCTGCTTCCTGAGCAATGAGCATTGCCAGAGCACTGCCTTCTACAGATGCATTTACAACGTGATTTTCTTCGCCATATACACCAGAAACTATCATAGCTCCCAGCATGAGCTTGGTCTGCTTGCTCATATCCAGCACACCAAAGCCTTTCGCTCCCTTGAAAGATTCTGCTACCTCTATGACATCAGCAACTATTTCTCCGATGTTATCCCCAAGATTAACGAGAACTCCAAGAGATGGAAGTTCGTAATCCTTGCCGTATTTATGTCCTGCATCCTTGAAGGCTTCAAAGAATTCTAAAGCTTTCTTGCTCTTTTCCTTGCTGTCTCCTTCATAGGTTGTAAGAACCTGTGCAAGTGAGTATACAGCGTTATCGTGGAAAGAGAAATCTGCCTTGAGAGTGCGATAGGATTCTTCAAGTTCAGCAAGAATTGTCTCTACGCTCTTATCTGTCATAGCAAGAAGTACAGCAAATCCGGTGTCCTCATCGGAGGTGAGGAAAGGATGTGCAGCCTTCATACCCTTAAGTATCTCATTTGTCTTTTCAATTATTGCACCAGCTTCATTAGCCTTACCTGCATCGCAGATAATTGATGCTGCCAGCACTCTGAAGGATGATCCAAAGAATTTGCCCTGTTGTAAATTATCATATACTTCAATAATATCGTCCAAGTAACGCTCTGGGCTTCCACTTACTGCCATCTTAGTTGATATCAGAAGTTCATTATTTCCACGCATGTCAGAGAAAACTCCTTTTCTCTGTCTTAAAAGATCTCTGCACTCCTTAACAAGCTCTGGATCTGCATTCTTATCTTTTTCCATAAATGCGGAGCCTGATACAACCGTTACAAGACCATTTTCCAAACGAAAAGCATTATGCATCAGGTTTCTGTTCTCAATTAATAATTCACTTCTTCTTTGTATTTTTTCATTCATAGCGTTACTCCTTTGATGTCTCGACAATATATTCTTTTCTATTATCTTCTTCTGGCCGCTGCTCTCTTCTCAGCAATCTCAGCCAGTCTCTTATTAATTTGATTCCTGATGAATACCTGATCTGTCTCTTTTACCAGGAAATACATATATGAGTCTAGAACAAGACTCTGCGGGAGTCCACGGCCAACAAGCTTGAAATTCCTAAAGCCCATGTCAATGTAATCGCTCAGCTCCTCCTTAGAAATGAAGGCTGGCTTATTCATACAGTCTGCAAAGGATTTCTTTTCCTGTCTGTTAGGACAGTTAAAAGGTCTTGCTATCTCAAACTCAAGCTGCTTTTCTGCTTCATCTCTATAGTGTTCAAGGCGCTTAGGGCACTGTGGGAAGCAGATCTCATCTACGAGAATCTCAACTCTGTCCGCTACAGGCTTAAGGCTCTCTAAAACCTCCTGGTCATGGTTCATGTCGTAGTCCAGAACTACCATGAAATAATCTTTTTCCAGTTCCTGATGAAGCTTATCTGGGTCAGTTATTCTCTTGGTTGAGGATGAAATAAATTTGAAATTCGGATACTCTTTTCGCAAATATTCCTCAAGAACAGGTGTGTTAACAAGTACCTGATTCTCGCCGTTGTCCGCAAGTCGCATAACGAGGTTGCAGTAAGTATCGTTTAAGTGCTTCTCTTCGATAAGTGGATTTGTCCAGGTGAAACGAACTGGAACGTGCTTGGAATTAAAAAGCTTGATGGTGCGCTCGATCTCATTCTTGGGACAGAATCCCAGAACTGTTCTCCCCCCATTCCATATAGCTCCAGGGAAAGTGCCATAAACACTACCCACACGATAATTCTCGTAAAAGCTGTTAGGAAATTCTCTCATGAGATCGATCAAGGTACTGTTAAGATCCCTGAACACACTGAATCCTGGCAGATGCCAATAGATATAGTCCTTCATATATATCCCCCGAAATACATATTTGTAATCCCCATTACAAGTACACTTAATTATACTCAGAATCGTTTGTTTGTACTACATTTTCTTTACCAAAAATCATAGAAAAATATTGCATATTTTTCACATATCACCTACGTTTTGCCGTAAAATATAGCACGTTACTTCTTTAATCCAATAAAGTCTGTTATTCACAGTTGAAATATGGTATTGTAATAGGGATGTGCTTTATTTTTTCAAAGGAGATCTAAAATATGAGCGAACAGAGAATTGGAACAAAATGCGTGCAGGCTGGATACACTCCAGGAAACGGCGAGCCTCGTCAGATTCCTATCATTCAGTCCACAACTTTCAAATATGATACAAGCGAAGACATGGGTAAGCTCTTCGATCTTGAGGCTTCTGGATATTTCTACACAAGACTTCAGAACCCTACTAACGACTATGTAGCAGCCAAGATCGCTGCTCTCGAGGGCGGATGCGCTGCAATGCTGACATCTTCAGGTCAGGCAGCTAACTTTTTTGCCCTGTTCAATATTTGTGAATGCGGAAGCCACATCGTAGCTTCTTCATCAATCTACGGCGGAACCTTCAACCTCATCGCTGTAACAATGGCCAAGATGGGCATCGAGGTTACTTTCGTTTCTCCTGATGCTTCAGAAGAGGAACTCAACGCTGCATTTAAAGATAATACCAGAGCGGTATTTGGTGAGACAATCGCCAACCCTGCTCTTACAGTTCTTGATATCGAGAAATTTGCTAAGGCTGCTCACAGCCACGGCGTGCCACTTGTAGTGGACAACACCTTCCCTACTCCTGTTAACTGCAGACCTATCGAGTGGGGCGCAGATATCGTAACTCATTCAACAACCAAGTACATGGACGGCCACGGCGCTGGCGTTGGCGGTGCAATCGTTGATTCAGGTAACTTCGACTGGATGGCTCACGCTGACAAGTTCCCAGGTCTCACACAGCCAGATGATTCATATCACGGCATTACATACGCTGAGAAGTTCGGAAAAGAGGGTGCTTTCATCACAAAGTGTACAGCACAGCTCATGCGTGACTTTGGCTGCATCCAGTCACCTCAGAACGCATTCATCCTTAACCTTGGTCTTGAGTCACTTCACGTTCGTATGCCAAGACACGTTGAAAATGGTCTTGCTGTTGCCAAGTTCCTTCAGGCTCAGCCTGGTGTTGTTAAGGTTAATTATCCTGGTCTTGAGGGTGATAAATACTACGAGCTTGCACAGAAGTATCTTCCTAACGGCGGATGCGGAGTCGTTTCCTTCGAACTCGAGGGCGGACGTGCTGCTGCAGAGAGCTTCATGAAGAAGCTCAAGGTATTCGCAATTGAGACTCACGTTGCTGATGCCCGCTCCTGCTGCCTGAACCCAGCTACATCAACTCATCGTCAGATGACTGACGAACAGCTTGCTGCTGCAGGAATCCCAGCTGGACTTATCAGAATCAGCTGCGGTCTTGAGGACAAAGAGGATCTCATCGCAGATCTTGCAAATGCTCTTGCATAAAGACTTTTAGTTTATGCATATAATTAAGCCTGTGGATTGAACAATACTCATAATCCACAGGCTTTTCTTATTCCATGTATCTCACTTCGTTTCCGGTCACCTTGTACTGCAAAACAAAGGGCATCTCCCCTACTGAATATAGGAAAAACGCCCTCTCAAGGTACTAAAATCATAAAGCTTCATTCATGCTGCCCATTTTGTAGCCGTGCATATCAAGAGATACATATAAAAATCCGATCTCTTTGAAGCGCTTGTAAACTGCCTCTCGAATGTCATCTGCAGCAAGACGGGTAATATCTTTGGCCGGAACCTCAATTCTTGCAAGATTCCCGTGCATTCTGACGCGTTCCTCATAAAAGCCGTTCTCTATAAGGAATTTTTCTGCGCTTTCGATCATGTTTAGCTTATCTCTGGTGATTTCCTCGCCATAAGCTATACGTGTCGCAAGACATGCATAAGCCGGCTTACTCCAGGTCGGAAGCCCCATAGCCTTAGAAATCTCACGAATCTCGGATTTGTAGAGCTTAGCCTCTCTCAGCGGGCTCGTAACTGCAAGCTCTTCAACCGCGCGCAGTCCAGGTCTGTAATCTCCCAGATCATCCATGTTGGAGCCTTCTGCAATGTACTCTATTTCATTTTCAGCCGCTACTTTCTTTATTTCTGTGAACACAGCACGCTTACAATAATAGCATTTGTCCGGTGCATTATGCCTGAACTCGTCGATCTGAAGCGGATCATATTCACATATGAAATGGCGGATTCCTTTTTCTTCGCAGAACTCTTTGGCTTCACCAATTTCACGCTCTGGAATTGCGGCATTTACTGTTGTAACTGCAATAGCCTTGTCACCAAGCACTTCATGAGCCACAGCCAAAAGAAATGTCGAATCCACACCACCTGAAAATCCTACTGCCAGTGAACCAAGATTCTTGATGTAATCTTTGAGTGCATCAAGCTTATTCTGCAGCTCTATTGATAAATTTTCCATGTGATTACCTCTATCATCGCTACATTGATTGTATGCTATCTAATAGTAACACATTTTAAATTGCATGCAAGTTACATCTGTTTATATGTATCATTATTTATGTTTGGTATCTATATATAATTAATTGATTCTAGCGCATTCGTACTGGGATAATTCATGTCCAAGAAGTTCAATGATCCTCAGCTCATCCACTGCATCATAAACCGCATTATGGACTTCGCAGTAGTAATTATCACCTGTAAGCATTCTTGTAATAGGTTCAACACCATAATTGGTCTTAAGGCGGCCTGTCTTACAGCAAGCCATAGCCTCAGTAATAGCACTATTATACTGCTTGTAGGCAGCAAGTCTCATGATGTCGTACCACTCAAAATCATCAAGCTCTCGTAGGTGCCCTAGGTCAAACTTGGCATTATAAGCAAATATTTTGCCAACGCCATTATCTGTCAGATATCGTTTCATCTCCTGAAGTGCCTTACTTCTGGAAAGGGTAACCTCTAAGCAGGAAAGCTTCCTCTCTCCGTTATCTCGATAGTGGAGAACATTGGAATATATTCCGCCAACCCTATACTCTGGATCTATGATGTAATATCTGGTATCAGTACACTTGAAGGTCTTACTATCTGCCAGAGCTACACCGATGGACATCACCTCATCTCGCCAGTTGGTCTCGGTGTCGATGACGGCAATCATTTTACTATCTGAAGTAGTCTTGCTGATACAACTATGTCTTACTGATACACTACTGACATCGGACTTGATCATATTCAGAAAATCTAGTGATGGATTATAACTCATTTCTTATCTTCCTATTCTAGAATCATGTTCTTTCAGTCACCGCATTAAATGCGATTATTGATAATTCAGGTCAAGATATCATATCTTTCACAACCTCTGATGCTATAATGAGCCCGGCTACTGATGGCACAAAGGATACACTTCCAGGAGTACTGCGTCTACGAGTGCCATTCTCAGTGGTTTCTGTATTCGGCTCAGATGTTATATCAGAAACTCCCTCTGGACTATTTTGATTGTCAGATACAGTTGGCTTGATTGGCTGCTCCTCAGAATAAACAACCTTCAGCTTATAGACTCCTCTTTTCTTAAGTTCTCTTCTCATAACCTTGGCAAGAGGATCCATATGAGTCCTAGAAATATCTGTAACTGTCAGCATCGATGGATTAAGCTTATTTCCTGTTCCCATTGAGCTGATAACAGGTACATTTGCAGCCTTAGCTCTCATTATTATCTCTATCTTCGCTGTGACTGTATCTACAGCATCAATTACATAGTCATACTGAGAGAAGTCAAAAGAGTCCGCATTTTCTGGTAAAAAGAAGCACTCGTGAACATTAACCTTCACGTCAGGGTTGATATCAAGCATACGCTCCTTCATCACCTCAACCTTGCTTCTGCCTATGTTGCTATGAAGTGCAATTATCTGCCTGTTGAGATTTGATTCAGCAACAGTATCATTATCGATGATGTCAAACTCACCAATACCACATCTGACCAGCGCTTCGCAGACATATCCACCAACGCCGCCTACGCCAAATATGGCAACTCTTTTCCCAGATAATTTATCAAGCGCCTCTGAGCCCAGAAGCATCTCGGTTCTAATAAACTGTTCTCTCATTCTTTACACCTATTTAAATAATCATATCCTAAACTATTACAAATATAATCTATAGGCAAACCTATGTCCACCCAGGTAATCAATATAGCTTTTTTCAATCACTCGCATTACAATTCCAATTATTTACGCCTTCATCTGCACATTTCACTGATAGCCTTTATATAGTCTTTTATGTTGAATTGATGATCTGCATCCTCAAAAGTCATAATTAGATTCTTTCCCTGGACTATTCCAATTTTCTCAAAATTTCTCATTTTCCAAAAGAAGCTTTCTCTATATCCTTCTGAGGCCATTTTGCCGAAATGTTCTATATATACGCATTCTCTTTTCCTGACGTTTAGCACTGTAAAATCAGGATTAAACATGGTCTTGCCCTGATAAACATAAGGAAGCTCATATTGATAATGGATTCCAAGCCTTAGCAGAGTATCCGCGATAATTACTTCTGATTTAGACCGCACTGTCTCGCCTTTAGCAGTGGTGAATATGAGATTTTCTTCATGATTATTAGTTTGATAATCCTCGCTTTGTCTGTAAGCCTCTAGCTGCTCAGTAGTTTCCTGTATCCACTTAGCAGCGAATTCCTCATCGTCTAACTCATATGGTGTTATAAGCTTCTGCCTCGCCTCGTTATAGCTACGAAAAATGGATGGAATGTTACTATCGTTGTATGAGTTTATGATAGCATCTATCAATTCCTCTTTTTGCTCTAGCTCATGTATTACATCCTCAGCATATCTTTTCTGCGCCAACTTCTTCGCCAGATTCATATCTTTTGCCTTAATGAAAGACCCAGTGCGGTCAGCGGAATTCTTGCGATGGTAATAGCGTGGATTAGATTTGGATCTTGTTATCCTAAGTGTCCCTTCAGGGGATTTCTCAATGTCTTCCCTTGCTTTTGACAGTATTTCTATTATGCGCTCCTGCTCGTTTAATAATTCTTCTAAAAACATGTTAATTAAGCTACTTCTCTCACTTTCTATTATTTGCTATTGGCGCTAAATACATGCCACAAACCTATATAGTGCAGCTAGAGGTGTAGCTAGTGGTGCAGCTAGATAAGGCTACCCCTTTGTACATAGCACATCTGTATTCCTAATCATATGTTGGTGAAATGTGTATTCGAACGCCCGATATGGACACACACTTTTCTAAGAAACATATAGAAACTGAAAGAAAGTATACTTCATCTTAATCTTGGTTGTCAATAAAATACATTGGTAATGGGTCTGCTTTAGCCGCATCAATTATTTTATGATGCTTTCGGCTAATGGGATTCTGTGGATTTTAGAGCTTGATCAGCCGAATCATTGGGTTATGTGAGTTTGCGGCTAATACATTTTCTTGGCTTTTTCGATAGTATTAGCCGCATTTTTCAGAATCTCGTGTTTGCAGCTAATGCCCGATGCTCTTTTAATTTCATGTCATTAGCCGCACAGAAAGACATATAGCAAATGCGGCTAATGGCCTCAAAAATCTCTTGATTTACCATTAGCCGCACTTATATCTCATCATACATTGCGGCTAACAGCTCCAAAATACCCCATAAAAAACATTAGCCGCAAATACTCCCAATCTTCATTTGTGGCTAATATTGATACTATAATGCCTCTAATGCCCTTGCGTTTCCCTATGCATAAAACATAAAAAACCCGGTGGGTGCCAAATTATAGCATCCGCCGGGTTATATAGCACCATGTTATATAGCGCCAGACAATAACTAGGCTAGTTATACGTCAACCCCTATCACTTATCTCATCTTATACAACAACACCAAATCCAAGAATTGTAAATTTCTTGTCTGCCATGCCCTCTGCCATTTTGATCTCGATGACGTGGCTCTCAGCCTTCATGTTGTTGAAGACGATGAGTGAATTGCAATGAGTCCAGCCAACCTTGAGTGGATCGGCGTCCATTACCTTCTTGTCATCTACATATACTTCTGCTGTTCCGTGAGTAGGACTTCCGGAATCCTTGAACAGGAGCAGGAGCTTACTGCAGGTGATCTTCATTTTGAAGCTCTCTGTACCTCTCTCGTGGCACCAGTTGTATGGAAACTCTGGAACTGGCTCGATCTGAGTATCCATCTCAACCATCTGAAGTTCCTCGTCAGTCTTGTTAAAGGAGCCTTCTTCAAGCATACCAATGTGATACTTCTTTTTAAGTCTAGCAAGCTCGTGTCTGTCGATGAGCTCAACGTTCTCAAAATCTGCTCCGATAACAGGCTTGATCTTGGATATATCCTTCTCCTCGACACCTGTATCAAGGCTTGTAGCATTTCCATTCACTTCATCCATCAGGTTTATGAGGCAATCGCTCATGATCTGGTGGCCCAGGTTACTTGGATGGAATACATCGTAAAAGAACTGATTCTTGGAGATAACTCTTCCGTCCTCTGGAAGAAGGTTAAACTGTGGTGTTACAGCATCAAGAACGCTGACCATAGGCACATCGTAGCGAACACCAACTGGTCCAAGTCTGTCCTGAAGATTCCAATCAAATGAGAATACTGCAAACAAAAGAACTACTGCAGGCTTCCATGGAAGTGCAAGAGCCTTACGAACAAGACTCTCATAGCATACGCCCTTGGTCTCATCACCTTCATCGTTAACAGCAAACTCGATAACAATCATGTCAGGCTTTCTGACTCCGCCGCGAAGGATGTCTCTTTCAAATCTAACCATTCCAAGCTCTGAAGGAGTTCCGCCTACACCGGCTTTTAAAAGAGTAACCTTTCCGCCGTTAGCATATTTCTTTTCAAAACTATCTGCAAATACCTTGGGATAGCATTTTTCATTGATAGGAATAGCACCTGCACCCTGAGTAATTGATCCTCCGATAAAGCCAAGAGTTACATCTTCGCCCTTGCCAGCTTTCTGGAGAACCTTCTCAAGTCTTCCAATGTTACCTGCCTGCATAAGGCTTCGGCTGATCATCTCTTTATAGCCCTTGGAAGTGAAATCAACCATTGATTCCATTGGCTGAATAGGTGCTACAAAACCGCTGTTGAGATAGAATCTGACATCTGCTGATGCCTGTATACCAGAACTTGCGAATTCAAAACGAATCTGTCCTGGCTCATAATCAGTTGATACCCAGTCAACATCGGACATCTGGATAACCTGTTCCATACCGTCCATATCAAGTTCTTTAACAATCTCTGTTGATGGTTCACCTGGTTTTTTCGGATACATTTGAAAAACAAATTTTACTTTTTCGTCTTTTAATCTTCCTGATACACTTACCCCGATTGAGTGTACCATCTTCTTAAGGCCCTCTGTGGTCTTGAGAAGTTCAAGCATATAATCATCTGTGATATTTCCGGCAATTTTCGCTGCATTTATGAGTCTGCCGCTATCCTCATAAATAAACTGGATTCCTCTTCCATCTGGCTGAGGCGCTCCAAAAATGTCCTTCCCCTGCATTATAAAAAAGAATGGTTTTTTCTTGATAGGATCCTTGGGTGCCTTGGGTCCTCTAACTTCTGTTGCGTCCATTGCGTATACCCTCTAGTCTAAAATAAATCATAAAAAATGAGGCGGCGTTTTAAGACGCCGCCTCGATAAACCTTTAATTAAAAAACCTCTAAAAGCTTAATTATTTGTTAGCTTCGTCAACATAAGCCTTCCATGTATCACGGATTGCTTCAACCTGCTCTGAAACTACAGCGCCAGGTCCAATGTTCCATACGAAGTCAGAACCAAGTGAAAGGTTAGGAACCATGCCGTGGTAAGCAACAGTACCCTTTTCTGTCATCATCTGGATTGTCTCATCAACTGCTCTCTCATCGAACTTACCATTTCTAGCTGTTGAAAGGTATCCGTTGTAATCAACGTACTCAGCAGCTGGTGGATTTGTCCAAAGGTTCCAAGCAAATGCAATCTTCCAAGCCTTGTCAGCGTCATAGCAACCAGGAATAGCTGCTGGGTTGTTTGACCAAACGTTTACATAGTCATCCTTCTTAGGTCCCTTAGGGAACATTACGAAGCCGATCTCATCCTGCATATCCTCAAGGAAGTTACCAGGGCAAGCTGCATACTCATCTTCTACCATGAATGCTGCCTGACCGTTGATGAACTGCTCTTTGTAGTAATCCCACTCAGCACCCTCTGGGTTAGCAACTTCTGCATCATATGTATCGAAGATCTTAACTGTCCACTCAAGAGCCTCAAGTGTCTCAGGAGACTCAAGGTTGTATACGAACTTACCGCTAGCATCCTTGTCGATGTAAGAACCGCCGTTTGAGAATACAGCAGCTGTTGTCATGTTACCTTCGTTAAGTGTAAGACCGTAAACATCGATTGTACCATCGTTGTCCTTATCCTGCTGAACCTTGCTCATAAGCTCTTCGAACTTATCCCATGTCCATGTTCCGTCAGCCTGCATATCATAAATTGATTCAGGATCGATACCAGCCTCTGTAAGGAGTCTCTTGTTGAAGTAAACACCTGTACGAGCCTCTGAGTATCCAGCGAACATAGCGTAGATGCTGTCGCCCTTTGAATACTGCTTGTGAAGAAGGTTTCTCTGGAACTTAACATCATTGAAGTCAAGGCAATCAAGTGTTGAAAGGTCATACATAAGACCATTTGCCATTGCAGATGTGATAGCTGGATCATCACGAAGGATGAATACGTAGTTCTCGTCACCACCTGTTGTAGCGTAGTCTACGAAATCTGTAGGTGTTGAACCCCAGTCAGACATAGCTGTCTGTGTAAGTGTGAAGTTGTATGTTTCCTGGATCCAATCATGGTAATCCTTAACAGCCTCTTCATACTCATTCTGTGGTTCTGCTGGGTCGCCTGACCACCAGTCACGGATAACTACTTCGATGCCACCAAGATCTACTGGGTTGCCATCTGCATCTGTGATAATCTGATAAGGATCATACTCGTCAGATGCTGTTTCTTCTGCAGCTGCTTCTGTTGTAGCTTCTGCAGCAGGAGCCTCAGCTGTTTCTGTTGTTGTTTCAGCTGGCTGCTGTGTGTCTGTTGATGCTGGTGCTGTCTCAGCTCCGCATCCTGCCATGCTTGTGAGCATAGCTGCTGCTGCGATAGCAGCTGTTGCTTTTGTTGTTAGAGACTTTCTCATACTCTAATCCTCCTTGTTAATGTATCCCCTTAGGATATGTTTAACGAAAAAACTACTAACTTATATTATAAGTTTGTGCATGTTTTTCCGATAATCAACTATTGCTATAATATTCCCCAACTTCTCAAATATTGCTAAATTACATTTTTATTCCCGTTGCCGCAATACTCTCTACGAATGATCTCTGTGCGAAGAGGTAAAGTGCGATAAGTGGTACGATGATCATCAGTGTTCCAGTAGCAAGAATACAGTTGGAATAAGCTATTGAAATTGTTGTCTTAACGCCGTTAATTCTCTGAATGTATGCACCAAGGCTATCTACGATTCTTGAAAGACCTGTGCTGACAAGCTTGGTATTACCAAGGAACATTCTGGAATAGAATCCATCTGTCCACTGCCATACAAATGCAAACAGGAAGCATGATGTAAGGATAGGTGTAGCCTGTGGAAGCATAATTCTAAGGAATGTCTTAAGTGTTCCACATCCGTCAACGTAAGCAGCCTCTTCAAGGTCGCCAGGAATGTTACGGAAGTACTGACGGATCATGTAGATATACAGACCGTTCTTAAGTCCCATACAGCCGGCACTCATCAGATAGTAAGGAATCTTGGAACCACGAAGGTTGATAGTGTCACCTGTGATAAGCTTGAAGATTCCAAGGATATCAAAGTATCTGAAGTGAAGGTGCAGTGAGCTGGCAATTGTCTGTGGTGGAATAAGGATTACAAGGATAACCATTGCGAACCAGAGCTTCTTGAGTGGGAACTCAAATCTGGCAAATCCATAACCAACCAGTGTACAAACTGCGATCTGAAGTGCAGCTATAGTAAATGAAATAAGAAGTGAATTAAGTACCGCTGTCTTATAGTTCATAAGCTCAGCTGCAAGTCTGTAGTTTCCTGTTGTAAAGTGCTCAGGGATGGAAACAACAATCGGGTTATAAAGGTCTTTTTCTGTCATGAAGCTGACAGAGATCTTATTGAAGATTGGCTGAAGAATCAGGAAGCACATTCCAAATAACAGAATGAATCTTACGATACTAACAGCTTTCTCCATTATTACTTTCTGAAGAAGATAACCACCAGAGAGTTTATTTCTTTCCCAAAATGTTAACTTTTTGTATCCTGTGCTATTTTGTACATTACTCATAATAATAAACCCTCTTTGAAATCAAGAATGACGTAAGTCCTACAAACGCAAGTACCAATAAGAAGTATATCCATGACATCGCTGATGCATTTCCATACTGCTGCTGATCGATCATAACCTTCTGGATCTTCTCGATTACTCCATTGTCAGATCTCATACAGAAATCAACTACTGTATAGAGCCAGTTTACAAGGAACAGTGAACTGATCATTGGGAATGTAATCTTCCAAAGGCTCTCCCACTTTGTACATCCTTCGATATCAGCTGCCTCATACATACTTGATGAGATAGTCTGAAGACCGGAAAGGAAGATGATGATCTGAATACCTGAGGAAAGTGCTACGTCGTAAATGTTATCAATTACTTCGAAGACCTTCTCATAAGCTCTTACACCGACGCCTGCTGTCCTGAGGACTTCCTCAAGAGCTGCTGTTACGCTTATTCCTGAGGTCGTCTGCTCAATTGTCTGAGCCAGCTGATCCATCAACTGGTTGTTGGACTCAAGTCCGATGATAACACCAGATGAGAGAATAACCGGAAGGAAGAAGATTGCTCTTACGAGCGCTCTTCCCTTGAACTTCTGGTTAAGGATCAAAGCAACAAAGAAACTGAATACTATGATCGCCAGGGAGTAAACCATCATTCTAGAAATTTCCTCCCACAGAAGTCTGTTAAACTCTGGGTCAACTCTAAATGCAAATATGTAGTTTGTAATTCCATTCAAAGTCTTTGTAACGTTACCTGCTGCAAGGCTTACCTCACAGAAGCTCATGTAACAAGACTCAAAAAGTGGCTTGACCATAAAGACCAAAAAACCAATTATGAACGGAGATATGAAAAGATATCCCGATATTGCCTTACGCTTTTGAAGCCCGGCTAATTTATTTTTCTGCTTACTCATGATAAATGCCTCTCTTATCTTGTTACAACGTAATCTCTTGCAGGTACCTTTACACTGCCAGCTGTGTAATCTGTGTATCCGTAGTTAACGTATACCTTAGTTCCATCAGCGTATTCAGTGTAGGAAACGTCAGTTGTCAGGTTCTCATGTCCAGTCATTTCCTGATTGAAAGTATGTCCAAGTTCATTATTGTATCTGGTATATACTTCAACGAGGTTATCCTTGATAGCATCGAAATATGCACCGTAGTACTCGGTGTAAAGAGTCTTCTGAGTTGCAAAAGAGCTCTCTTTCATAAGTTCAAAGCAAAGGCCTGCGCCATACTCTGCTGAGTAAAGAACTTCGTTCTCCATGTTGCCACATGTGTTGATTGCTCTTCCTGTGTAATCAACTCTGCCATGTACAGCCAGCTGGAAGAAAGGAATACACTCATCAAGGATTGTGTACTCACTTCCTCTAAGATCCATGTTTGTAACCATCTGGCAGAAAGGAACTGCGTAGTCGTTACCCATGTTGATCATAAGAGGTGTACCACCATCGTTGTAAGTCTCAAGCTTAGCTACCTGCTCGTTGAGAACAGCTTCACGGCTGTAAGTCTTCTTTCTGTAGAAGTCAGATGAAAGATCCATTCCAAGATCCTGGAAAGAAGCGCCTGCACTGTACTTCTGTGCTGCTTTTACAAGGTTGTCAGCATATTTGTTAGCAATATCTGTATGTAAGAGGAAGTAGCTGTTGTCAGCATTTTCTCTCTGTGCATAAGTTACATTACTGTACTGATAGAGTTCTGCTCTTTCCTTACTGATGAACTTAGCTGCATCTCTGTATGAGAAGAATCCATCAAGGATATTGCTGTCATATGCATACTGTGTAATACCGTTGAGGTATACTGTATTGCCATTTGCCTCTGCTGTGTTTATAAGGTTCTGAAGGTCTTTTTTGCTTCCAAGTGCATTAACTGTCTTGGCCTTAGAAAGAACCTTCTGGTTAACACCACCGTTACACCATCCCTGGAGCTTAACGTGCATATTGGTAAGTCCCATAGCTGTGAGCTCGTTGAGGATTTCTGTTGTCTCGTTGTAGCTTGTAAGCTTAAGAGGTCTTGATACAGGAACACCAACGATCTGCTTAACCTTATCAATTGCTCCAACAATCTCGATAGCTACTGGTGTGCTTGTGTCGCTTACAAGATCAAGGTATCCGGCATATTCGTTCTGGAGATATTCGCCATAAGTCTTGGCCATATCTACATAGCTTCCGGAATTAACGAATTTGTATCTCTGTGTGAGAGTCTCGTCTGGGAGTTTTGTTGCATACTCATAAATTTCACTGTTTGCAATGTCACCAACGTCGTACTGTTCTCTCTGACATACGCTATACTTGGCATTTACGAAATTGTAGCTGTGGTTCTTACCAGCGATATCTGCCTGAATTGACGCATAGCTTCTGCCCTCTTCGAGGATACATACAAAGGAATCATTTCCTTCTGAAATACCATAAACTCCGTAGTAAGCTCTTGTGTTATGTACTACAGCGTCTCTTGAAAGGCACATGTCCCAACCATAAACGTTTGTGTAGTAACTGCTCTGTGAAGTCTTACCGTTGTTGAAGTTTATCAGTGCTCCGCCGCCTTCAGGAACTACCATGAATCCTGTGTCATCAGGACCGCCAGCTCCGAAATATGGAAGAGGAGTGATTGTGTAAATAGGTGTTTCAGGATCGAAATCCAGATCTTTGAATGGTACTTCTACAACCAGGTCTTTTCCATCAAGCTTGTAAACAATGCTTGCGTTAAAGATAGGTGTATCTGATGAAGATGTTGAAAGATCCAGTTCCTTGTCAGCAAGGTAATCATCATATGTGTATCCTGCTGCTTCGAACTTATCCTGAATTGTCTTACGAACGTTATCCTTGGTAGCTGATCTGGGTACGTAGATAACTTCTGTCTCAAGGATGGGATAGTTAGCAAGAAACTCTTC
>JAEEGI010009414.1_pt1 | contig 21419 bp, 18 predicted proteins | sample 8958751 | NCBI WGS metagenome assembly JAEEGI01 (sample SAMN16246545, study PRJNA631951) | gut metagenome | biome: gut microbiome; feature: rumen; material: KS-attached | host: Bos | place: Iran: Karaj | collected 2018-10 | reverse complement strand
GTATTACTAGTATTTCTAGTAGAACTAGTATTTCTAGTAGGACTACTAGTATAACTAGTATTTCTACTAGTATAACTAGTATTACTAGTATTTCTAGTAGAACTAGTATTTCTAGTAGGACTACTAGTATAACTAGTATTTCTACTAGTATAACTAGTATTACTAGTATTTCTAGTAGAACTAGTATTTCTAGTAGGACTAGGGGTGCTAGTGATACTAGAAATACTAGTGACTACCTTTTTTTTACCAAAGCTGGGCGCGGCATTCGGGAGCCAGGTACATGGCGCAGCCGGGCTGGATGCCGAAGGCCTCGAGGAACTCAGTGACGTGCGGCAGGGTGGCGTTGACGCGGTTCTCGGCTAGGCTGTGGACATCGCTGGCGGTGAGCTGCAACTTGGCCTCCTCGCGGATGTTGCTGGCCCATACACCGGCGTAGGCAAGGAAGAAACGCTGGGCAGGCGTGAAGCCGTCCATCTTCTTCTCGTTGACCTGACGCTTGGCGATGGCGTTCTGCAAAGCCTGATAGCTGATGTGGAGGCCACCGTTGTCGGCGATATTCTCGCCGAGGGTGAGCTTGCCGTTGGCATAGGTCTCGGGGTCGTCGCTGACCTTCACCTTGTTGAACCAGTCGACCAGCACCTGGGCGTTCTGCTGGAAGCGGGCGGTGTCCTCGTCCTCCCACCAGTCGTTGAGGTTGCCGTCCTTGTCGTAGTGGCGGCCTTGGTCGTCGAAGCCGTGGGTCATCTCATGACCAATCACCACTCCGATGGCACCGTAGTTGAAAGCATCGTCGGCATTCATGTCGAAGAAGGGTTTCTGAAGGATACCAGCGGGAAAGCAAATCTCGTTGGTAGTGGGGTTGTAGTAGGCGTTGACGGTCTGCGGAGTCATGCCCCACTCGGTTTTATCGACAGGCTTGTCAATCTTTGACACCATGTAGGCAATGTCGAACTGGTTGGAGCGGATGACGTTGGCGAAGTAGCTGTCGTTCTTGATTTCGAGACCACTATAATCGCGCCACTTGTCGGGATAACCCACCTTGACCATGATGGTGGAGAGTTTCTCGATGGCACGTTTCTTGGTGGCATCGCACATCCAAGTAGCTTCGTGGATACGCTGTGCGAAGGCCTCCTTCAGGTTGTTGACCATTTCCACCATGCGGTGCTTGGCGTCAGCAGGGAAGTATTTCTCAACATAGAGCTTACCCAGTGCCTCGCCCATGGCACCGTCGACGGTGTTAGTGACGCGTTTCCAGCGGGGACGCAGCTGCTCGGCACCACTGAGGGTGCGGCCGTAGAACTCGAAGTTTGCGTTGACAAAGTTGCTGCTGAGATAGCCGGCGGCGGAGTTGATGACGTTCCAAGCGTAGTAGGCCTTGATAGCTTCGAGGCTCTTAGCCTCGTTGAGCACTACACCCAACTCGTGGAAATACTCGGGCTGGCACATGTTGAAGCTGGTGAGCTCGGGCAGACCGATTTCAGCGAAATAGCTCTTGAGGTCGAGACCGGCGGCACGAACAGCGGCAGTGTCGAAGTTCATCTTGTTGTAGGTCTTAAAGGGGTCGCGGTTATCCTCGTTGCTATACTGTGCCTTGGCGAGACGGGTTTCGAGGTCCATGACCATCTTGGCGAGCTGGGCGGGAGTCTTTTTGCTGAGCTTGTCGTAGCCGGCGTTGGCGAACTGGGTCTCCATCAGCTTGATGTAGGCCTTGCGCAGCTCGGGCTCACGGCCTTTGCTCTCGAGGTAGTAGTCGCGCTCGCCCATACCGATACCGGTTTGGTAGAGCCAAGCGATGCACTGGTTGGCATCAGCTGCATCGGCCTCGTTGAAGAGGGCAAAGAAGGGATTGATGCCAATACCGTGGAGGCGGCGCAACTCGGGTTGGAGCTCGTCCACCTTCTTGATGGCGGCAATCTCATTCAGATAGGGCATGATGGGTTCGACACCCTGCTGCTCGATGGTGGCAGTGTCCATACCCACGGTGTAGAAAGTGGCAATCTTGTCGCCATAGCTGCCAGGCTGGTTCTCGTTGTTAACCAGCGAGTCGATAAGCGTGCGGAGCTGTTCTTGGTTGGTCTCGGCCAGCACGTCAAAGGCGCCATAGCGGCTGTGCTCAGCGTCGAGCGGATGGGCTTTCAGCCAGCCGCCACAGGCATAGTGATAGAAATCCTCGGCAGGGTTGACAGTGGTGTCGAGGTTGTCGAGATTGACCCCGGAGGAGAGCTCGGGGCCCTTGTGACATGACGTCGCAGCAAAAAGCGTGAGAGTCATAATGGTTAATACGGTTTTTTTCATTTGTTGTTAGATTAATATTTTTACCTATTTAAATGTCATGAATATTATTTCAAATACCACTTGTTTTAACAAAAATCAAGTACTTTTTGCAACAAAAGCAGTCCTATATTTAACAAATATTTGCCATTAGTTCATTAGTCACAATACCCACAATAGTTGCAATCGCCATACTGATAAGCGAACCCAAAAGGACATACTCGGTCATCTTGGTCTCATGTCCCTCCTTTAAGTCTCCGAAACGGAAAATAGACTTGGCAGCCAAAAGGAAACCTATGCCTTGCAAATTGTTCATCAAGATAAAAGAGAGAGCAATGACACGTTCGCAATAACCTATCCATGCACCGGCTTGAGCTAACGACCCTTCAGTCTTTGGCTGACTATCGGCACTGATGTCTGTCTTCTGCTGACTGTCGTCATTCTTATGTATGGCATCCCGCCATCGCTTGGTGAACATAGCAATAAGCAAACCTGATGGCTTTAAGACAAGCAGGTAGGAAATAGCCACCAACCAATACTTATTACAACTGTCAGTGGCAAAGAACACTTCTGAAATGGGAACCTGGTCCCACATCCAATAGTAGCAACATACAGCGAGAATAAGGAATGAGACATGAAGAAACTGATCAAGAAGAAACGGCAGCACTCCGCTATTGTTGGGATTGGGACAAAAACGATTGGTGAAAACAACCTTGGCCCAATCTGTCAGTATGTGGGTTGTAAATATGAATAGAGGAATAAACCAATTGTCCCATTGTGCCAACAATAGGTATGTGACAATGGCATGAATAAAGCCATGAAGAAACAGGAACAAAAAACCACGAAATCCCCGGCAATACTTTCCTTTGTTGATACAATCAAATTGGAGGAAGAAATCAGCGACAAGGTGTGCCGCAAAAAGACGAAGAAACAAGTTTATCATGCCAACAAGGAAGTAACAATATTTTCAAATCGGACTAGGAATGGGAGGACTAAGGGGATTTTGGCCGTATGATATAATTGATTTACCCGCTGGGCAGTAACCCTCATCTTCCGGGCTATGGCCTGCTGTGTGGGAACTTCGGCTTGGAAATACTGATACGCAACAAATGCCTGATTCCTTGACCAATGAGATACAATATCGTCAACAAAGGCACCTTCTATTGCCAACTCCTCATTAACGAAATCCGACGATGATAAGAACGAAAGACGGGCTTCTTTCATATCGTCCAGTCGGCGACCAGAGAGGCGAAATGCCTCACCATCCGATTTACCAACATCTTCGCCCACATAGGTCTCTTCGCCAATTCCTACCGAAATACGAGCATCCCACAGAGCACTCACCCCTGCTGGCGTATTGTGCATCAAACCGCTACGAATACTCAACGCCACGCGCGCCGCTTGTTCTGGTTGGCTTAGCTTTATCTGGAAACTATCACCTCTAAAAATGGCCGAATTGCGTTCTCCGAGAGGCACAGAATTAGCCAAAAGTGCGTTCAGCACAGACAACAATCTATCCCTATCAGAAACTGATATATTAGTAGAGTTAACGATATCACCTGTTACAACACCTATCAATCCCATGCATTATTTTTTTGCAAAAGTACACTTTTTTTCTGGAATCGTGACAAAAAACTCTTGATTTAACATAAATCAAGAGGGAAATGCAACATGTCGTTCTGCTTTTGTTGGCTCAACTGGGGGTCCCTTCTCACGGACCTATCCCCTACTCACAGCCTCTTTTGCCTGACAGCCTCCTGTATTCCCTGCGGGCCTTCTTCATCAGCCGCTGGAATCGCTTGTCGGCATGCAGGCGGGCCACTGCCGCGCTAGCCACCAGACGGCCTGCATCCACGTCGCTCTGCCAATGATAGCCAGCTATCACGCGACTCTCGCCATACATATAGCCTCGGGCAAGGAGGGTGTCAGCCCGATCGGGATTCAGCTCAGAGAGCAACAGCGCGGCACACCACCCCTCAATAGTGTGGCCCGAAGGATAAGAGCCGTTGTTGCGCAACTCCTCCTCGTCGGCTGGATAGATGGTAGGCTCGCCGTAATAGACATAAGGGCGCGTGCGGTGGTAATGGTTCTTAGCCAAGCGCCCAGCCTGGTCGGCAGTGATGAGCGACACATAAAGCATCTGGTAGATGGCAGGTGTCCTCTCCTTTGACAAGGTCATGCCAAACGGCTCGCCAAACTCGCGACATATATAGTCGATGTTCCAATCGGCATCGCGCACCGCTATAGCCAGCCGTGCCGAGACCCGCCGCACCTCCTTGCCCCAGCGATACCGCGCCACATCATAAGCAAAAGCCCCCGACAGGGTGTCGGGCGGCGCTGGCAGATACCGAACGGCATTAGGCATCTGCTGTGGTGTGAGCAACGGCTCAGGCTCCTGCGAGCGGACATATTGAGCCATTGCCAGCACTAGGAAGAACGACAGCCAGGCTTTCTTAATAGAGACTTTCATACTACAAATAACGCTTAGGTTCTGCCCCATCGACGCAGGCGTAGAGTTCGACATACTCCTTGGCAGGACTGGAGTTGATTTTGGGCAACAAGACCTCCTCTATCTGAAAGAAGCCCACCTCAGCCGACATCTGAACGACAATCTGGACAGGACGTTCCTTGCCTTTCTGAATCAGCACACGGTCGATAGAGTTGGCAGAATACTTATGTATATCGCCCATCTTGGGGGCTGTGTGTATCTCGATAGGCACACGGGCGCGACCCTTGGTCATATCGCAGCCGTCGGCGATAAGGATGAGTCCCGCCTCGATGGAATGAACCTTGCGGGTGCCCATGTGGCCGAGGATGCCCTCCATGGCGGTGGAACGGATGACGACTCGGCGCATCAAGTTACGGTCGTCGGGCAGGTTTTTCAGCAGAATGCGGTCGATGATGTTGTAAGCAAGGATGCCCGAGTAGAGCTCATGGTCCTGACGGCCGATAGTCATGCCGAAATCGTGACAGAACGCGGCCAGTACTACGGCTGTGACACTGTCGTCGAACGTGCCCACCTGCTCCTGCTGAAGGCTAGTGGGAATGCCGGCATTGTATAGCAGCTTGAGCATTCGCAAAGCATTATGGCACACCGTGCGCATGTGCACAGGGCCGTGGTCGTTGAAGCCGAGGCGGGTGATGGCGACCTTGTTGGCATAATCCTGCACGGCCTGTATCTCCTTGTCGTTGATGAGGTCGCGGATAACCTGCATCGGCAGGTCATCCACCTCAGGGGTGATGTCGACAAGTTCTTGAGTCAGCCGCACCAGCCACTGCTCGACTGTTATTTCTTTAGGTGATTTCATGGTGCAAAGATACACAATTATTATCACATCGCGAAAAAAACATTTCCGAGTGCTGGGCTATCCCATCAAAACAACACCTAGAAAAAGAGGATGCCCCAAGCGGACATCCTCTTTCTGAAAAGGATATAATTATGACCTCTCCGAAAAATGTGTAGTTGAAACTCAATAAAAGAAGCTGGCATTTCGTATTGTAAGTGCTAAAATAATAATGGTCGAATTATATTTACAACCATAATCGGTCAATAGTGAGCTCCCAATGGGAAACTCCTAAACTTCCCCAGGGTTAGAGTAATATACAACTGTATTACAATTAGTTATTACCACATAACCGTTCCCCTAAACGAACACGGAAGGGCTATCGAATGATTAAGAATCGGAGGAAACCCTTAGGCAGGGTTGCAGCAACAGGTCGGGATAGCGGCAGGCGTTACGATCTGATGCCTTTGATGGTGTGAAGTATCTGACGGCGGAGGCTTATGGGAACCACGGATGAAAGCCCATGTCGGAGTCTGGTACGATAAAGGGAAATATTCATTTCGGGCCACACGCGCTCACCCTCCTGTGCAGCACCCAGATGGTAGAGTGCATCGCAAAGGGTTGTGTATTTTCTGATCACAGCATGGTCCACTAATCCGTTGAGAGTCTCCCAGATGCCGACTGATTGGGTGTCCTCGATGGGGTTGAAACAACCCTTGTACCAAACACGGCAGCCTATCACCGGAATGTCGTTCTTAATAAGCCATGCCTTGACCCATGAGTCGTCACACTTACTGCAATACAAGGTCCGTTTCCACCTGTGGCGGAGGACATCGGGTGGCAGAAGCCCGGGAGCGAAACAGCACAATCCGCTATAAAACTCATTCTGATGGGAAGGCTCGGGAATATAAGTCTCGTGGGACCACTCTCCCTGCTTATAGATGGACCGACGCCCATAGTAGCAGACGACCGTGCGAGGATAGGCCAAGGAATAGGCCAGTAAGGTCTCGACATAATCTTCGGGGTAATAGAGGTCGTCGTCAATCATCAAGTTATAGCCGTCGCCGTAGTACTTGAAGGCCTCCCAACGTTTGTGGCAATAGGTGTTGCCCCGCACCCAGCGTACTTCGTCGAGCAGATGATTGTCGAGGCATTCCTGAACGTGCTGGGGTATGGTATGATGGTACTCCGAGATGGAGAGCCAGCAGATGATTTTCGTAGGCTTGAAGGTCTGATGAGAAAAATGTGACAGCATGGTTGGGACAACCATGTCGCGCATCTTCCAAGTGGTGAAATTGACATACACAGGGGTAGAAAAGCCCTCTTTCAGGCTCTGCCGCATGCGTTCTACTGTCTCATTATCTGTCATCTGACCTATATCTCTAATCATATTTGATACTGCAAAAATACAAAAAAAATAGCATCTGACTAAAGTTTGACAAGTTAATTCGGGTACAAATACCATTATGATAGATTACTCGTCAAAACGGCCTGAAAGGCCAAAATCTCTGTAGCCCAAGGCAACGCCCTAGGCTATTCTCCGTTTGCCTTTCTGGCTGTAGGTACCCACAAACATAGAGTCCCTGCCACGCCAAAACCGTATGCGATATAGAATTAGAGCAAAAAACAGCTTGTCAAACATTAGCATATCATTTTCTTCATTTCTAATTCATCTACAAAAGTACAGCAGCTTTCCCATTCCACAAAAAAAAATATCATCATGTCGTTTATTTGTTGTATTTTTGCACTCACAATACATGAATAATGACAGGAAAAATCGAGATACGCAACAGCACAGCAGAATTCCTTATCTTCCAAATCGAAGGCAAGGAAGATGGGGTGCAGGTACTATATAAGGACGAAACCATTTGGTGTACGCAGGAGGCGATTGCTATCCTGTTCGACAAGGCCAAATCAACCATCAGCGAGCATTTGAAGAATATTTTTGCAAGCGGAGAGTTGATTCAGGATATGGTAGTTCGGAAATTCCGAACCACCACTCAACATGGAGCCATCAAGGGTAAGACACAATCACACGATGTGGCTTTCTACAACCTTGATGCAATCATTTCTGTTGGCTATCGCGTCAACTCAATTCGTGCCACACAGTTCCGTCAGTGGTGTACCCATGTCCTTAGGCAGTTTGCCATAAGAGGCTATGTGATTGACAAGAAACGCATGGAGAATGGCAGTTTTATCGGAGAGGACTATTTCGAACACCTGTTGGCCGAAATCAGGGAGATACGCCTCAGCGAACGACGTTTCTATCAAAAACTGACCGACATCTATGCCACGGCGATCGACTACAATCGCGACGCTCCGACCACAAGGTTATTCTTCCAGAAAGTGCAGAACAAGATGCACTATGCTGTTCACGGACATACTGCTGCCGAACTGATTCTGCAACGAGCCAATGCCGAAAAAGAACACATGGGTCTTACCACATGGGAAAACTCGCCCGATGGCAAAATCGTGAAGACCGATGTGTGGAAACGGAGTTGGAGGATATGGGGCGGTTGGTCAGTGCAGTGCTTGATATGGCCGAGCGTATGGCCACAAGACATATACCGATGACTATGGAGGACTGGGCAAAACGTATCGACACAATCTTAGAGGCTGGCGGTGATGCTGTGCTTAGCGATGGCGGTGTCGTCTCCGCTGAGATGGCCAAAGACTTTGCCGAGACGGAGTTCGAGAAATACCGTATCATACAAGACCGCTTGTTCCAATCCGATTTCGACCGCTTCAACGGTGACAATCTATTGCCGATAGATTTCAAAGACTAGTAGTTCAAATATTGCAAAAAATAGAGCCTCGGCTAGCGTTGCCAGCCGAGGCTTTTCTATCGGATATTACTATCGGCTTAGTACATTCCGCCCATGCCGCCCATGCCGGGGTTGGCGGGCATCGGGGGTTCGGGTTCCTTGATGTCGCACATGACGCACTCGGTGGTCAGCAGCATGCCGGCAATGGAGGCGGCGTTCTGCAGAGCAACACGGGCAACCTTGGCGGGGTCGATAACACCGCTCTTGAAGAGGTTCTCGTACTTCTCGGTGCGGGCGTTGTAGCCGTAGTCGGCCTTGCCGTTCTTCACCTCGTTGACGATGACGGAACCTTCGAGGCCAGCGTTAGCAACAATCATGCGCAGAGGCTCTTCGATGGCGCGACGGATGATTTCGATACCCAGTTTCTCGTCTTCATTGGCGGGAGTAATGGCGTTCAACTTCTCAGCGGCACGGATGAAAGCGGTGCCACCACCGGGGATGATGCCCTCTTCAATGGCTGCGCGGGTGGCGTGCAGTGCATCGTCGAAGCGGTCTTTCTTCTCCTTCATCTCCACCTCGCTGGCAGCGCCAACGTAGATGACTGCCACACCGCCAGAGAGCTTAGCCAGACGCTCTTGCAGTTTCTCGCGGTCGTAGTCGCTGGTGGTCTTCTCGATCTGAGCCTTGATCTGGTTGACACGGCTCTTGATCATATCGCTGTTGCCAGCACCATTGACGATGGTGGTGTTGTCCTTGTCGATAGTAATCTTCTCGCAGGTGCCCAGCATGTCGAGGGTAGCATCCTCGAGTTTGTAGCCCTTCTCTTCGCTGATGACGGTGCCACCGGTGAGGATAGCGATGTCTTCGAGCATCTCCTTACGACGGTCGCCAAAGCCAGGAGCCTTCACGGCAACCACTTTCAAGCCGCCACGCAGACGGTTGACCACGAGGGTGGCCATGGCCTCGGTCTCGACATCCTCAGCAATGATAAGGAGAGGACGACCGTTCTTAGCAACGGGTTCGAGGATGGGCAGAAGGGTCTGCAGGGTGCTGATTTTCTTGTCGTAGATGAGGACGAGAGGATTGTCGTAGGTGCACTCCATCTTGTCGGTGTCGGTGACGAAATAGGGGCTGATATAGCCACGGTCGAACTGCATACCTTCGACCACCTTCACGCTGGTCTCGATGCCCTTGGCCTCTTCGATGGTGATGACACCGTCTTTGGAGACCTTCTCCATAGCCTCGGCGATGATGTCGCCGATCTGGCCGTCGTTGTTAGCGCTGATAGTGGCCACTTGACGGATCTTCTCGATGTCGCCGCCAACTTCCTCAGACTGAGCCTTGATGTCCTCGACGATGGCTGCAACGGCCTTGTCGATACCACGTTTTAGGTCCATGGGGTTGGCACCGGCGGTGACGTTCTTCAAGCCAGTGTTGACGATAGCCTGTGCTAGGACGGTAGCGGTGGTGGTACCATCACCAGCCTGGTCGTTGGTCTTGGAGGCAACCTCCTTCACCATCTGGGCACCCATATTCTCGATGCCGTTCTCCAGCTCGATTTCCTTGGCGACGGTTACACCGTCCTTGGTAATCTGAGGGGCACCAAACTTCTTGTCGATAACCACGTTGCGGCCTTTAGGACCGAGGGTTACCTTTACTGCATTAGCCAATGCGTCAACGCCTTTGCGAAGCTGTTCGCGAGCGTCATTATTGAAAACTATTTCTTTTGCCATTTTTTCTTAGTGATTTGTGATTAGTGATTCGTGAATAGACGTTACCACTAATCGGATTATTGTTTTCTTTTTTTCTTTTGGTGATTGGTGCAGTGCAATTGTCTAATCACTATTCACTCATCACCAGTCACTCATTTTAGATAATTGCGTAGATGTCGCTTTCTTTCATAATCATGTACTTGGTGCCATCGATGTCGATCTCGGTGCCACTATACTTGCCATAGAGGACGTTGTCGCCCACCTTGACGGTCATTTCATGATCCTTGGTGCCTTTGCCAACGGCAAGCACTTTACCTCTTTGGGGTTTTTCTTTTGCGGTGTCGGGGATAATGATACCTGATGCGGTTCTCTGTTCGGCCTCGGCGGGCTCAATCAGAACGCGGTCTGCTAAAGGTTGAATGTTCATATTAATGTGTTTTTAGTTTTTGTTATTCAAATTGACGCTGGAATAGGAACAATTAGCGTGCCAACCGTACAGACGACACTGACGTATGACAAAATGGCAGAACTGACAATAAAAACGGACATCTTTCGTTATCATTCTCAAAAAGTATTTTATCATCCACACGATTAATACCTATCTCCAACATGACTATTGCCTCTGTCATCAGCCACTTGGATGCCAAGTTGCATCCTGAATACCAAGAAAAATACGACAATGCAGGCTTTCTGCTGGGCGACCCCGAACAGGAATGCCGCGGGGCCTTGGTGGCACTGGATGTCACCGACGACGTGATTGAGGAAGCCCTTTCGCTGGGGGTCAACCTCATCGTGTCGCACCACCCCATGATATTCGGCGGCATCAAGCGCATCACCCCCGACAATGCCTTGGGGCGCCACATCTTTAAGCTGATAAAAAACGACATCGCCGTCTATGCCGCCCATACCAACCTCGACAACCTGAAAGAGGGTGTCAACGGCATTCTGGCACAGGTGCTGGGTCTGACAGATTGTCATATACTCCGCCAACTCGAAGGGCAGCCCTCGACCGAAGTGGGTGCCGGCATGGTGGGACTTCTCCCCTACCCCTTACCCACCCAAGCCTTTCTGGAACAGGTGAAAGTATGTCTCAATCTCCCGCTCCTACGCACCAGCGACTTCGCCACTCCCTCGGTCAGTCGTGTCGCCATTTGTGGTGGTGCTGGCAGTTTCCTTATCGACGATGCCATCGCCCAGCAGGCCGACATCTACCTCACCGGCGATATGAAATACCACGATTTTCAACGCGCCGAAGGGCGTATCACACTTGTCGACATAGGTCATTTCGAGAGCGAACAGTTCAGCAAACAACTTTTTTATTCTATTATATCAAAAAAATTTAGTAATTTTGCATGTTTTATCAGTGAGAGAGGAAGGAGTTTTATCAACTACATCTAATTGAATAATAAGAATATAAATAAAGATACACTTTTACTATTATGCCGAAGAAAGTCACTACAACCGAAGTAGAAGAGCAGGCCAATGTGGAGACCTCTCGCCCTATTCTTGATGTCGATATCGCCATTGAGCGCCGACTGGTAGCCCTCCACACGCTACAGCTTGTCGACTCCGAAATCGACAAAATCAAAATCATCCGTGGCGAACTGCCTCAAGCCATCCAGGATCTCGAAGACGAGATTGCCGGTCTACAGACCCGAATCGACAACTTCAAGGCCAGCATCGACGAGCAAAACGCCAACATCAGCAAGCGCAACGAGGAGGTGGTCACCCACCAAGCCATGATAAAGAAATACGAGAAGCAGCAAGACAACGTGCGCAACAACCGTGAATTTGAGGCAATCAACAAGGAAATTGAATTCCAAACCCTTGAAATACAGCTCTGCGAACGCCGTAATCGTGATGCCAATGCCAAAATCGCCGAACTCCGTCAGCACATCGAGGCCGCCGAACATCTGATCCAAGGCCGTCAAGCTGAACTCAACTCCAAGAAAGATGAGCTCGACGGTATCATCGACGAAACCAAGAAAGACGAAGTCCGTCTGCTCGAGAAGTCAAAAGAGATGGAGCAATTCATCGACGAGCGCTACCTCACGGCCTACAAGCGCATCCGCCAGCAAGCCCGCAACGGCCTGGCCGTCGTCACCATCGACCGCGATGCCTGCGGTGGCTGCTTCAGCAAGATTCCTCCCCAGCGCCAGAGCGAAATCAAGATGCACAAGAAGGTCATCGTCTGCGAACACTGCGGCCGCATACTTGTAGACGACGACATCGCAAAAAAAGCCCAAGCTCAAATTGAGAAATAGTGAACTGTGACCAGTGAACAGTGACACGAGCGCATTCGTATCACTGGTCACTAATCACCAATCACTATTCACCAATCACTAGTCACTAATCACCATTCACTATTCACTAAATACCAATCACTATTATTATGATTCACTATATCAATCCCGACGAGCGGCTCACCATTGCCCGTGTCAAAGAAATCGTCGACAACCATATGACTCTCGCCCTCAGCGACGAGGCAAAAAACCGCATTCAGAAATGCCGCGACTACCTCAACCGCAAGATGGAAACCCAGAAGGAACCCATCTACGGTGTCACCACTGGTTTCGGCTCCCTCTGCAACATCTCAATCAGCAAGGAGCAGCTCAGCCAGCTGCAGAAAAACCTCGTTATGAGTCACGCCTGTGGCGTGGGCGACGAAGTGCCGCAAGAGGTAGTTCGCCTGATGCTCCTCCTCAAAGTGCAGAACTTCTGCTTCGGCTATAGCGGTGCCCAGTTGCAGACTGTACAACGCCTTATCGACTGCTATAACGACGACATTCTACCTATCGTCTATCAGCAGGGTAGCCTAGGCGCCAGCGGCGACCTCTGCCCCTTGGCCAACCTTATGCTCCCCGCCATCCTCGGCATGGGCGACGTTTACTACCATGGGAAACGTTGTGATGTAAAAGAAATCTACGCCCAGAAAGGCTGGCAGCCCATCGAGCTCCAGAGCAAGGAAGGCCTCGCCCTCCTCAACGGCACCCAGTTTATGAGCAGCTACGCTGTATGGAGCATCATGAAGGCCGAACGCCTCAGCCTCCAGGCCGACATGCTGCTGTCGCTCAGCCTCGATGCCTTCGACGGCCGTATCGAGCCCTTCTACGACTGCCTCCATCAGGTGCGCCCCCACAAGGGACAGCTGGAGACCGCCGCCAACGTGCGTCGTTTCACCGAAGGCAGCCAGCTCATCGCCCGCCACAAAGAGCATGTGCAAGACCCCTACAGCTTCCGTTGCGCCCCGCAGGTGCATGGTGCTGCCAAAGACACAATACGCTACGTTGCTTCGGTAGTTGAAACCGAGATCAACTCCACCACCGACAACCCCATCGTCCTTCCTGACGAGGACATGGTCATCTCCGGCGGCCATTTCCATGGCGAGCCCATGGCTATGGTGCTCGACTTCCTCGCCATCGCAGTGGCAGAACTAGGCAGTATCAGCGAACGCCGCACATACCAACTCATAGATGCCAAACGTGGCCTGCCCAGTTTCTTGGTTGCCAAGCCCGGACTCAATAGCGGCTTTATGATTCCGCAGTATGCAGCTGCCTCTATCGTCAGCCAGAGCAAACAACTCTGCTCCCCCTGCAGCGTCGACAGCATCCCCAGCAGCCAAAATCAGGAAGACCTCGTCAGCATGGGTGGTAATGCCGCCACCAAATGCTACAAGGTGATGGAGAATACCGAGCGCGTCCTCGCCATCGAGCTCTTCAACGCCGCACAGGCCCTCGACTTCCGCCATCAGGAAGGTCTCAAGAGCAGCCCCTTCATCGAACAGTTGGTTGCCGACTACCGCAAATCGGTCAACTTCGTGGACATCGACCAAGTCATGTACCTACTCATCCACGCCAGCGTGAAGTTCCTGCAAGAGATGAAAGTTGACTAACTTTCATTAATACAATATAGAGAAAGGCACTTACCAATATGGCAAGTGCCTTTCTCTTTTGTTGCAAAATAGGTTAATCTGCGGAGTATTACTACTTCATATCCCGCACCAGACGTACTTGCATACCTGCAGCGAGATTTGTAATGGGATTAGGCAGCATGTTTTCGAGGTTGGCAATGAAATAGATGTAGTGTGCGTCATTCTCATCATATTGGGTAGACAGCCAATAGTTGCCGTGAGTCAAATCCCATCTATCAATATAGTATATAGTACTTCCCCAACGATAGCCTCCGGCACGTAAAAAGACGGCTCCTGCACTCTCCATGAGTTGCCATTGCTCCATAGAATATTGGTTGCGCTCATACCCATACATGCCGGGCCAGAACTGACAGCTGTCGGGCAAAGTCCAACTATCGGGCAGCAGAACTAGGCCGGTCATGGTGTCTTTCATGGCTAAGACACAGCCGGCAGCAACTTTTTCGCGAGAAGACTCCCTCTCATATATAATATAGTGCCACTCGTCATAAGTCAGTGTACGCCATCCGCCCTCGATATAGTTGCCCCAATCGTCGAAGGTGACATAGTCATGATAGTCCTCCGAAGTGTCGTCAGGATGGTTGCCTGTTCCCCAGCCGAAGTATCCTCCTAATTCGTACTGGTGGGGAACAAAACTACGTCCTCCCTCGGCAAGGTTGCCAGGTGCAAAAGAGACTTGAAGCGAATCACTTACTGAGAAAAGACCTATACCGATAGGATTTTCCTCTTCATTGTCATCGTCGTTCTGGGGTTTGGGCTCTTTTTCACAACATAACATTACCGACGATAGCAACAGTATCATCAGCGCGGACAGACATCTACGTATTGAACCCATCATACTGAAGGATTATTACATTGCCTGAATGGTGTACTGACCCCAGATGTAAGAAGCCTTGTAGGCTGCGAAGTGCTTGTTCATCACCGTGATTGGTATTTCGCGTCCAAAAGCGGGCTCACAATCGGGAGTGGGAGGCACAGGGCCGAAGAAAGTGACACTCTTCAGGCTCTTATAACCATCGAAGGCATGGCACCCCAGAGTGGTGACAGCGGCAGGAATCAGATAGTCGGTAACCGAAGAGCAGTTCTGAAAAGCCCCTTCGGGTATTTCCTCCAAGCCATGAGATATGACAAAATGTCGCACATTGGAGCAATCCTTGAATGCATATGCCCCCATCTCGGTGACGGAGTTGGGCATCACCACGTCGAGCAGAGCGGTACAACCTTCAAAGGCACTGGCGCCAATGTAGGTGAGCGTCTTAGGCATAAAGATAAAACGCAGGTCGGTGCAACGATAGAAGGCACGCTCGCCAATGAAGAACATGGTGGTAGGCAACTCCATACCCTGCACACGGATGCAGTTGGCAAAGGCTTCATCGGCGATGCCAGTGACAACATAGTTTTGTCCGTCGTGCTTCACAGAGCGAGGAATGACGACATAGCCACCCAGCACTTCTGGGTAGTCGTTGTGGTACCACACATTCACTTCGCCATAATCCACCACCTTGTAATATATCACCTGACCCGAAGTGCAGACGGAAGAGAAATCGGCCTCAGTGTCGGTCTGGGCGAAAAGTGTTGTGGCTGCGATTGCCACAAACAAGAATAGGGTTGTTATCTTTTTCATTTTATTGGGTGTTTATTATGTGTTTATTGTTTTTCTCGAAGGAGGGGCTAGTAGTTCTAGTATTTCTAGAATTCTATTACTTTTTATTATTAATTAATGGGCAGAGAGCCAGTCGCGTCCCACATCGATGCTCACTTCAATCGGAATAGAGAGCGGGAGGGCGTTGAGCATGGCCTCCTCAACAATGGTACGCACCTGCTGTTCCTCTGGTTTGTAGCAATCAAAGACCAATTCGTCGTGTACTTGCAGTATCATCTTCGACTTCAACCCAAGACGTTGGAACTCTTGGTAGATGCGAATCATGGCAATCTTTATCATATCAGCCGAAGTGCCTTGTATGGGCATATTGACGGCGTTGCGCTCAGAGAAAGTGCGGGCGGCAGCGTTGCGCGAATTGATATCTGCCAGATACCGTCGACGCCCCAAAAGGGTCTGGGCATAGCCGTGTTCACGAGCAAAGGCAATATTGGAGTCTATATAGTTCTTGATATCGGGGTATTGGGCAAAATACTCGTCAATCAAGGCTGCTGCCTCCTTGCGAGGAATGCCCAGCTGTTCGCTGAGTCCGAAAGCACTGATGCCGTATATGATGCCGAAGTTGACCGACTTGGCGTTACGACGCAGGTCTTTAGTCACCTGTTCCATGGGCATGCCGTAGATCTTGGCTGCGGTGGCAGCGTGGATGTCGTAGTGGTTGGAGAAGGCCTCAATCATGTGGCGGTCGCCCGCCAAGGAGGCGATGATGCGTAGTTCTATCTGGGAGTAGTCGGCAGCCAGAAGGACGTAGTCGTCGTTGCGAGCCACGAAAGCGCGGCGTATTTCGCGACCCCGTTCGGTACGAATGGGGATATTTTGCAGGTTGGGATTGCTGCTGGAGAGTCGGCCGGTGGCCGTCACCGTTTGGTTGTATACGGTGTGGAGACGTCCCGTAGTAGGGTTGATCAGTTTGGGGAAGCTGTCCAAATAGGTACCAATGAGTTTTGAAAGGGAGCGGTACTCGAGAATTTGACTGATGACGGGATGGCGGTCCTTTAGTTTGACCAGCACCTCTTCTGAGGTAGAATATTGCTTAGTAGCGGTGAGCGGGGGGCGGTCGGTGACCTTCAACTTCTCATATAGCACCTCGCCCAACTGCTTGGGAGAGGAAATATTGAATTTGGCACCTGCAAGGGAATAGATAGACTGCTCAAGCTGGTCGCGCTCGGCAGTGAGGCGGGCTGAATAGTCGCGCAAGGCTTCGACATCGATGCGAACGCCCTCCTCTTCCATGCTAATTAGCACATCGACCAGCGGCAGTTCGACATCGGTATAGAGGCTATTGAGATGGGCATCAGCCAACTTGGCCGCCAACAAGGGATAGAGCTGCCACATCATAGCAGCAGCCTCCTGAGGTGTGGTAGGCTCGACACCCAAAATGCCGAGGGTTATACTGTCGAGCGTATGGCGGGCTTCGGCATCAACTAGATAGTGAGCCAATTGGATGTCGAACACATCGCCTGCGAGCTGAATGTCCAGTTCTTTCAATATATACTTGATTGCCTTGAGGTCATAGCAGAGCTTAAGCGTCTCAGGGCGTTGCAGGAGGGTGCGTAGCTTGGACACATCTATGTCGCCTACCAAGGATGTGTACACCTCGTCGGCGTTGAACGCCAAGATGATGGATGAGCCTGAAACATGGATAGCCACATCGCCCCCTTCAGGAAAATCATTCATTGGGCTGATGTCGAGCATGGGCTGGCTCTCAACGACAGGGGTGTCGAACAAGGTGGGCTGCTCCACCTCAGGTTTTGGAGTTGGGGCAGCCGACTTGGCAGGTGCCGGCTTCGATGCCGGCTTGGCAGCAGCAAACCGCTGTGCCTCGGAGGGATCGGAGACAGAGAGGTCGGTGAATATGCGCTTCGAGAGATTGCGGAATTCCAGTTCTGCAAAGAGGGCTTGCATGGTGGCATAATCGGGTTTCTGCAACAGCAGTGCATCCTCGTCGAGTGTCACAGGCGCATCGATGACGATAGTGGCCAACTGCTTACTGAAAAGAGCCTGCTCGCCGTGATGCTTCACCAACTCACGAATACGGTTGTTGCCAATCTCATCGGCATGGGCAACCATTTCCTCTACACTTCCGAACTGGTCAATGAGTTTCTTGGCGGTCTTCTCGCCCACTCCTGGAATGCCGGGAATATTGTCGGAGCTGTCGCCCCAAAGGCCGAGTAGATCTTTCACCTGCTCACACCGGCATACGCCGAACTTCTCTTTCACCTCATCGATACCCATTATCTGGTCGGGCTTGCCCATGCGACCAAAGTGATAGATATGCACGCGGTCGGTGACCAACTGGGCAAAGTCCTTATCGGGAGTAACCATCAAGACCTCGTCGAAGCCCTGCTGGTCGGCCCAATGGGAGGCGGTGCCAATGACATCGTCGGCCTCATAACCTTCGCAGGTGAGGATGGGGATATTGAAGGCGGCGATGATTTGCTTGATATAAGGCAGGCCCCATTGAATCGCCTCGGGCATGGCATCACGGTTGGCCTTGTACTCCTTGTAGAGCTCGTGACGGAAGGTGGGCTTCTGCAGGTCAAAGGCGACCGCCATGTGGGTGGGGCGCAACTTCTTGACGAGGTCGTAGAGGGTCATAGTGAAACCAAGCACCGCACCAGTGTTCATGCCTTTAGAATTGGTGCGGGGGGCACCGTTGAGGGCATAATAGGCACGATAGGTTATTGCCATACCGTCGAGCAGAACCAACTTTTTCATATCATGGAATCAGGGGTTGATATGAGGATATTAGCGCAAGGGGTCAGCGGTGAGTTCGTCGTACTCCTTGCGGTTGCGCAGGATATTACAAGCCAGATAGACGGCACTACGGAATGACTGCTCGCTTGCCTTGTCCTTGCCGGCGATGTCGAACGCCGTACCGTGGGCAGGAGAGGTGCGCACGTAGGGCAAGCCTGCGGTGTAGTTGACCCCTTCGGTGAACGACATCAGCTTGAAGGGGATGAGACCTTGGTCGTGATAGAGAGCCAAAACACCGTCGAACTTGTTGAACTCGTTGCTGCCAAAAAAACCATCAGAGGGATAGGGGCCATAGGCGAGGACGTTCTTTTTCTGCACATCCTCGATGACGGGCTTGACCACCTTCATGTCAAAATCGCCGATAATGCCGTTGTCGCCCGCATGAGGATCGAGGGCAAGGACTGCTATCTTGGGCATCGGCACTCCGAAGTCGCGCTTGAGCGATTCGTTCATCAGCATCAACTTATCATAAAGCAGGTTGTGCGTGAGAGCATTCGGCACATCGCGCAGCGCCAAGTGGTTGGTCACAATGCCGATACGGATGCGGTCGCACACCATCATCATCAAGCTGCTGCAGCCAAACTGGTGGGAGAGATATTCCGTGTGACCAGGAAAGTCAAAATCGGGCGACTGTATGTTCTTCTTGCTGATAGGAGCAGTAACCAGCACATCGACTAGGCCTTTGCGCAAGTCTTCGCAGGCGCGGTTGAGCGACATGCGAGATTGGAGACCTGCCACATCAGTCAGCTTGCCGATATCAATCTTTATCTCGTCAGCCGTGAGGTTGACCACATTGAACTTGCGTTCGACCGCCTCTTTGGCATCATGGATGCCGTTGAAGACTATGTCCTGATGCAGAGCCAACAATTTCTTGTGATAGGAGGCCACCTTAGTCGAGCCATAAAGAATGGGGGTGCAGAAGTCAAACATACGGCCGTCGCTGAAGGTCTTAAGTATTACCTCGTAGCTGACTCCGTTGATATCGCCTTGTGATATGGCGACGCGTATACGCGATTTATTATTATTTTTTTCTTCCATAGGAATTTATATTTATCATATGTGTTTTTTTTGTGATCTGTGACCTGTGATCTGTGAAATTGAAAAGTGAAAATTGAAAATTGAAAAGGGCTGCAACATTCATTTGTCTAATCACCAATCACTATTCACTAATCACTAAATATCTGGTCACTATATTTAATTTTTAATTTTTAATTTTTATTTTTTACCATCTCGTAGGTCTGCAGGAAGGCGTAAAGCAGGCGGATGCCGAAACCCGAGGCACCGGGACGGTAATAGTGCTGCTTCTTTGAGAAGAACGCCACGCCTGCTATATCGAGGTGGATATATGGTGTCTCTTTAGCGAAATGGGCTAGAAACTTGCCTGCGGTGATGGCACCAGCCTGGGCAATACCGCAGTTCTTGATATCGGCCACCTCCGACTCAATCAGCTTGTCGTACTCGCTCCAGAAGGGGAACTCGGCCACACGCTCGTACACCTGATTGCCCATGATGCGGAGCAAGTTGAAGGGGTTGTCGGCATGCTGCTGCATGGCGGCGATACCGTAAGTGCCTATGGCACGGACTGCGGCACCCGTGAGGGTGGCGGCATCAATCAGCAACTCAGGTTGGTAGTTGGCCACGGCATAGGCGATAGCGTCGGCCAGTATGAGTCTCCCTTCCGCATCAGTGTTGACCACCTCCACCGTCGTCCCATCGTACATCGTAAGCACATCATCGGCGGCATAGGCGTTAAAACCGGGACGGTTATCGGTGAGGGGCAAGAATGCCACCAAATGAACTGGCAGGCGATTGGCTGCAGCGGCGAACAGCACCGATGCCATCGTGGCCGCACCCGCCATATCCGACTTCATCTCCTGCATATAGTCGTCGGGCTTGATATTCAAACCACCAGTATCGTACATAATGCCCTTGCCCACCAAAGCCAGCGGCTTGGGGTTGATCGCACCGTCGGGATAATATTCGAGCACAACAAAACGAGGCTCGTCCACGCTTCCTTTGTTAACAGCCAGCAGGCCACCCATGCGCAGTGCCTCAATCTTTTTCTTGTTCAGCACAGTGCAATCCACTCCGAGCGATTTGGCCTGCTGTTCCAATTCCTTGGCGAAGCGGTCGGCATTGAGGTCCGCCACAGGCGTGTCGACCATCTGTCGGCACCAATCTATCCGTCGCCAGAGGCGCACGCTGCGGTCCAACTCCTCTGGAGTGAGGAATGTGCTGTCCACCGCCACGTGTTCCAAGTGGTAGGGCTTCTTCCCTTTGTAGCGATCAAAGCTGTAGTCGGCCAGTTGCAAGCCTTCGACGAACGCCACTACCTCCTCGGCAATGACACCCACGCCAGTCACCGCCACGCTGGCCACATTATCAGCTTTCAGCAACCCGACCACCTGGTCGGCCAAACGGCGCAGACGTTCTTGGCAGAGGGGTTCCTCCTGCTCGCTGTCGAAACACACCACATAGAGATGATGGGGCAGGCGGTCGAACACAACCACCGTCTCCTTCTCCTCGCCACACCGACTGCGCAGATATTCCAGCTCCTTCTTGGCAAGGGGCATCGTACGGTCGGCCACCTCGCTGCCATGAAGCAATATGAGGTCGCCTTTATATTCTTTAGGATAGATTTGTTCGAGAGTATAATCCATAGATTTCGTTAATTTGATAATTCGTTAGTCAAAGATTCTCACTTAAATTAGTGAACAGTGATCAGTGAACAGTGACACGAATGGGGTCGTATCATGTGTCACAAAAAAGCGCTCGTATCACAGGTCACAGGTCACAGGTCACATAAATTTAAAATTAAGAATTAAAAATTAATATTTGTCTGCCGCTTTCATTTGTCTAATCACTATTCACTAATCACTAAATATCGTGTCACAGGTCACAGGTCACTATAAATTTAAAATTAAGAATAAAAAATTAATATTTGTCTGCCGCTTTCATTTGTCTAATCACTATTCACTAATCACCAATCACTAAATATCGTGTCACAGGTCACTGGTCACAGGTCACTATAAATCTAATCAC
>JAEEGI010009413.1_pt1 | contig 21424 bp, 14 predicted proteins | sample 8958751 | NCBI WGS metagenome assembly JAEEGI01 (sample SAMN16246545, study PRJNA631951) | gut metagenome | biome: gut microbiome; feature: rumen; material: KS-attached | host: Bos | place: Iran: Karaj | collected 2018-10 | reverse complement strand
CTAGGCTTAAAGTGCTGGTCGGTTCAATTATTCTTTTATTATTAATGACTAATCTACACTGAGACAAATACTCGTCTTTAGTTTCAATCACTTCTCACCTCTATGCTGATACTCTTTGAAAGCTGCAACACTCTCTTCTTTCGAGAAAACATTCTTTACAATAAAATACGGATGTAAGTCTGGAGACAAAAAAGTATACCACGAGGTCTCGTGAACCCTTAAGAAGGGGCAATCGATGACTATCCCCATTTGCTTTATTTCTTGTATCGATAGGGTATCATCACCAGGTATAGAGTATGCGACAATGTAACGTCCAAGCAACTCAAGATTTGTTATATCAGACACTTCCAACGCCCAAGGATCTGTTCTTCCGATACAATAGATTTCATACCCATTCTCCATTCCTTCATAAGAGATCAATATAACAGGAGTAATGGAGTCCACTATATAATCCGATTCCACAGAATACTGCTGTACAATCTCAGACAAAATCATTCTTTTCTTTATTTTGTCTTCAATTCCATATTTGTAGTTGAGTATATCATCAGTTTCCCTGTATTCGTTTTTTATGACTGATGCTCGACTTACGTTACTTTTTGGGGGCTGATTCACGCATCCCCATAGAGCAAGCAACACAATACATCTTGCCAGTATCTTAATTTGATTATTATTCATTTCCTTTGATGTTTTCTTAACGAATTGGGAATAGAGTCACTTGTTCCACGGATAACACCATACTGATTATATTGTGTCACGCCATCGTGGGGTGAAATAATATAGAAGTTATCTTCTCCGTAAAATGAAGCCGTCTTATTTGCATGAAGTTTATCATAATTACTGGGTATACCATAGCCTAATGTGCCATCAGTTTTTTCACAGTGTATATGAAAATGGAAATTTGCAGACCCCTCTTGGGGGGCAGAATAATTCGCTGGATTATCTGAACTCTTAAATGTATTATTACTCCATCCAAATATTTGAGCATCTTCATCTCCATTTTTTGCCGTAAAACCTGCCCCGCTTACCTCAACATGCAAGTTATATGAAATGAATTTTGCAGCATCTATTGCTGCTTCTTGATTACCATCCGAAGATGTAAAACCTGACTTTGAGTAGTCCGCCCCATTCCTGCCATCCAAAACACCTTTTGAGATAGTTGTGCTATTCGTTTCCTTAAATCTTTTGGCTCTGCCAATTCCAGAAAATGAGCCGGCAATAATCTTATCAGTATTATCTTTTGTCTTGTGATACAGGGTTAGGGATCCATCAGATGTATTAAGTCGATAAATATCTCTACCATCTGGATCCACCAGCTTCACAGGGTTCCAAGCGCAATAGGCGTACGGGCTAATGGATGGGTACTTGTCCGCCATCGGGTCGACGGAGAGCCACATGGTCATCAGTTCGTGGTCCATGTAGCGGGCGCCGAAGTAGCCGTAGCCAGTTTCCTCGTCCTTCTCTTTGCCGGTGAAAGTGAAGCTTGCGGAATCATTGGAAATACCTTGAACACAATTATATATATCAAAAAGACAAGTCGCGTTTTTTGAAGAAATTGTGAAAAAAAAAACTTCCCTCGGCACCCCCACAAGGCACCGCATTACTGGAATAAATGCTATTGTCCAATATGCGCATTTCGCTGCAAAAATACTCACTTTATTTGAATTATGAGAACAAAAATGTATTTTTACATCCGAAAAGTGTTTTGTTGTTCAAAATAAAAACCTGTAATTATGAACATTAGAATCGATTCCAATTTCAATTTCCTAGTCACGTCCATCCAGTATTTCCCCAACGGAGAACTTTTTATCTCATTGACGTCCGAAGAGAATCAGTCTGAGAACCGATATCAATATGAGGCTGCACTCGGCAGCGGGCAAGCCGAGGAGAAACCGACCATCAGCCTGCTGCAATATGCCAAATCTTTCGCCTCTTCTGCCGATATCAAACCTAAAACCAAAGATACCTACCGCCTCATGTGCAACCACCTCGAGGCCTACGGAGACAGCACTATCGACAGGGTTACCACCGCCTATCTCCAAGACTTCATCCAATATCTCCAATCGCAAGGGCTGAAGCCCGGCAGCGTGCGATTATATTTTCAAAAACTGGCCTGCGTCCTCCACGATGCCTACAAGAACGACCTCTTTGACGACCGCATCCTACAGAGAGTGAAACGTCCCAAGCGAGAACAGGAGAAAAAGAGTTTTCTGTCTGAAACAGAACTGAAAAAACTAACCAAACACCAACTGTCAGAAAAGTATAATAACATTCAAAACATGTTCCTTTTCTCTTGCATGACAGGACTGCGATTCAGTGACGTACGAGGTTTGCAATGGAAGGAGGTGAAGCACAACGGGAAACACCTTCAACTAGAGTTCCACCAACAGAAGACCGACACCCACGAGCGTCTACCGCTATGTGCCGAAGCCGAAGCACTACTGCGAGGCCAGAAACGTGGCGGTGAATATGTCTTCAAGGAAGAGAGCAACCAAAAAGTAAACGTGGTTTTAAAACGCTGGTGCAGAGAAGCCAGGATAAAGAAAAATGTCTCTTTCCACATCGCACGACACTCTTTCTGCGTTCTACTGCTGACAAAGGAAGTCCCCATCTACACTGTCCAGCAGCTCATGTGCCATTCTGACATAGGCACCACCAAAGTCTACGCCGATTTGTTGAACAAAACGAAAGCAAAAGCATTGAAAAAAATGCCTGTAATCTGGAATCCGACCTGGGCGACAACGGGATGACAGTTTATCACATCGGTTTCATATGCGGATTGTGCGCTTGTAATACATCTTGGTTATCAGTTTGTTACAATCCAATTCGTTTTTTATTTTTAAAAGAAGATGGTTCTGTATTGTTTTTTTTGTTATCTTTGCATCTAAATAAACATGATGGATGTAGGGAAACAATCCCTATATCGGAAATAACGAATAAATATGAGAACAATACGGAAAACATTTATTGCACTTTGTTTGTTTGGCCTCTGCGTGTTTGCGCAAGGGCAGAGCAGTGGCAATATACAGCAGCCGACATTCCAATGGCGTTGTGAAACGGGTGACACTATGTTGAATTTCAATCCAGCCACCACTTCAATACTGTATTTTGACAGTATCCCCTACGCCAAAGACTACACTCTGATAGTGGTCTACAAACCCGTTTCCGACACGGAGTCCACCGTCTGGCATCTCTTGTATGGCGACAGCGCTACCCGCAGCCTCACCACCGAGCGCATCCTGTCGGGCAATACAGCCATACGCTATGCCGACAGCACCGGCAGCAGGCCGGCCATCCATACACTCCGGCAGAGTGCGCCCGAGTCGGATACATCATACATACAGATGACACTCGGCGACGGGAATCTTATGATGGCCGAGATGTTGTATTTTGACCGTCGTCTGGGGAATGCCACTTTGCGCCGAATACAGACTGCTTTGGCAGTCCGCTACGGTATCACCCTCGGCCCTGTGGATTATATCTCCAGCGATGGAAAACGGATATGGGAATATGACTGCGACAGCACTTGCTACCACCATCATGTCACCGGTGTGGGATTCGACACGGTGTATGGTGTTCGCCAGTTGAGAAGCCATTCGGAGATGGAGGGCGGCATGGTCACCATTGCGACAGACACCCTTTCTCCCGGTTCGTTTCTGCTGACAGGTGACGACGATGCGCCACTGGCCTATACGACCGTTGATGATGGATTCTATGGAGGTGAATACGAAATACTGTCCCGCAATTGGCGTATCAGGGCCACAGGTACAGAGGACAACCTTTTCTCCTTGTCATTCGATACGCGAATGCTTCCCCTGCCCACGGACAGCCTTGTGCTGTTTGTAGACGATGACCTATACCTCCCCAGCGCCATTACCGCTGACGCTGTCGAGTTCAATAGCGTATTCTTCCCGACCGACAGCTGTCAGTTCACATTGGCCAGGGGTGCGGCCTTGTGGAGGGCTTCCCAGTCCCATGATGCCCACGCCCCCAATATTGGTGTACAATACAGTGATACCCAACGCATGAATGGGCATGCTGCCCTGAACCTGTATCCGAATCCTACTACGGAGCGTTTTTCACTTGAGGTATCGGGGGCAAAGTGGGTAAAAGCCACCGTATATAACCAACAAGGCAAGGTAATGGCCATATATAGCGACAGCGGCAAGGAGAAATATCTCTTTGAAGGAGCGTTGCCTTCGGGGAATGCCTACTATGCCACAGTCACCACCGATGAGGGTGACCAAACAATAAAGATTGTTGTAAAATAAAAAAAACCAAGCAAACATATGAAAAACGCCATACAATTCCTGCTTTTTACTGGTTTGTTGCTTCTCACCTGCGGCTGTCGCCACCATGAAGTACCGCAGACTTCAACTGACACCGTCCGTATGGAGGATTTCCGGGTTGCCGTCTCAGACATTCAGCAAGACTCTGTTTTGGTAAAATGTCAGAGCGAAGTCCGCAAGCCCGATGTTGCTATACGTGTCCGCAAAGGCAACGCCTTGTTTATGGAGACCGAAGGATTGCAGCTCGCCGCTGTAGACACGGCGGTGAAAGATGCTGGTGTCTATACCGTCACCTCGCTTATGGCGGAAGAGCTGCCGCCGCTTCCGCAGGGCATGATAAATATGACGGCTATTGCATCCGGCTACCGACTGCTGCCAAGTGGTGAACACTTCAGTCCCTATGCCGAGCTGAGGGTGTCTTACGACCCTGCGAGGTTGCCGATGGGCTATACCCCTGACGACATATACACATCGTACTATGACACCGCTACATTGGCGTGGGTGCGACTGAACCGAGTGGAGGTGGACACCGTCAACCATGAAATTGTATCGTGGACCACCCATTTCACAGACTTCGTCAACGAACTGCTCAAAGCACCCGAGATGCCGGAGACGCAGGGTTTCGCGCCGACAGCCATGAGTGACCTGGAGGCGGTGAATCCGCTGGACGGTCTTCCCGTCATCCAGCCACCCACGGCCAACAACAACGGCACAGCGAACATCACGTATCCTATTGACATCCCTGCAGGCCGAGGAGGCATGCAGCCGAACCTGGCTCTGACATATAGCAGCACAGGTGGCAGTGGCTGGCTGGGAGTGGGTTGGGACATACATGTACCATCCATCACACTCGACACCCGATGGGGCGTACCTCGATATGATGAAAACGTTGAAACTGAGATATACTTGCTTGATGGAGAGCAATTGGTGGCCAAAGATTCAAATGGTATTATTCTTGAAATGCCACACCGAACCAACAATCAAACTCCACGCTCGGCGTTAGGTGACAACGCACAATTCTTCACACGCACAGGAGATGCCCACGACAGTATCATCCGTCACGGTGACAGTCCTCAAAACTATTGGTGGGAAGTGGTTGACAGAAACGGCGTCACCCACTATTACGGCCGTTACCACCAATCCAATCGCAGCATGGATATCCGCCCCGAATATAATGTAATCCAAGCAGCACTTCCTTCTTGCGCAACCTATGACACCGTCAATAACATTCTTCGTTGGAAGCTTCCAACCACCCTTTGCGATGATCATAACAACATAGCGCGGTGGGTACTCACCGAGAGCCGCGACCTGTATGGCAACACGGTTCGCTACTACTACGACCAGGCCACTGTGCAGAATCGCGGTGCCATAGGCCGTCAGCTTTACTTGGACAGCATCTCGTACACCGGACACAACGACACCGACGGCTATTATACCGTAGTGTTCTGTCGCACAAGCAACACCACCAATGATATCCCCGTGTCTTGCAACAACGGTTTCAAAGAAATTACTGACCAGTTGCTCAATAACATATATCTTAAATGCGGTGACAGCATACAGACTATTTGGCATTTTGAAATTGAGAACGGAGATTCTACCAACTACAAGAACCGACTGACCAGCGTCACCAAGATAGATACCGTGGAAAAAATAGGTATGCGAAGTCTTTTGGATAGTTTATGCCACTGCATACGCCAAGACGAGGATGAGTATGCCACAGCCAGTGGTGACAGCGCATATATTTTCATGCCAAGCGACACATTGTTTGTTCTGGATACTACATTGATACCGGTGTATCGCCTGCTTTGGGAGAAGAGTCTTATGGATACTCAAGATCTCCACACCAACCATGACGGGACACTTTATGACTTTGTTTACAACAATATGTATCATACTTTCTATAATACCAACACCTTCAACGATTCCTTGTTTTTTGCACTCTATGATTCCATTTATTATCAAACCTATTTTAATGATGATTCTGCTATACACTGGTGGTTTTGGTGTCGCGGCTATGAAATACGGGTGGACACTATACGGACAGTAGTCTTCGACAGTCTCCGCATTCCCCGTCACATCCGACCTTTGAGCGAATTTACTACTTTGGGCTATGCCGGATCCACCACAAACTTTGAATATTATAATGCTCCTGCCAGCACATCTCTTTTTGGCGAGGAGAAAACAATAGATATAAGCTCTAGTAACAGGAACCTGCATGGTTTCTTTTTGAGCGATCCGTTTAATAAACATGTCGCAACCCAGATGCGAAGCCATGCCACAGGCCTTGGTCTGACAACCACATCGGCATGGAACGTCGGCGGCGCTGCCACAGTAGGCCTTGGTCCAATGGTGTGCATGTCAAACAACGGTCTGGGAGGCAACTATACACGATCCGGTTCGTCGAGCGAGACCCAGATGACCTTGATTGACCTCAACGGAGATGGTCTGAACGATAAAGTTTTTGTTAGGGGCGACAGTGTGTATTTCTGCCGTTATCGTTGGGATGAAAGGGACTCCACGTTCTCTTTCGCCCCTCCAAAACTTGTCAAGGGTATCCATCATATAATGCGCTCAAACAGCAGAAGCAACACCTTCGGTGTACAGGCCGCTCTGTATGTTTCAGCCGGAGCCAACTGGACGGATACCAAGTCCACTACCTCCACCTATTTTGCCGATGTCAATGGCGACGGTTTGGTTGACCTGGTGGATGACGGCCAAGTGTATTTCAACCATTGCGAGAAGGACGGAGTGCCGGTGTTCAAGCGCTACAGAGACGTGCCCGTGACATCGCCAGGAAGTGAGGAAGAGGAGGTGATTGCCATAGTGGACTCAATGGCCGCTGCATGTGGCGACATCATCTTCGACGGTGCCGCCGACGGCAGCATCAACTGTCAGCGTGTCTGGGTGCTTGTTGACACCTTATGGGTGCAACACAATATGGGACAGTATTATACACGGTTGAACGAGCATTCGGAGGATACAATGTACCGAGTGTACGAAGGCGGTGACAACTTGAAAGTGGAGGTCTACCACCGGGAGTGGGATTGCTCCTATCACGACGATTCACCCGCCACAGATGCTGTGCGCGTATGGATAGCGCCTCACGATGGTGAAATTGATATTACCTCGAGAATACAGCTGCAAGAAGACATTTCAGAGTCGCGCCGCGTGGCCCGTCATGCCGACGGTGTAGTCCTGTCCATACAGAAAACATGGAATATCAGTCATGGACAAAGTAGGTTCAATCCGGGAAGCGAGGATACATTACTTATTGACAGAATGATAGACTCCGTCGATTATACTATGCATGTCGATAGCATACGGGATAGTGTCAAAGCCGGAAACATGATTTTCTTCCGTCTGCGTTCCAAATCCGACTATCATTTCGACGATGTCTATGCTCGTTTCACAATTGACTATACGGACAGTACTTCCTTTTCGGAAAAAAATGAATGGCATTTCGACTCGCAGGAAGACTTCGTACTCTCGGGCAATGGCTATTTCCAAGCCCCGGTGAACGGCTTTTACAAAGTGTATGGCCGGAGGATTGATAGTACAGAAAATGTATCTGTTGTGTTGGAGCAAAAAGACATATCGGTTAATGATTGGTATGTCGGGAGTGATACAATGTACACGACAGATATGATACCTGCCAGTAAGGATGATGTGGTTCGCATTGAATTGAGAAGCAATAATAGCTCTTCAGTGAACTGGGGACAGGTAAGGTACAGCCCTTACATCGTTTTTGTTCCAGAAGAAGGTGCAGAACGTTATGACAGTGTTTACCACACATTGGATAGCATTACTTTGGACACCACCACCTTTTCGAATACCGATACCATAAAAGGCTGGCTGATGCCGCATGTGAATTTCATCCACTATGATACTATCTATGACGTGCCGCTTTATCGTCGCCTGTTCGGTCCGTTATATAAGGGCTGGGGCCAGTTCGCCTACCGTTCCGAAGGATTGGATGCTGACCAGATACAGATTGAGAAACTGGTGCCTCCCGATATGATGGTGGCAGGCAACACCAATACTGCTGATAGCAGCGATCTGTATCAGAAGACACACACAAGCCCCGACACGTCGAGATTCAGCCAGTCAGAGACTATGGAAGATTTCCTGTCGAACAATTCGGATTTCTATAGTCCCTACTCTAACAGTTCGAACTGGGTGGAGATGACTCCCGATGTGGAGCATTGGGCTTGGGTAGGCTATGGGCATCAGAATACTGTCGGACGCGACACGATAAGCAATTCTTTGCGTACAGACTGGTTCTCTATCACTCCTGACGAAACAGTCTATGCCCAAAACAATTCCGATGACTCTGTAACATACATCACAGGGCAGATTGTTGTCTACGATGACCCCGTGCCTCCTGCCTCCCATGGAACCCCCGCCAAAGCGGTGAACAAGGTGAATCGTTCCAAATCACGCAGCTGGTCAGTAGGATTTCTTGGTGCCGGTACATCTCACAGTAGTGGCGACAACACCATTGAAATCGAGTATATGGACCTCAACGGCGACCGCTATCCCGACATCATAGGTACTGACAAGGTGCAATACAGTCAGCAGTGGGGTGGTGTGGGACCTGTGCGTACATTGGACAACGCCCTCAGTCACGGCAGTGCCTCACATACCGAGTCGCATGGCTTGAGTTTCAGTGCCTCACAAGTCACGCAGGAGCGTACGACTTGCAGTCTTCAGCAGAATGCTTTCTTCACCATGCATAGTGAAGGTAGCGGCGGTGTATCGGGTGGAGGCAATATTGGCAACGACGAGGCTGGCGGCAGCTGGGTGGACATCAACGGCGACGGCCTGCCCGATTTTGTCAATCCCATGGGTGAAGTACGGCTGAACATCGGTTATGGGTTCTTGGATGCTGAGCACTGGGATCTTGAAAAAGTACGCAACGGCGTGAGCGGAGCCATCTCGGTGGGTGCTGGATTAGGGCTTGCTGAAGAGGAGATTGTGACGGACTTTCTGAGCGGCGTGACCAACATCTCTCAGGCCAGTATCGAGTTCGGTGTCGGTGTGGATGGTTCCTACAACCAGACGACTCACATGCTCATAGACATCAATGGCGACGGCCTGCCCGACAAATTGTGGCGTGAATTAAACGATCTAGACAGTATTGTCAATGGCGGTGATTTCGTCAAGACAGAAGTGTGCTATAATCTCGGTGCCGGCAGGTTCAGCTCCCCTCAGACTTTGGATATCGGTCGTTTCCACTCTTCTGCATCCTTCAGCGAGTCCATGAACTTGGGATTCACTTACGGATTCACGGTATGGGGTACGTTCAAGATAACGCTAGGCCTCAACGGCTGCCCATACAACGCTGGTGTGATACAGGACTATGTGCAGTTGGCCGATATCAATGCCGACGGCTTGCCCGACTGGGTGTATTCAATAAATGAAGATGAAATGATTGTCCGTTACAATATGGGAGGCAGGACCAATCTGCTCAAAAAAGTAACGAACTTTAATAATGCTAATTTCCAAATAGAATATGCCCTTTCCGATCCAAGCTACAACCAGCCTTCGCGTACGTGGCTGATGACTAAAGTAGCCACCCACGATACGTTGAATAGCAACAACGGAGCCACAACTACAGTGACGGAATACGCCTACGCTGGGCCGCATTATGACCGCTATGAACGTACCTCATACGGATACGACACCGTTATAACAAGCAATGTGAACCCTGCTACTGCAAGCGTGTACCGTACCGTGGAACGTAACTATTACAACAGCAATATGCTTCGTCGTGGACGGCTAAAGAGAGAGCTGATATATGTGAACAGCAATAAGTTATATATAGAAAAAATTCACGAATGCACCTACATTGACTACACCCACGGAGACACATTGACTGTGGATACACTTTGCCCCTCAATAGCCTATCCCGTAGTTGAGGCAACTATCACCAAATTCTATGAAGGAGGAACCACTCCATTGTTGGTGGTAGGCGAACGCACAGAATATGACCGCTACCACAATGTGCTCAGGTATACCGACCTTGGCGATACCAATGATACAAACGACGGCCTTGTGGTAGACTTCCACTATTATACCGGACAGGCCAACAACTTGATTGGATTGAGAAGAGACTACGCTGTCACACCTACCGGCTCGACGACAGCAATGCGCAGGGCGAAATTCGAATACGACCTTGCTCATGGCAAGATTACCCGACAGGTGCTATACAATGATTCCGACAGTTCGGTGTATGACTTCGTTTATGATCCGACGTATGGCAATCTGGACACCGCAATGCAGCCGCTAAACGACAGCAATCAACGCATGACATATTACTACGAATACGACAATACCGTACACACATATCCGACACGCATATTTAATTCGTATGGAGAATTAATGTCCACCTCCTACGACTACCGTTTTGGCAAACCTTTGACAATTACTGATCCCACAGGAAGCACGATGACCTGTCGCTATGACTTTGCAGGTCGCCTTGTCTCGGTCAACTCGCCGATGAACACCAGCGGCACTCCGTCATTGGTGAACCAATACCACCCGATGAACTATTACCAGAATGGATTTAATCCGCAGGGGTACTCATTTAGTGCATCACCGACAGGACATCCGTACACGGTGAGCATACACCATGACGACAACGGCGACACAATCACCGAAACTGCTGTGCTTACCAATGGCTTCGGACAGGTGATACAGACCAAGAAGGGGCTGCGTGTTGGCAATACCAACAAGATGCAGGTGTCGGGGCGTACCATTGTGGATGCCTATGGACGCACTATTGAACAATACGATCCTGTCGTGGAAGACAGTTCGACTCATAGAGGGGAGTATAACACCAACTATGACGTCAACTCACTTACCTCCACAACCTACGATGTACTGGACCGTACAAAGGATGTGACGATGCCCCTCGGCGTGACAACGCACACGGTATATGGCATTGGCAACGATGCCGGCGGCCATCGCCGTTTCTACACCCGTATAATCGGCCCCAATAGCGATACAACCCACCAGTATTCTGATTATGATGGACATCAGGTGCAGGTGACAGATGCCAATAATGGAATCACCCTGATGCAATACGACAATCTTGGTCAACTTGTTTCAGCATCTGACCCCGAAGGGTTCACGACAAGCTACACCTATGACATGCTTGGCAGGATGACAAAACGCATACATCCTGATGCGGGAGAGACTCGCTACATCTACGACAACGCTGGTAATTTATTGACGGAGGTCAACCCACTGGGGCAAATTAATTACGACTATACATACTACAGACCTATGCATAAACGATATAGCTACATGACTGGCAACGACGTGACATTTACCTATGGCAACAGCGGCACAGAGACAGGCCGTCCCATCCGCGTTGTTGACGGCAGCGGGATGTGCGAGTACAAATATGATGCCCTCGGCAATGTCACCGACGAGATCCGTACCATCGCCCTGCCACACAACGGCGATGAAGTCTACCGCTTCCACATGGGCTACACCTACGACAGCTGGGGCCGCATGCTCTCGATGACCTACCCCGACGGCGAGGAGATATCATATACCTACCAGTGGGGCGGCGACCTCCGCTCCATGCACGGCGTCAAGAACAGCAACGACCGCACCTACATCAGAGAGATACAATACAACTCTTTCGGACAGAAAGAAAACGTGAACTATGGTAATGGCACCAGTGCTCACTATACCTACGACACGCTGCATCGCCTCGTCAATCTCCAAAGCACTGACAGCCTCGGCAACCTTATGCAGAAGCTTGACTATACCTTCGACAACGCCAGCAACATCACCTATATCAAAAACTCCGCCGGCGTGGTGAACTCCTTGGGTGGAGGCTACGAAAACAATTATTACTATGACAATCTTCATAGACTGACATCCTCCGATGGGAATGGAACCGCTGGCATCTATGACATGGACATGGCATATACCCCCTCGGGTCGTATCATCTGGAAGCACCGCAACGCACAGTCGAGATCTGTGTCAGAAACCGTGAATATGTTCTACGGCTACTGCGACGAGAATCAACCTCACGCCGTCAGGCGTATCTTCGACGACGAAAGCCATCAACTTTTCGACCTGCGCTGGGATGAAGCAGGAAACCTCGGACAGGTGAGTATTGCCAAACCTGGAGAAATGTTCGATGCCGGACGTTTCCTCTTCTGGACCGAGGACAACCGCATGCACACCGCAGTGGACGACAAACACTATAGCTACTATGCATACGATTACGGCGGCGAACGCCGCCTGAAGCTGGTGGGCGACAACAGCTCAGTGGATGTCAATGCCGAGTACATGAACGCCAGTTCTGCGTTGAACGAGCCGACCCTCTATCCCTCGGCCTACATGGTGCTGACCAACAAGGGCTATACCAAGCATCATTATGCAGGAACGGAGCGCGTGGCCGCACGTCTCGGCGGCGGTGGCCTGAATGCTCAGTATCATGTTATCGACAACGATGAGGAACTCCAAACAAAGGCTGATATGTTGTTTAAACAAAGTCTCGATCATGTGAACCATCGTGTGCTTGATGAGAACGACCTCGACTGCATAATGGGCAGCGAGTTTGCAAAGGAAGAGTTTGGCCATTGGATTGACGGCATCCCCTGCCAGATGAAGGCAGACGTTGAGTGTGACCACGGCTTGTTCAAGGAGATGGTAGACTCGATGTTGGACGACCGCAATCACGGAGTGTATTTTTACCACTCCGACCACCTCGGCAGCGCCAGCTGGATTACCGACAGCATCGGTATTCCGATTCAACACCTGCAGTACCTGCCTTACGGCGAGCCGTACATCGACCAACGCGCTGCTGGCACAACCTACCGTGAACGTTTCCGGTTCACCGGGAAAGAACGCGACAAGGAAACCGGGTACGGTTACTTCGGTGCCAGGTATATGGATTATGCGTTGATAACATCATTTATCTCTGTGGATAGATATGCCAGCAAATACCCTTCATTTTCTCCATACGCATATTGTGCTTGGAATCCAATCAAGATAACTGATCCCACCGGAGATACAATCTGTATCAATGGACAACACTATACACCTAGAATGTCCAGCGACGGATTGGATGAATTCTCCAAGAAAGCAGTGGATGCGCTAAACACAATGTACGGCACTGACGAAGGACGGTCATTGATTGACAAACTGGGAGGTTCTGATAACATATTTACAATTGAGGAGGCCGCCACTAGTGAGTTTAAACCCTTAGACAGAAGAAAGGCTTCCTTGGCACAACTTAAAACAGACCCAGATGCTCAAAACGAATATCTGGGATTGTTGAATATTGGCTTCGATTTTAATGGAGGATCAGGTGGTACGATATTGTGGAATTCTGCGGGTTCAATTCTCCCCACGGAAGAAGGGGGAAGGATTTGCGCCACAATAGACCTTGCACACGAAATGTTTCATGCACTGGACGCCAATCAGGGTTTGCTGGATCACAGAGATGAAAAGGGAATACCACGAAAGGAGTGGCAGGCTGTGTACCACGAAAATATTTTACGCGGACAAATGGGCCTGCCTTTAAGGACACATTACAGAAAGAAAATGACCCCCAATGGGAAATTTGTTGGCGGTAGTGGTGAGATGATGATAAGTGAAGGAAAACCGATAAAGCCATCCTGGTATTAACATAAGTTCTGTTTGTTATGAAAAAAAACTTTTTAATTGGGGTGGCTGTATTGATACTGACAGCATGCTCGAGTTTAATTAAACCGTCATCGAATGACTGTTTGGGTGTGGAGATTCCAAAATGGATAGAAAAAAAAATGATGCAAAAGGTAAAAATATACAATCTACCCGTACATTATACAGAAGAAATCATATGTGGGAATGGGTGTGTTATTTATTTCAAATATTCAGACTCTTCCGTGGTCTATTTGAGTGAAAAAGCTGAAGAATCCCCCAATATGGAGAGTATTAGGAAACAAAAAACAATACCTGCGCGTTGGAGGTCTTATGGGTGGCTTGATGGCGAATACAAAGAGTTTGTTCTTCATCAGCTTGACAACGATTCAATACGGAGTAAATTATTGTCAGATTATTGGGAAGATTATCAGTGCACCACTTTTGATATCTTTAATGGAGAGCCAAATCAGTCCACCCCTCTTGATCTTCGTGGGACAGATGAGAAGAATAGATACTGGAGGGATGTCAAGATAAACGACTTCTGCTATGGCTATTTTGGAGTGTCATTGGCTAGGCTAGCCGAATTCGATCAATGTATCAATGCGACATTGCTTGGAGTGGTAAATATGCAATAGTCAAAATATAAAAATCTTGTCTTGCATCATAAAAAGTGCTTTAGCATGACATGTATCGTACATAAAACCGAATGGGTAAACCGCACAAAAACCATGCGGTTTTACCCCATTGCTTTCACCGGCAAAGAGAAGGATGAGGAAACGGGGTATGGCTACTTCGATGCGAGATATATGGACCACGAGCTGATGACCATGTGGCTCAGCGTTGACCCGATGGCTGATAAGTACCCGTCTATCTCTCCCTATGCTTACTGTGCTTGGAATCCCGTGAAGCTGGTGGACCTGGATGGTAGAGAGATATGGATTAAAGGGTCTAACGGGAATAAATACCAATATAAGGAAGGAAAATTGTACAACAAGGACGGGTCTGTGTATAAAGGTGACGATGAATTTGCGACCAGAGTTCAAAAGGACTTAAATACCCTCAAAGAAAAGGGGATGGAGAATCAGATTTCTTTTTTGGAGAACTCTCTCAAGACGCATTGCATCGAATCCACAAATGGCCATAACTCAACAACGCCAGAAAGAGATGATAAAGCATCGAATGGCATAGGTTGTAGCACTACGATTGAATATAACCAGCACCGGCAACAGGAGGAGGGTTGGAGAAGGCCCGCGGTAGTCGGTTTAGCCCATGAGATGCAACATGCGTTTGATATGGATCAAGGAATATATAATGCGGAAGAGGTGAGTAAAGTGATAATAAGTTTTTGTTCACCTATTGAGTTTAATGAAAAAGACAAAGATTTATTGGATTATCATAATAAGTATGGTGTATATCTTAAAAGGACAGGTGTATTTGTAGAAAAAGGAGAATACAATGCGGTAACTATGGCAAATCTGGTTTATAGAAATCTTTGTGGAGAAAATGTCAAAACAAGAACGAAGTATAACGGAATTTCACTTTTAGAGTTAAAACCATGAAAAAAAATCTTTTGCCAGTTTTAGCTATGATATGTCCATTATTTATATCTGCACAGAATATAGATAATAAGGCACAGAACGCCGATAAGCTTAGAAGAGGTATCGCTGAAGAATTGACATGGTCAATATCCCGACGGAACTATTTTGTACCAATTTATATACAATGCGATGATTCCTCCGATGTGCAATTGTGTCTAGCAACATCATGGGACTTATTTTGCAATTATCAATATCGACATAGTATTTCTGGGGAAGACTTCCGGCAACTGCTTAAAAGAGCAATTGAGCAATGTGACACCCTGTCTAATATTTGCATATACGACTTTGAGTATCTGTATGGCTCATACAGACAGCTACGCAGGGGCGTTTCTTTTGTTTCACAAGAAAATGAGCACAACCTCAAATGTTTAGCGAATAACCGAGATTATTTATTAAAAACATTCTTTGATGGTTGGAGACGTTTCTGCGGAGATTATAATATTCTTCCTAGTGTTGCATATCGTCTTATGGAGTATGGAATTTTACTGAGATATGACATCGATGGAATATATTATAACGATATTTCAGACAAGTGCATGGGACAAGTGGAGGGTAATTTACCGACACCCGTCCCGATGGAGAAAGACCAAGATAAAAACAGAATCTAATTGACCCCCATCAGCACATACCCCCGCCCCGCCAAACCGCGCAAAATCTATGCGGTTTATCCCTACGTTTCCACCGGGAAAGAGCGAGATGAAGAAACAGGATTCGGTTACTTTGGTGCCAGGTACATGGACCACGACCTCACCACCATGTGGATCTCCGTCGATCCGATGTCTGATAAATACCCGGGAATTAGTCCGTATGCCTATTGTGCGTGGAATCCTGTGAAGCTGGTGGATCCAGATGGGAGAGAAGTCTATATCACTGGGGACGAAAAATCTAAAGAGGAAGCCTTACGTCAGATACAACAAAAGTCAAAGAACATGAAATTTTCAATTGCAGAAAATGGAAAGCTGACGTTTGAAGGGAAGGCCAAGACAAAAGAAGAAAAATACATGAAGAAAATCATCGATGATAATAATGTAACTGTTAAACTAACTGTTCAAATGTCAAATAAAGATGATAATGGGCATGAAATAACGGGGGGCAGTTTTGATGGAAATAAGTTTAAATCGGAAGAGAAAAACCAGATTTATGCTTACCAAACGGTTGACGTAATTACGGCTAATGAAAATGACTTAAAAGTTGGTGAATCTTGGCAAGGTCAAACAATCTGGCATGAAATGGCTGAAGCTTATGAAGGTGGTCTTATTTCTATTAAAATTGGGAAAGAAGCCTCAAAGGCATTCGCAGGTGAAAAAAATTCGATTTATCAATCGGCTCATTATTTGGCCAGCAAGATATTCCCCGCATCACCTAAACCAATATATAGAGAATCTCAAGTTGGGTTTAAAAAATATCAGGATATTGAAAGATATGTGTTTGAATAAAAAATACAAGATTGTTAGTATTATATGGTTTCTCTCGTTATTGAGTGCTTGTAGTACTGATTATACTTTTGAAAAAGGTTTACGTAAACGCATTAGAAACTATGCCGAAGCAGAGAAATTGGATGCGGATCAACTACGGCAAGAATTACAAAGTGTAGACTATGCGATGGATTCTATCGAACGACTTCGGTATTCGATAACAGATACATTTATTGTTGACAAGATATATAAAGGGGAAGGTGTATTCGAAATCATTCTTCTTTCTAGAGAAAAAAAATATTATGAAATTTATTCCCCTGAAGAAAAAAGGTTAAAAAGTAAAATAATAAAAGTAGGACAAGCATATAGAATGACACTAATTCCCTATTTTCATTTTGAGGGGGAAAAAAGACCTCTTGAAATAATTAGACCTGTCTATCTTAAAGGATACCGAATTATTCCATATCCAATATTTTTTGGACAAATATACTCTGTTGACAATCTTGAAGGCCTGCACTTTCTGTCAAATGATTTGTAATTTCTATCGGTATATGCAATCCCAAAGCATTAATCCCAAAATAGAATGACAATACTTTATATTGGCCTAGAAACGGGAAAGATTGGATAAATGAAACGAACAGCACATAAAACTGACTCGCGAAACCGCACTCAAACCATGCGGTTTTACCCCTTCGTTTTCACCGGGAAAGAGAAAGACGAGGAAACGGGCTATGGCTACTTTGGCGCCCGTTATATGGACCATGAACTGATGACCATGTGGCTCAGCGTCGACCCGATGGCGGATAAGTACCCCAGCATCAGCCCGTATGCCTACTGCGCCTGGAATCCTGTGAAGTTGGTTGACCCGGATGGGAGGGAGGCAATAGACGAGGATGATTGGTACAAGAATAAAGAGACTGGCGCTGCTTTCTGGCGTGAGGGTCATGCAAAACAAATTCAGCTGGGAGGTGACACATACGACAATATCGGAGAGTCTTATTCGGCGCTTAATATTGATGGAACCTATTCGAATTATTACCAGAATTATTTGATTACAATAGGAGAAGAACGAGACGCATCTAAATTGGCGTATCGAGACAAAGGACTTCGAACATTTTTAATTAGTAATAGAAGTAAGCTACCTATCTGTCATAAACTAGACTTGTTCAAAGGCAATGTGGCATGCAGAGGGGTTTATCCTTATCAACCAACGTCTGGCGGATTTGCAATAGGGGTCAATGCGACTTTCTGTGGTATTATCGGCCTTAATTTACACGGGGGACTCTTTTTTGATTCCGATGGTGGCTTGGGGTTATACGGAGGCGTGAACTATTGCACAGGTGTAGAATTATGTTTGGGTTTAGCAGTTTCACATATTCCCACAGGACAAATTCGTTCCGGAGAAAACCAACTATTTAGTGGTGGATATATATTGTCAGGCTCATACAATATATTTTCAAAATCAAGGTCATTATCTATATCAGGTGTTGGGTTAGAGGCTGGTCTTTCGTCTCAACTTGGATGGACATGGTACACTCAGGCAGTTCCTTTGTTTTAAAATGTATGTCATGAAGATCATTTTCTTTTTTTGTATAGTTGTTTCATTAGTGTCAACTTCTATTCTAAGCAATATTTCTAAAAATAGATTCGGTATTACATACTATTCTTTGAAATATTTAATCAGACTATTCACAGAATCTCTTGAAAAAAAAGAACGAAAATATCTTATTATCTTTTCTATTGATATTTTGTCCACATTTTTATGGATTATATTGTTTTTTGTCGTTTTTTAAAGAAGGGGAAGGGGGCCAACACTTCATGCTACAATAGAAAGTTCAACAGAAAGAATGAATAATTGAACCGAACAGCACATAAAACCATCTTACAAAACCACACCCAAACCATGCGGTTTTACCCCGTTACTTTCACCAGGAATGCACCCCGTAAGGGGAACCGAGCACCGCTGAATCAGATTAAATATAACGAGCCCCCCCCCGAAAGGGGTGGCGTGGTGTGCCTGCCGAGCTTGTTGAGGCAATACCGCTGAATAAAATCAATTGCAATGAGCAAAGAGATGGGGAGACCGGGTACGGCTACTTGCCTCATCAAGCTCGGCAGGCACACCACGATGCCAGGTACATGGACAACGGACTGATGACAATATGGTTAATACCAGGAACTAATTATGGCCCCAGCACTTGGCTTTAATAATGACGGTTATGATGTTGTATAAATATCTTTTCTACTTCTGCGCCTATTTTGAAAAGAAATACGACAGGTTTGGCGGTGACCCTTACATTTCGTCATATATTATTGTGGGCCTTACAATAGCTGCCAACATATTTGTGATATTAGATGTTGTCTGTATATTGTTTGCCCAAAACGATGTTGTAGGTGAGTTGATAATCAATTCAATGCTAATCTTCTGCATTGGGACGATAATTCTTTCCTATTTGTACTTTAACGTAAAAATAGACGCAATGAAATATATGAAGAAATCCATCAATCTCCAAAACGTAAAAAAAAATTAAGTATGGAATATATTGTTTTCTTTATCTCATGATTTCGTATGGTATGTGGGTTGTATGCAATGATATAATATGTGTATTGAGAAAAGGGCACGGTTTGACATATGCAGAAAATATTGTATCTGCATTAAATCTAAGGTATTGACAATATTTGTAGCAAGCCGATTCGACAGGCATCAACAGGGCACTAATACCTACTTTGTCCTTGTCAACCGTTTTTTGACATTGCGACAAGTTATTGTTTATCTATCTTAAAGCACAATCAAAAATACTTTGTCGGTTTGGATTGAGGAAATAAATGTTTTTTTTCATGCGTCTGTGTTGGAATCTCGAATTTATTTTGTAAATTTGCAGCTGGAACTGAGAGCGTGGGGGCTGATGTCCCAGGTCGCCGGGGGAACGTATGGATTCCAGTGCTGAACCGAAACCCAACCGAAACTCAACCGAAACCAAGACGGAGTTACCTGCTCGCTGTCACGGAGTTGGCTGCTGCCCGCATGCTGGCGATGGGATTGTGGCATCAGACGGGGACTTCGGGCACCATGCTCTCGCACGAAAAATAATATTAGTACAACGCAACAACACAATAAATCAATCGGATATGGCACGAGCAACAGGTTTGCTGGAGAATGTGGAAGGACATTTGGGAGACCTAACAGTCTACAAGCGGGGCGAGAAGACTTTCGTACGGCCGACGCACATACACCAGCCGCGCCGGCTGTCGCGCAAGCAGTTGCTACTGCGCGAACGACAGAGTCACAACAACGTCCTCTGGCGCGCGCTGAAGGCTACGGGACGAGTGTACTTCGACGGCGACAAGGCTCCCTACTATCGGTTCATGTCTGTCAATACCTATTCACCAGTGCCGTACCTGAAAAAAGACCAACTCTATTCTGGCAACGCCCTGCTGCTACCCGAGATGGTGGTCAGCGACGGCCCGCTGGCACCGATAAGTTACCAGCTGGGGGAAGCGGACGGACAGCCGGCACTACTCACCGACCTCTCCAAGGCAAAAGCCTGCAGGATGACTCTGCTGCTCTATGTGTTGCAACAGAAGGTATATACGTTTCAGAACGGAACCGACATGTTCAAACTGAGCATCAAGGTGGAGCCACTGGCGGCCGACGATTTCGTCAGGGTGCCCTCGACGCTCACCTCACCCTACAAGGACGTGCATGGCACACTGGCCCTTGTGGGCGACCGCTATGCCAATCCCAACCTGGGGTTTGGCCTGGTACACATCAAAGATGGGCTGGCATCACGTCAACAGGTTGTCACCTGCTGCACCTACTACATGCACTACACCACGGAAGAGGCGCTGCAAGCTGCCGCCATGAGCTATGGCGGACTCACCGGAACATAAATGTTAAAAAATGCACGGACGGACATTTTTCGTTCCTTGTTTCAAAAAATGTTTGTATCTTTGCATTTTTAAAATTTGTTAAAAAATGAGTTTGAAGATTGTTGTACTTGCAAAACAAGTTCCTGATACAAGGAACGTTGGCAAGGATGCCATGACGGCAGAGGGCACGGTGAACCGTGCTGCGCTGCCCGCCATTTTTAATCCCGAAGATTTGAATGCCCTGGAGCAAGCGCTGCGCATCAAGGAGCAGAACCCCGGCACCACCGTGGGTCTATTGACCATGGGTCCCCCTCGTGCCGGCGAGATTATCCGCGAAGGCCTCTACCGCGGCGCCGACACCGGCTGGCTGCTCACCGACCGTCTCTTTGCCGGTGCCGACACGCTGGCCACGAGCTATGCCCTCGCCACCGCCATCAAGAAGATTGGCGACGTGGACCTCGTCATCGGCGGCCGTCAGGCCATCGACGGCGACACCGCACAGGTGGGTCCCCAAGTAGCCCAGAAGTTGGGACTCAACCAGGTGACCTACGCCGAGGAAATCATTAAGATTGAAAACGGAAAAGCCACCATCCGCCGCATGATT
>JAEEGI010009402.1_pt1 | contig 21432 bp, 19 predicted proteins | sample 8958751 | NCBI WGS metagenome assembly JAEEGI01 (sample SAMN16246545, study PRJNA631951) | gut metagenome | biome: gut microbiome; feature: rumen; material: KS-attached | host: Bos | place: Iran: Karaj | collected 2018-10 | reverse complement strand
TTTTGAAGTTACAGAAAGTGCAGCTAATGCTGATCAGAATGTTCTGGGAATTGTTATGTCGGAACTGGCATGGGACGGAGTGCGCTTTTTCATGGATGAATACGGCAGTGGGTTCTTCAGCATGCAAAATGCAACTCAGCTCATGTTTGAAGGTGTAAAAATGGATGCTGTCCTTCTTAACGAATCCAACAATCAGGTCCAGGGCAGGATCATTCTTGAAAACAGACTGAAGATGATGAACCAGATGGGAAAAAAGGTCATTTTGCAGAATGTGGATTCACCGGAGCTCATGGAGATATCCGATGCGGTCAAGGTGGACTATCTTACCGGAGAATACTTCTCACAGCAGGTTAGCAAGAACGAGTTTATCGCTATTTTGAAAGCAACGGAAATGGCCCGCATGGAAGAAAGAAGAGCCAAGGCAGCCAATGAGGCCAAGAGTAATTTCCTTGCAAATATGTCCCATGAGATCAGAACTCCCATCAATGCCGTTCTCGGCATGAATGAAGTTATCCTCAGAGAGTGTAAAGATGAAAAGATTCTGGAATATGCCCAGAATATTGAAGGGGCAGGAAGGACTCTTTTGTCCCTTATAAATGACATCCTGGATTTCTCCAAGATCGAAGCCGGAAGTATGGAGATCACCGAGGCTGAGTATGATTTTGGAGCAGTTCTTAACGATGTTTACAATATGGTCAGGATCAAGGCTGAACAGAAGGTCCTGAAGCTGGTATTTGATGTTGATGAAAATCTTCCCAATTATCTCTTCGGTGATGAGATGAGACTCAGGCAGATAATTGTCAACATACTTAATAATGCTATCAAATATACTCAGGAGGGAACCGTAACCCTTACCGTATCAGGAGATGCGGGATATGACGATATGATCCAGCTTCGAATGGATGTGGCGGATACGGGAATAGGCATTAAACCTGAGGATATCGACAGTCTTTTTGACAAGTTCAAACGCCTGGATATGGAGAAAAATAAGACCATCGAAGGCAGCGGACTGGGCCTCGCCATTACCAGCAGTCTGCTGGAACTTATGGGAGGTTCCATCAGCGTCAAGAGCGAATACGGAAAAGGCTCAACCTTTACAATGCTTCTTCCCCAGAAGGTTATGGGAGATTCAATAATCGGAGACTTCAGAAAGAAGATCAGCGAAGCTTCCAAGGAGAAAAAGAAGTACAAGGAAAGCTTCACTGCTCCTGAGGCATCCATACTTGTGGTGGATGATACACCGATGAACCACGTGGTTATAAGAGAACTTCTGAAACCTACGAAGCTGAAGATATCCACAGCCCGAAGCGGTGCGGAATGTTTGGAAAAGCAGCATAAGAAAAAATACGATCTTATTTTCCTGGATTATAGAATGCCTGGGATGGATGGCATAGAGACCCTGGAAGCCATGAAGAAGGATCTGGATAGTCCCAATATCGACACACCGGTGGTTGTGCTTACCGCCAATGCTATTACCGGAGCAAAAGAGAACTTCATGAAAGAGGGCTTTGACGATTACCTGAGTAAGCCCATCGAGAGCGACAAGCTTGAGGAATGTCTCATGAAGTTCCTTCCGGAGGAAAAGGTGGTTATTACAAAGGAGGAGCTTGATTCCGGAAAAGAAGAGAACGAAACCGTTGAAGAGACAGAGCCTGTGAGCCCGGAAACGGCTCCATGGCTGGATAAGCTTGAAGAGATAGATGCATCGGAGGGACTTAAGAACTGCGGAACCATCGACAGCTACCTGAGTATCCTGAAAGTATTTTATGAATCTTCGGAAATGGCTCAGCGAAATATCGAGACCACCTATGAGGAGCAGAACTGGAAAGATTACACAAGCTACGTACATTCCCTGAAGAGTACCAGCAGAACCATAGGAGCCATGAAGCTGTCGCAGCTGGCAAAAAAGATGGAGGATGCAGGAAATGCCGGAGACATTGAGACTATAGAGCTTCATCAGAACGAGCTTCTTAATCTGTTCTCCATCATCAAGTATTCTCTTTCAGAGATTCCTGAGATTGCGGGCAGCAAGGATGATGAAGAGGATGATGATAAGCCTCCGATCTCCCCGTCGCAGCTTAAGGATGCCTATAACACCATAATTGAAGTAAGCAGGAGTCTTGATTATGACACATTGCAGTTTGTACTGGACTCCATCAAAATCTACAAGCTTTCTCCGGAGGATGGAAAAGCGATTGCACAGATAAGCGAGCTTTCATATAAGCTGGCCTGGGAGCAGATTCAGAGTTTAGCACAGGAAAGACTAAACAGTCAGGAGTAATGCTATGAGAAAAAGCAATAATGTTATAAAGAAAAAGATAATGCTTGTGAGAAATGAAGAAACATTTTTGGTCAATGCCATAAAAAATGCTCTTCTCAGCAACAGATTCGAGGTGGTGGATTCAACCTACACCCTATCGGATCTTGCGGTAAAAAAGAACGATGCGGACCTGATTGTTTTGTATACGGATCAGGACTTCGAAGAGCATAAGGACGCCATGGTCTATTTTAAGGATCTGTGCATCGAAGAAAACATGATCATGCTGATAATCGGTGACAAGGATGCTTTCGATCTTGTGCATAAGTTCGTACCCAAGGAAGATATAGCCTTTGAGGTTACAAGACCCCTTGACATGGCGGATCTGATAAACAAGATCGCTACAGCCACCGATGAGGAATTTGAGCTTGCCAGAAGAAAGAGCATTCTTATAGTGGATGACGATCCTACTTATATACAGATGATCAGGGAATGGCTCAAGGATACCTATCGTGTGGGCATGGCCAACTCCGGAACCCAGGCTGTGGCGTGGCTTGCCACCAACACAGCAGCCCTTATCCTCCTGGAATATGACATGCCGGTACTGGACGGACCCAAGGTTATGGAAATGCTAAAAAGTGAGTCCTTTTCAAGTTCAACCCCGGTCATGTTCCTTACCGGTAAAAATGACAGGGACAGCGTAACCAACGTTATATCGTTAAAACCAGCGGATTATCTCTTAAAGACCATAAGCAAGGATAAGCTTCTTCAGACCCTTGATCTTTTCTTTAAGAGCAAAAAATAAAACAGAGCGGAAGTAACTGATTATGATGGATACCAGCGGATTTGGCAGTCTGACCTTCAGGATTGCCGCAGCACTAATAAGCGTGACCTGTATTTTTTATACACTTCTTATGCGCAACAAAAAGACAGAGAGAAGTAATCTTTTTGTCGTTCTTTTGGTGCTTACTTTTATTGACTCCATAACCGGTATCATCTCATATGCCACGGTTAATTCAAGTCTTCCGTTTAAATTGCAGTTTATTATATGTTATGCATGTAAGCTGATATATTTCATAACACATTTCGCCTTTGTGGCAATTTTCCTTTTTTATATAATAATGGTCTGCGGTATTTTGTATAAATTAAAAGCTGTACAGAAATCGGTTATCGTTTTTCCGATTCTTGTACTGGAACTGCTTCTGATCTTAAATCCGATAATCAACTTCATGTTTGCACATGAAGGGAATCTTCATTTCGTAAGGCGTCCCGGTATCTATCTGGCCTATGCCATTGCAGGACTTTATGTGGCGTACTGCATGTATCTGCTTATAAAATACTGGAGAAATATAGGAACAGTCAAAAGGGTAGCCATGAGTTACTTTTCCCTGCTGGCAATATTCGGCACTATTATCCAGATGGTCAATCCCAATATCGTATGCGAACTGCTGGCAGATGCCATCGGACTTATGGGAATCATGATCATGATTGAAAAGGATGATGACAGGATTGATGCGGGAAGCGGAATCTATAACAGAAATGCTCTTTTAAATGACCTGAATATTTTCTTCAGCCTGAAAAGGGATTTTGTGGCTATCTGCGTACGAATAAGCAATGCTGATAACTACAGGAAAATTGTGGGATTTGACAATTTCCAGAAGATCATCAGGGAAATTGGTACTTTCCTTGCGGGACTTGATCAGAGATATGATGCTTACAGGGCAGAGGATTCCTGCTTCTATATTCTGTGCCCGGATATAAGTGATGATCTTCTTGAGACCATAGTTAGAGTTATAGATAACAGATTTAAAGAAGGTTTTGATGTGGGAGAGGGCGCTGCAGTTATCAAAGCCAGGATCCTTGCGGCCAAAACTCCGGAACAGTTTAACTCCATCGATGACATTTTCCTTCTGGCTGAGGCTGACCTGGAAGGCGGAGATAAGAGCGTTTTCATAGGGGAAGATCTGGATTTCCTTGTAAGAAAAATTGATGTGGAAAAGGCCATCGGAAGAGGTATCACCGAAAAGAATTTCAAGGTCCTTTACCAGCCAATGTATAATGGTGCCACAGGAAAGATAAAAGCTGCGGAGGCACTTCTTACACTTAATGATTCAGTTCTTGGCAATATAGCCCCCGAGGAGTTTATGGCTGTTGCCGATAAATCAGGTTTTATAGAGGAACTTCAGGTAAGGACTATAGAGGCTGTTTTCAGATTCCTGGGAACCGGAGTGGACAGGTCGGATATGCGCATTGAGTTTGTGCTGATCCATTTTATGTCCATTAAGACCTTAAAACCTTCAGTGGCAGATTCCATTAAGGACTATCTCGAGAGATTCAAGATCGATCCCTCTCTTATAGCCTTTGAAATAAGCGAGCATGATGCCTATATTGGCATCGATTCCCTTGAGTACATCATGGATGTGTTCAGAAAAATGGGCATAAGGCTGTTCATAGGTAACTATACTTCCAGATATATGGATTACAGAGCCGGATATAACAATGGTTTTGACGGCATGACCATAAATGTCAGAAACATCATGGAAGGTACCGGTTATGAGAACGGCAAGATCCTCATAAATACCAGGATAAATCTTCTTGGACAGTTCAAGAAAAAAGTTATTATTTCAAGAGTGGATACCAAGGAGCATTTTGATATCATAAAAGACCTTCCTGCATATTGTTTAAGTGGAAATTATTTTGCACCTGCATTAACTCGAAACGAGCTCCAGGTGCGGTTTTGGCGCGGAGAGAGAATTGAATTTTCAGGGGATGAAATAAAACATTTTGAAGAAGATGAAAATAACCTTTGATTTATAATCGATTATGAAGTATGATGTTCTTGTTTATGGGGAGAAGAGGAGAAATATAAAGTTTTGATGGGAGAAAAATAATATGGAACATTATGTCATGACGGTGCTGGCAGTATTGCCTGCAGCGGTACTTCTTTGGTTTATCTACAAGGAAGACAAGGTTGAAAAAGAGCCGATCGGCCTTCTTGCCAAGATTTTTGTCTTTGGCGTTCTTTCCACAGCAATTGCAGCTGTATTAGAGTATACAGGGCAGAATATATTGTACATACTCTTTAAGGGTGATTTTAATAATATTGTATGCCTTATCATTCTTAATTTCGTTGTCGTTGGTTTATCTGAAGAGTTTGTTAAGTTCATGGCTGTTAAGATAGCAGCATGGAAGGATAAGGATTTTAACTATACTTTCGATGCGCTTGTATACTGTGTTGCAGCTTCACTTGGATTTGCAGCCCTTGAGAATATCAAGTATCTCTGGGATGCACCATACGAACTGGCTGCCATGAGAGGTGTAATTTCCGTTCCCGGACATGCAATTTTTGCAGTATTCATGGGAATGTATATGGGATTTGCCAAGTATTGTGAGGGGCAGGGCAATATTCCGGCTATGAAGAACAACCTGGTTAAGGCACTCCTTATACCTGCACTTATTCACGGATTCTTTGATTTCATTCTTACATGCGGATCAATCATGCCGGATACAATCTTCCCGGAGATTATCTTCTACGCATTCGAGATTGTTATCGTAATTGTTGCATTTAAGAAGATTAAGTTCCTTTCATCAGGAGATACAGCTATTTTCCAGAACTATTATGCTTATCTCTGGGAGAGCAGAAAGAATGCTCAGAAGGAGCAGATCCGTAAGCTTCAGTATAATCAGCAGATGCAGCAGATGTATGGCCAGCTTCCCGGAGCACAGAGCGTTTTAGGAAACAACGCTACTCCTCAGCTTGGTTCACAGCAGAATACAGCTCCCAATCTTCAGATTGGTCAGAATAATAATTTCCAGCAGGCACAGAACAATTGGAAGCCTGCACAGGGCACTCAGTATATTGGCACAATGTCAGCTCAGAATGCCCAGACACAGCAGCCTGCAAACAATAACTGGCAGGCCAACCGCAACACCAATTATCAGCAGGCACAGAACATGAACTGGCAGCCGGCTGCCAATACATATCAGCAGCAGGTAATGCAGAACAAGGATCTCAGTTCTCAGCCAGCCAATACATTTAATCCTGCTCAGCAGCCTTCAGCTAACTGGCAGCCTAATCAGAATGGCAATTTCCAGCAGGCACAGAACCAGGCACCTGTTCAGCCACAGGCCCAGGCTCCTGTACAGCCTCAGGCTCCGGTACAGGCCCAGGCACCTGTTCAGCCACAGGCTCCGATTCAGCCACAGGCTCCTATACAGCCACAGCCTGATCAGGCATTTTAATCCACAAGCTTAATGATATGATTTTGAAGAGGCGTTCTCTTAATTTGAGAACGCCTTATATATATGCGAGGTATGAGGTATGAATTGTAGTAATTGTGGGAATATATTGCAGCCCGGAGAGAAGTTTTGTAACATCTGCGGCGAGAAGGTATCCATGGATCAGGGACAGAATATGGGAGGACAGCCGGAAGGCGGCCCTGTAAATATTGTCTGGACTCCACAGGGACAGGTTCCAAATATGAATCAGACCCCTGATATGGGCCAGATGCCGGGAATGAACCAGGCTCCCGATATGGGCCAGATGCCGGGAATGAATCAGACTCCAGATATGGGCCAGATGCCGGGAATGAATCAGACTCCAGATATGGGTCAGATGCCGGGAATGAACCAGACTCCTAATATGAATCAGATGCCTGACATGGATCAGATGCCTGATTTTAGCCAGTTCCCGGGAATGGAAAAGGCCAATCCTCAGTTTGCCAAGATGGCAGGAATGGCCCCGAATATGGGAATGCAGAATAATATGAGAGGACCCAGACCGGGAGCACCTACAGACAACACCAAGACTATTTTGATCGGTGGTCTTGCAGTATTAGCGGTAGCTGCCATTGGATTTGGATGTTATAAGTTCCTTCCATCCATGACTCAGCCCAGTGATCCCCAGGGTAATGAACAGCCTGTACAGGGAAATGGCAATAATAGCGGAACAGGTTCTCAGGATCCCATTAATCAGGGATCATTTGATAACTCAGGAACTGCCAGCTCAGAAAACGGAGGCAGCACCGGAAGCGGAAACATGGCAGGAAACGGAAGCGGCTCAGGAAGCGGTAATGTGGCTCCTGTGGATATGAGCAAGCAGGGAACCCAGAACAGGCAGGAAGGTACTACTATCTATGTTGTTGATGGAGGCCTTTATAATGACAAGGGCTCCTACAATATGGATTTCTATAAGGAAGACGGTTATCTGAGAAGTTCTTTTGCAAAAGCCAATTCTGCCATGACCATCGTTGACAATGATGCTCTCTATTATGTCAATGCTGCACTTGATGTAGAGGTTGAGGCGGTTGATATCGATTATGGCGGGATCTGCTATAACGGCAATGCTCTTTACTATGTAACCGGTTATTCCAATGAGGACCAGTCTCTTTATATCGTTGATAAGAACGAAAAGAAGAAATATAAGATTGATGACGAGGTTATGGGAACTGATCTCATGATGTCGCCAAATGGCACCAAGATCGCATACACGAAGTATGATGACGATGGTTTCAATCTTTATGTTGCCGGCATTGATATGGAACCCAAGATGGTTTATGAAGGCTTCTGTGATGTGTATTGTTTATCCGATGAAGGACAGCTTATCTATGGCGCAGCTCCTGAGGATGATGATGACAAGTACAGTATGTACTGCTTCAGGGGGACTGACTCCAATAAAAAGATTGGTGATATTAAGCCATCCAAGGTTTATACAACCGAAGATTTTGAAGCTGTAATGATCAGAACCAGAAGCGATTATAACCTCTATTACTTCAATCAGCGAATGGATAAGGTTAAGCAGGTTTGTGACCAGGAAGTAACTGAGGTATTTACCGGAGCATTGTCCCAGGAGCTTGGATACATGGTGGAGATTATTCCCGCTCCTACACTTGCCGGACTTGCCTACGGTAGTTCCTCAATGGGCACATACATTTTTACCAATGCTAATGATGAACCAATTAAGCTTTCGGATAGTTTTTCTTATTCCCTTAGCTGCTTCTATACTGATGATTGCCAGTATTATGCATTCGTTGAATCTGATCACGGCAGTATTTCCAAATATGAGTATCAGAGTGGTCAGGGGCTGGAGCTTCTTGAGAACTATAAGGTCGAGGGATATATCGGCGATATATCTACAAGCATTGATCTTGGCAGCATCTGGTACTGCAACAGAGATGGACAGTTATGGGTCATTGACAACAACGGTCAGAGAATGTTGACCGATGGTGTTGATTTCAGCTATACCTATTCGACATTTTACAATTTTGCTGAAAAATCAGTTTATTTCGTAAAAGACGGACACCTGTGGAGTGCTGATAAAGATGGCAATGTAAAGGATACAGGTTGTGAGTGCGCAAATATTTATAATTCTTACAAGACTGAATACGCAACCTGCTTTGAAGATTCTAATGACAAGAAATATCTGTACATCGGTGGAAGAGTAATTCCTGAATAATAAACGAGAAGCACCTCACTCTATTTTGAATAGGGCGGGGTGCTTTTTTAGTTTAATGGTATTGTGTTATACATCGTACTTTTTGAGAAGAAGATCCAGAGCTTCACGAAGAAGGAAAGCTTCGCCGATACCTTCTCTTGCTGCCAGCTTGGAAAGACGCTGAAGCTGGTCCTGAGTGTAATGGCTGGTCTTGGGAATCATCTTTTCCTCCCTTGCCATTGCTATCTTGTTGCGGCCTCCTGCCTTGGCACGGAAGAGAGCGCCGTCAGCCTTCCTTGTAAGCTCAGCGCAGCGGTTGGCATCGATAAATGCGGTAGCCATGCCGATTGTAAGAGTGTGCTTAGCTCCATCGGGAGTTCTGACATCGTAATTGTTCTTAAGATCATTGAGGAAAAGGAAAATGTCCTCCCTCTCTGTAAGCCCCTTGAAGATAATACCGAATTCGTCACCGCCGATACGGTAAACCACGCTGTCCTTGGGGGCATTCTCCTTGATATAGTTGCCGGTCTCAATCAAAAACTTATCCCCGGCCTCAACTCCGAATTCCTTATTAACTGACATGAATTCATCGCAGTCGATAAGTGCGATGACAACGGTCTCGCCCTTCTCCTCTGAATCCCCGGCAAGAATCTCGGTAAGATCAATATCAAACTGATCTCCTAAGGGAAGCCTCAGTGCCTCATTGACAGCGTTGGGCTTCTTGCCGTTAAGCTTCTTGTGATCATCTGCAGTAATTGGTCTGCTTTCGTTTTCTACAACTTTTTTTGCCATATAACCCTCCTTGTAATATTTCACTGATATTATTTCGGAAATAATATGTCTGACAATTATTTTATAGCACATATATTCAGAATGTGTCAAGAAGTAGTTTTGATGGCCCTGGGGGACGGGGTTCTAGGGCCAAAAAATGGACCCTAAACCCCGTCCCCTAGTACCATTAAAAAATGCGTAGTTTCACGATGATCTTTTAAGAACAGTTCATATATCTGGTTATCATATTTCTTTACACAATCTGATAAAACAAATAGGAATTTTTGGTAATCGGAATCGTCTTCAAAGATGATATGCTGATTAACAGAACGAAGTATGATATGATATATGCCAGTTGAACTCATGATTCTGGGTTTTCTTGGCATATTTACTCCTAAAAAGATTTTTGGATTTAAATACTTTTTTAGCATTTTAGTCGTTTAATAAAGGAAAAGCAATATGTATTTAAAAAATGGACCACAAACCCCGTCCCCTAGGACCATTTCGCAGATGTCCTTCCAAAATTTTACAGATGATATCACAGCTAACGGATGGAATGTATATGGAGTTGAAGTCTATGAAAAGGGTTTACTGACCCATACCTATGGTGATGTAAATGACGGCATATATGATATCTATTCCGCCACCAAATCTGTTTTGTCCATTGCCTTTGGCATAGCCTATGACAGAGGTCTTGTGGATCTTCAGAAATCAGTTCTTGAGTACCTTCCCAAAAACAAAGTGAATGAAATGAGTGAGACCAGGAGGCAGGCTTTTTCAGAGATTACTCTCCACAAGCTTCTGACTATGTCAGTGGGGGGCTTTCCCTTCAGAGCTGAGGGGGATAGTTTCCTGGATTTTAGTCTTGGCTGTGAAATAGATAATCCTCAGGAAAAAGTTTTTAATTACAACAATATCAATGCTTATCTCATCGGTGTGGCACTCACTGAGAGCCTTGGGGAAGACCTGGGGAAGTTCATTGAGAGGGAAATATTTGCTCCACTCGATATTACGCATTTTGATTATTCTAGGAGTCCGGAAGGATATTTTTACGGAGCATCCGGAATGAAATTATGTGTTCACGACCTTAGTAAGTTCGGTATACTTATGAGTAACGGCGGAGTCTACAACGGACATCGAATCATTTCAGAAGAATATGTTGAAAAAGCTACTTCGGTTCAGCAGATGAACCGGGAAGGGGGCTATGGCTACTTTTTCTGGAAGTATAAGGATGGATTCAGTATCAACGGAAAGTGGGGGCAAAAGTGTTATGTGCTTCCTGATAGAAATATGATAATAACTTTTCTTTCCCATATCGAAGAAGACACACTGATGCTGCGGGAGAGTATGGAGAGGAATATTTTGTGATTAGTTGATAGCACTTTGATTTATAAGGAGGCTTGGGGAATCATGAGGGGGATAAAGATTCAGAAATCACAGATCAAGAGAAGAATCCTTGAAAAAACCGGCGGAGTATGCGCAGTCTGCGGACGTTCGCTGGAATACGAGAAAGTAACGATAGAGCATTACATACCAAAGTATCACGGCGGAACCGATGATGAGAGAAATCTTTTGCCCCTGTGCAAAAACTGCAACAAGAGCAAAGGCTCTCGCATTGTCAGGGCGGAGGAGCATTATCCTTTTTTGATGTCTGATTATTTTGGTGAGGCTGATGAATACAGAAAGGGTTGGGAGAAAGAATAATGGAATTATGGGACGCTTATGATAATAAGCTGAATAAAATAGATGGTGTGACCCTGGTCCGCGGTGAGGAAGTGACTTAAATGCTGATTTCGGAATTGACTACTGAGAATTTGACAGATGAGATAATAGACGGAGTGTTGTTTGATGGAATCGAAGACACCGGAGAAGATGTTGACTGCGTTATAGTCCTTGGAAGCACTAAGGCATCTATTTATAGAGTGCCTGTGGCAGCGAAGGCATATCATGCTAAACGCACATCGAAACTTCTTTTGTCCGGAGGGATCGTCAATGGCTGCGATAAAGGTCATGCGGAGGATATGCGAGAAAAAGCTATTGAGCTGGGTGTAAAGCCTGAGGATATCATTGTGGAGAATCAGTCTCAGAATACGGTTGAGAACGTGCTATGTTCTCTGCTTGTTTTGCAGAGGGAGTTTTGGCTTAACAGATTAAAGAAGGTATCGTTAGTGACTACTACTTACCATATGAGAAGGAGCCTGGCCATCGCACGATATCTTTTCCCGGATCATATCCGTGTAATTCCATGTCCTGCCGATGACAACAACACAAAGCGCGATAACTGGATGCTCAGCGAAGAAGGCAGGAAACGCGCAGAGAGCGAGGTTGTAAAGATAATCAATTGCGTCAATAACGGGTTATTCCCGGATTTTGAAATTTGATATTAAAGACGTCCAGGACGTTTTAGGAGGAAAAGTAATGTGGGAAATGGATATGACAAGGCAGCATTGGAACTGAAAGGGATTTGAAGAGGATATAGCATGAAAATCTGTGAACTGAAGCCCTGTTATGACTTGGAACTGGCGGAGCTGATCAGGGTTAATTTAAAGAAGCATGAGCTGGATATTCCGGGAACGGTCTATTTTGATGATAATCTGAACCATCTGAGTGATTTTTACCTGGCTGATAAGGATAGGCGCTATTATTTTGTTGCGATTGATGAAGGTGGGAAACTTGTTGGAGGAATTGGTCTGGCAGAGTTTGAGTTTTTTGAGGATTGCTGCGAGCTGCAAAAGCTTTATCTTGCGGATGAGGTTAAGGGAGCAGGCTTTAGTTACAAGTTGATCGCTATGATTGAGAATAAGGCCAGAGAGCTTGGCTACAAGAGAATGTATCTTGAAACTCACGACAATCTTGCAGCTGCCATACATGTCTACGAGAAATGCGGATTTAAAGAGATAGAGAAGCCAGCGGGTGTGGTGCACGCAACGATGAACAGGTTTTTTATCAAAGAGCTGTGATTGCAATGGAGAAAGACGACATAGAAGACTATGATGAAAGTTTTTGATGAAATCAGCAGGGAGCTAATTGTAAAGCATTTTAATGAACTCAGTACGAATGAGCTGTATGAGATATTGAAAACGAGATCTGAGATTTTTGTTGTAGAGCAGGACTGCGTATATCAGGATCTTGATGACAAGGATCAGGATGCCATACATGTTTTTTGCTGGAATGAAAAAGGCAGAGTGGCAGGGTGCCTTCGTGTGTTTATGAGAGATGCTGATAATGGCGTTGCTCAGATAGGGCGAGTGGTAACTCTTGAACATGGAAAAGGCGTGGGCGGAGAGATACTTCATAAAGGTGTTGAGGTCGCGGCTGAGCATTTTAAGGCTAAAAAGATATATCTGGAAGCTCAGGTTTACGCTATTGGATATTATGAAAAAGAAGGCTTTGAGGTAGTTTCCGATGAGTTTTTGGAAGATGGAATACCTCACGTGAAGATGGAGCGGGTATGAGACTTTTTATTGCGATTTGTTTTGATGAAAACATGTTGGATTCTCTTACGGAAATTCAGGATGATCTAAGAAGGTGCGGAGTTAAGGGAAACTTCACTTCCCGGGAGAATCTGCACATGACACTGGCTTTTATCGGTGATTATGATGATCCGGAACAGGTCGTTGAAGTAATGCAGAAGGTTAATCTCAGGTCCTTTTCTGTGAAACTGAGTGGTTATGCGCCTTTTAAGGATATGTTCTTTGCAAATTTTGAAGAAAATGAAAACCTTCGAGATTATGTAAAGAGGCTTCGAAATGCTCTTTTGGAAGAGGAAATACCTTTTGACAGAAAGAAGTTCCTGCCTCATGTTACGCTTATAAGGAGAGCCGACTGCACCAAGGGAAAAGCCTTTTTGCCGGAGTTTCAGGAGAGCGAGCCTATGAGAGTGAGTGGGATTTCTCTTATGAAATCTGAGCAGGGCAGGCACGGAATGGTGTACACAGAGATCGGATATGTGAGGGCATTCTAGAAAGAAATTGGATCCTGTCATTTACTCAGGCAAATACCATAGCCTTGGGGAAAAATTGGGTGAAATCGGGGATTTTTGTAAATAAGACTTAATGGACCACAAACCCCGTCCCCGGGGACCATTACGCACAAGGAAGGACAGAAGATGATTTACAGATTGGGAACTATGCAGGACCTGGATGGAATCTGCTGGCTGGTAAAAAATGCCATTGTCGAGATGGAGAAAGCATTATTGGGGTGATGGGATGAATAGACAGGATATCGTATGCGTGGCCAGACGTTCTCTAAGTGAAAAATGCGATTATTATCCATGCGAGAAATATGGACTAAAGATTGAATTGTCTGATGAAAAGAGGGATGCCAGCGGCTTTTGTACTGAGTTGAAGGTTGCTGTATCCAATACTTCGGAAGAAGATTTTAGCGGGATCATACACCTGAAGATCACGGCTGATGACAGAGAAGCCAAGTTTTTCATGCCGGGATTTATGTACAATACCAATACCGCGGATATGCCTTCGTCCGGGCGAAAAGCGTTTCCGAGAATAAAAAGAGATCCTGATGGAAAGCCGGAATCCGAGTTTTTCATGACAAGAAGTGACAGACTTGCTGAGCCTGTCAGCATAGTTTTTTCTGCGGGAAAAGTCAGAGGAATCGCCGCGCCTCCGTACTGGGTGCGGGAAAAGGGAAGACTCATACCTGTGTCATTTAAGGATGGAGCAAAAAATCCCGAACACGCTGAATTTGTTCAGTATGGCGGTTTTAGCTGCAACATAAGTGATAATGGCAAGGCAAGTGTTGGATATACACTTGGCTATGAGGACGCGCCATGGCTTTTTGTCCAGACCGCAAATGTGCTGGAGAGAGAAGCTGTTGATGCTCACAATTCTTTTTGCCTGAAAGCGGGCGAGACTATCGAGTTCCCTATCATCACATATGATTACGAGGGAGCAGATGAGCGGGCGATATACAAGGCCTTGGCCCATGTTTATGATCGTTTTCATGAAGCACCCAGGACGATTCCGGGGATGGATGAAGACAAGGCAGTTTCTCTTCTGAGTAGCGCCATAAGGGATAATGCATGGCTTGAAAAAGAGAAGATGTATTCAGGTTTTGTCTATGACAGGACGGAAGGCCCCAGGTTTAACAAGATTGGATCTCTTTCCTGGACAAATGGCTTGTCGGTGGCTGTACCTATGCTTTTTTCTGCGAATCGGTCACAGGATGAGAAGGCCAGACAGCAGAGCCTTGAATTCATCGGCAATGTGATCCAAAACAGTTTTAGCCCCGATTCAGGGCTGCTATATGATGCGGTGGAGGATGGAAAATGGTCTGTTCGCGGATGGTGGTACAACGGAATGCACAGCGGAGGCCACAGTGCATATTTGAACGGGCAGGCTGTTTACTATATTCTCAAGGCTTATCTGTCGGAAAAGAATGATCGCAGTATAGTGCATGATGACTGGTTCTCTTTTGCCAAGCCTGTGATACAAAAGTTCAATTCTGAAATGAATTCCGATAATGAATATCCTTTTTCTTTTTCAGAAAAAACAGGTGCAGGCCTTGAGTACGATTCCATGGGCGGAGCGTGGTGCCTGGCCGCAACTGCGCTGTATGAGTACGTTACAGGAGATAGGGAATATCTGAATATTTTGAAAAAGAGCGAGAAGCACTATCACGATGCATTTGTGGTGAAGTGCGAATGCTACGGCGGCCCGCTTGATACGGATAAAGCTGTGGACGACGAGGGTATTCTGGCCTATATCCGTGCGGTCAGGATACTTCATGAGATTACGGGAAATGAGTATTTTTTGGACCATTTGGAGGATGCGCTGAACTATGAATGCAGCTTCAAATTGTCCTACAATACTCCGGTTTCGGTAATGCCTCTTAGCGCCATCGGGTGGTCGTCCTGCGGCGGAAGCATAACATCGGTTGCCAATCCGCATATTCATCCAATGTCCAGCACCATCATACCGGAGATGAGATATTATGTTGATATGCGGGGGGACAGATACATGCGTGAAAGGCTTGAAGATACTGTGAAATGGAGCCTTCAGACTTTTAATACTTATGATAAAGAATACGGCTACGGAGAGCCGGGCTGGATGTCAGAGCGGTTCTGCTTTTGCAGGGGCCTTTTGACTGAAAAATATCCCGATGGCTCACCGGCAAGCACCTGGTTTGCGCTGATGCCATGGGCATCCGCAAGCATCATTGAGGGACTGACGTTTTAATAAGGCAGGGGGATCATCATGGAATTGGGATTGAAAGATGATAGAAAGGATAAAACTCTCATATGTTATAATTATTTAAATCACTGATGACTACATTTGAGGAGAATTAGATCCGGATGCGGAAGAAGAGATATAGGAGACATAAAAAAAGGACAATAAATAAATGGGTTGATAAGATGATGCACCTTGGTACAAGGGAGTTGATCATCATCTCATCAGCCATTTTGGCAGTTACCCTTGTAATCATTCTACTTATGGCGGTAATAAAAGTTTCCAAGAACGGTGCCTGGGGTAATGGTGGCATGGAAGCCCAGGGCATAAGTGAGGAAGCTACTGCAGCAGGGGGGACCCAGGATGCAGTTGTGGATGAAGAAGATATTCCACAGATAGAGACGGCAACGGCCGGAATGAAGACCCAATCAACTCCGGATACTACTATACTTGCGAAAAAAGAAGGCGCGAAGGATGGATATCTCAACAGATGCGTATTCCTGGGCGATTCCAGAACTGTTGCGATGGTTAACTATGGTTTTTTCAACGATGATGCTGCGCTTGCACAGATAGGCATATCCCATCCGTCATTTGCATCCAATAAATTTATTAACAATGCCGGTAAAGAATATACTTTAAAATCTTATCTTGCATCTCATCAGGCTCCGGTTATCTATATTCTTCTGGGAGTAAACGGAATCAATGATTCCAGTGAGGATCATTATAAGAATACATTCATTACTCTTATAGACAGTGTGGCCGATATGGCGCCTAATTCCAATATTGTACTTGTGGCGATAGGGCCCGTGGATGATAACGGAATCTACAAAAACAGTGTGCAGAACGCATTGATAGACAAGTACAATGATTTTCTGTTGGAAACAGCAAAGGAAAAACAGATTTTCTATCTCAATATAGCCGAAATCCTCAAAGGATCTGACGGACAGGTTAAGTCTGAGTATAACGGCGGTGACGGACTTCATTATTCCGGAAAAGGATGTGAGGCGATATTCAGGTATATTGTAGAGCACCCTGTGCCCGGAATATCCGATGATGGTAAATATGTAGTTAAATATATTAAGCCCGATCCAAACAAGACCAAGGTCACCATGGATAATAGCTCGGGAATTGACAAGGACAAGGCTAAAGATGTCATAGACATTACCATGGGACCGGGAGAGGATTCCACATCTTCAGCTTCCAGCAGTGGAAGTAGTGATGAGGCAGCTTCAAAAGCCAGCTCTTTAGACGAGGAAGAAGCAAAAAAGAAAGCCGAAGAGGAAGAAAAGAAGAAGGCAGAAGAAGAGGCAAAGAAGAAAGCTGAAGAGGAAGAGAAAAAGAAAAAAGAAGAGGAAGAAAAGAAGAAAGCGGAAGAGGAAGAGCGAAAGAAAAAGGAAGAGGAAGAGAGAAAGAAAGCCGAAGAGGAAGAGGAAAAGAAAAAAGAAGAGGAAGAAAAGAAGGAAGACGAGTCTGAAAAAGAGGAAGACGAGTCAGAAGATAATGAAGAAGGATCCGGGGAAGAGGAAAAAGGTTCCGAGGGATCAGAAGAAGGATCCGGTGGAACAGAAGAAGGATCCGAAGAAGCGTCCAACCAGTCTGAAGGAGAGAGTGGGAATAATCCGGAAGGAGACTGATGCCCTCGTCACCCTGGACCAAAATCTGCGAAAGGATAGTTAATATTGGACAAATTTCTTGAAAATGCAAAGAATCTGTATGGCCTAAAAGGATATGAACTAAGTATAGCCCCTGGCCATGAAGGCGGAAGGAATCAGATTTATATTTGCAAAAGAAATGAAATACCGGAATATGTTTTGCGTTTTTCAGTGCTTGGCGACAGGGAAAAGAATGATTATCTTGCAGAGGCAGAGTTTGTCCATTATCTTGCAGAAGCAGGAGCTCCTGTAGCGGATGTGATTTCTTCTTTAAACCAAAATTTTGTTGAGTCTTTTTCTGAGGATGGAAAAGAGTGCTTCGTAATGCTGTTTTCTTTTGCTAAAGGAATGCTGATTTCAGATAATGGATACAGGTACAGAGATGGAGCACCTCTTAAGGAGTATTTTTTCAACACAGGCAAGACGCTTGGTGCGATTCACAGATTGTCCAAGGTATACAAGCCCGTGAACAAAAGGACGGAGTATTTTGATAAATACAATCAGGAGTATATCGAAGAATTGATACCTGATGAATATAAGAATCTCAAGATAGCAATCGGAGAGCGCCTGGAAGATTTTCACAAGCTTCCTGTGGACGAGAGCGTTTATGGACTTGTGCATTTTGATTTTAGCGATGGGAATTACCATATTGATATGAATACCGGTGACATCACGGTATTTGATTTTGATAACTGTATGTATTGTTGGTACATGTTTGACCTGGCTAATCTTTGGATTCACGGAACAGGATGGTTTCAAAATGAGCCGGATCCCGGAAAACGCATGGATGGGATGAAAGACTATTTTGATACAGTGCTGGCCGGCTACAGGAGTGAGACTGATATTTCTGACGAGGAAGTTTCTAAGCTACAACTGTTCATTGATATGGTGCTGATCGAGAACATAGTCGACGAATTTGAGTATAGTGCCCGGGAAGGTGAAGAACTTGATTTTGAGGATATAGAAGATGCCGCAGAATGCCTGATTAGACATATAGCATATGCGGGATTTGGAGGTAATCGGGTAAACAACAATAATAAAAATGTCGGTTGACTGTATAGTTGATCGACATTTTTTATTGACAACACGCATCGCGTATGCGTATACTGATAATACGCAATGAGTATAAAGGCATTGAATGAACGGGGTGACTTGCATGGATAGCAGAGATTATTTGATAGAATTAAGAAACAGTACTGGAATGTCGAGAAAAGAGTTTTGTGCGTATTTTGAAATTCCGTATCGTACACTGCAGGATTGGGAATTGGGAAATAGGAAAATGCCAGATTATCTTTTGAGATTGATGGCGTATAAAATCGAAATGGAAAAACTGGTGGGAAGTAAAAATGTAGAGAAAAATGGGGACAACGATGATGACAGATAAAGTACAATTATTTGAAAATCAACCTATTAGAACCGCATGGGTAGAAGATGAAGAGGAGTGGTATTTCTCAATAGTTGATGTGGCGGGTGTTTTAACTGAAAGTAAGGATCCGACTACATATTGGAGGAAACTAAAGCAAAGACTGAAAGAAGAAGGAAATGAAACCGTGACAAATTGTCACGCTTTGAAAATGACTGCTAAAGATGGGAGAAAGCGATTTACTGATGTAGCAAATACTGAACAACTTCTAAGAATTATCCAGTCAATTCCTTCCAAGAAGGCTGAACCATTTAAGATGTGGCTTGCACAGGTTGGCCGTGAAAGGATAGAGGAGACGATAGACCCTGAGCTTACGATAGATCGCGCTTTGGAAACATATGCAAGACTTGGATATGACGCAGACTGGATTAATCAAAGACTTCAGACAATTCGTGCAAGAAAAGAGCTAACGGATCAGTGGAAAGGTCATGGTGTTAAGCAGGGAAAAGAGTTTGCTATCTTGACAGATGAAGTTACCAGAGCCTGGTCAGGCATGTCAACAAGGCAGTATAAGAATCTTAAGGGACTCAAAAAAGAAAACCTAAGAGATAACATGAGTACTCTTGAGCTTGCATTAAATATGTTGGCAGAAGCAACTACTACTGAGCTAACTAAAGTACATAATCCGCAGGGACTTGATGAAAACAAAACGATAGCAAAAAGAGGCGGACAGATTGCTGGAGATGCCAGAAAGAATATTGAGGCAGAAACCGGTAAGCCCGTCATCACAAGTCAAAATGCGATGCAACTTAATGATGCTGTTGTTGGGCTTATAGAGAACATCATAGATATCGAGTATGAAAATGATAATGATAATGAAAATGAAAATGGAGAATAACTAAATGGGACAGTTCGATTTAGAAAAATTGGATAAAGCACTTATTTATGTAAATCGTATAGCAGATGGAAAAAATCCTATAAACAATATGCCGGCAGATAATGATGATGTTATGAATGATCCTAATGTTATCAGATGTATGTTTTTTATCAAAGATGTGCTTTTAGCGCTTAAGGAAAATGGTGGAGTGATTGGAAAAACTTCAGGGATTAAGAAAAAGGAATTCCCTATGGAGTCACTTTCTGAGTATCAGTTTACAGAGACAAAAACGATAACAAGATTTACAGAGCAATTGAATTCTGGGATAGATGAAAAAGAATACAAAAAGTTGTCATATAAAGTGATAACTGATTGGCTCAAGAAGAATGGCTATTTGATAGAAAAAGAGGATAATCAGCTAAATAAAAAAGTAACATTGACTACAGAAAAGGGACAGGCTGTTGGAATAACACATTCTTTGCAAACTAGCATGAACGGAACCGCCTATTACAGGATAGAATATGACAAGATGGGACAAGAGTTTGTTTTGCAGAATCTTTCTGAAATTATAAAAAGCCAATGTTCAGAATAACATACTTTTACTTTTGCCACGGCAGGATTCTGACATGTGCCTTGGAATGGCCTGTTTTAGTCACTTTCGGAGCAGATTATGTGAGATTTGCACCTCATTTGCACCTTTTGCTGTAACAATTTAAATCGGCTCCGATATGGCATGATTATTGAAAAAATGATAATTGGTTGAAATATGAAAAGATTTTGATGTCAGAAAAGCTGACATCAAAATCTTTTTATGTTATCATAAAAAAGTATTGTCAACCATAGTTTTGGGAAAAAGGTTTGTCGAATGAACAATTTGGGAAAAAGGCTAAGAGAAGCAAGAAATAATATACATATGCATCAAGCTGTTGCTGCAGAGAGTATGCAAATGTCGAGACCCACGCTCAGTGCTATTGAAACTGGTAAGAGACAAGTAACAGCGAATGAATTGGTACAATTTGCCGAGTTATACAAAGTTGATGTTAGCGAACTTTTGTATGAAAACGGTGATAGCAATAGAAAAAGGCTGATGGAGTATTATCAGAGATTTGTGGCTTTATCGGAGGAAAAGCAGATAGAAGTCATGCATTTTATAGATGATGTAGAAAGGTAATCGTTTTGGGGTGGAAAGATTTGAATATCAAGGAAAAGTTACTGGAGTATGGTAAGAAAACAATGGAGGTATTCATATAATGAATGAATATGGGGAAGTTATCATCTACCAAACAGATGATGGCTTAACGAAACTTAATGTAAGTCTTCAAAATGAAACTGTATGGCTTACTATTGACCAAATGGCAGAATTGTTTCAGAGAGATAAATCTACAATCTCTAGACATATAAATAAGATTTTTAAAGAGGGAGAGTTGGTTCGAGAGGCAACTGTTGCATTTTTTGCAACAGTTCAAATCGAAGGTGGAAGAAAAGTTGAAAGAGATATAGAGTATTTTAATCTGGATGTTATTATTTCTGTTGGATATAGGGTTAAATCTAAGCGCGGTACACAGTTCCGAATTTGGGCAAATTCTGTTCTAAAAGAGTATATTATTAAAGGCTTTGCTATGGACGATGAGCGTCTGAAAGGAAATGGTGGTGGAAACTATTGGAAAGAACTATTAGATAGAATCAGAGATATTCGCTCATCAGAGAAAGTTCTTTATAGACAGGTACTGGATCTCTATGCAACCAGTGTGGATTACAATCCTAAAAGTGACGAGTCAATCCAATTCTTCAAAATTGTTCAGAATAAATTACACTATGCAGCACATGGTCATACAGCAGCTGAAGTGATCTATGAGAGAGCAGATGCTGAAAAGCCATTTATGGGATTAAC
>JAEEGI010009399.1_pt1 | contig 21435 bp, 11 predicted proteins | sample 8958751 | NCBI WGS metagenome assembly JAEEGI01 (sample SAMN16246545, study PRJNA631951) | gut metagenome | biome: gut microbiome; feature: rumen; material: KS-attached | host: Bos | place: Iran: Karaj | collected 2018-10 | reverse complement strand
AATATGCGCGACAAGGAGCTTGCCGGCGCTATTGCAAATAATTTTATAGATGCGGTCGTCGGGGATGCTGTGCTCCGTGGGAATGTTGTGCCTGAAGACGGAATACCTGCTGCCGTCGAAAGACACAAGCCCATTCAGTCCTCCGAACCACATAGTGCCCAGACTATCCTGGCAGACGGTTTCTATGTTGATTCCGGTGGTCTCTGACGGAAGGCTGTGAAAAAACAGCGATCCGGTAAGCAAAGATATTAATATGTGTGACAAAAATGACATTTGCACAAAATTAACAACAATTTTGACAAATGCGATATTAATTGAAAATTAGTCCAATTACCTTTGCGATGAACGAAACTGATAACCAGACCAAAATGTATTTACTTTCAAACGTTTTCAAAATTGCTGTCGGTTGTTTGATGCTGACCCTGGCATCTTGCGGCACGGCGAAACTGTCGGTTATGAGTTTCAACGTGCGGCAGAGCCACGCCAAAGAGGTGAATCCGAACGATTCCTGGGACAACCGTAAGGAAGCCTGCCTGGAAATGCTCCAGACCGGCAAGCGCTTCTTCTATTTCAACACCCATCTCGGCCTCACCTGGAAGTCGCAGGTAGAAGGTGTGAATATGATTGTCGGGAAGATGAAGGAACTCAACCCTGAAGGCATTCCCCTCAGGACATGAACTGATTTCGGACCACTATCCAATAAGCGCCACATTGGCATTCTGACGATTCTAAAGATATAATTATGCATAAAAAACATTTCTTCCTTTTCCCTTTGCTCTTGCTTGTTCTTCTTTCATGTCAGAAAGAGGAACCTAAGAACAATCACCCGAACCTGGGTCCGGGGCAGTTGAAAGTGATGACCTTCAACATAAGGGGTACGACAACCGAAGACGATGCATTCAACAACTGGGGAATGCGAGCTGGTGCCTGCCGTGACATGATCATTGACCAGCAGCCGTCCATCGTCGGTTTTCAGGAACTTGTGGCGACCGAGTGGAAATACATGAGTGGGACCCTCGCCAGTCACGGGTACGTAGGGGCCCCGGTCGATGACCCGATGAATTCATTTATGTACCGCCCTGACGAACTTGAGGTGCTCTCAGAGGGATTTTTCTGGCTTTCCGACACCCCGGATAAATCATCTACGAGTTGGGACGGATATGTCCGCTATGTCCACTGGGCCGTTATGAAGGTCCTCTCCTCCGGGCAAGAATTCTTTTACATTAACACCCACTTTGGCCTGACTACGGCATCACGTAAAAGCGCGATGACGCTGATCCAGAAGCGGATCAAGTTGCTCAACACGAACAACCTTCCTATCGTTATGATGGCGGATTTCAACACTCATGCCGACGATTCCGTCTTCGAAGGCATCCGTGAGTCGATGGTCTGCACCAGGGAGGTCGCTCCGATTACGGATGATGTGAAGACCTACAATGCATGGGGCAATGAGGCAAAAGCTTATCAATGCGACCATATCTGGATAACCAACACTATAAAATGCTCGGAATACAAGACGGTCACCCAATGGTACGATGGCCATAAATACGTATCCGACCACTTCCCGGTCTATTCTATTATCGAATTCTAATCGCGCTAAGTATGCTCAGGAAAATAATCATAATCTTGTTCGCACTCTTGCCACTCGCGGCGTTCGGTCAGGGCAGCAGAGTCATAAAGGGGACGGTGAAAGACGCTGGCGGCGCCTCGCTTCCAGGGGCCGTCGTCATGGTCTCCGGCACTTCTAATGGCACGGCTACCGACCTTGATGGCAACTATTCCATTAACGTTTCATCCGGCAAGACGCTGGAATTCTCCTGCATAGGATATGTCACACAGACGGTTGAAATCGGGATTCTCTCTGTCATAAATGTGACACTCAAAGAAGATGCCCTTATGTTGGAAGAAACGGTGGTTGTCGGATATGGTACCCAGCGTAAGGTTGACCTCACCGGAGCCGTTGACCAGATTGGCGGAGATGTCTTCAATGCTCGTCCAAATGCAAATGTGACGCAGATGCTGGAAGGTGCCGTTCCTAACCTGAACATATCCCTCGCCGACGGTAAGCCAATCCGTACTGCCGATTTCAATATTCGTGGTGTCACATCCATCGGCCAGGGCGGTAGTGCCCTGATTCTTGTGGATGGCGTTGAAGGCGACCCGTCTATGCTGAATCCGGACGACATTGCTTCCGTTTCCGTCCTTAAGGATGCCGCATCGGCCGCTATCTATGGCTCCCGGGCTCCTTATGGAGTGGTACTAATCACTACAAAGAGCGCGCAGAAAGGCCGGCCGGTCATAACCTATTCCAACAACTTCACTCTCTCCTCCCCGGTGGTGAAGCCCGATTACGTTACCGATGGTCTCCTGTGGGCGACGATGATGTGCGAAGGCTGGTTCAATTACAATGGAAACCTTCCCACGCACATGAATCTCGTAATGCCGTTCTCCCTCGCCTGGCTAAACGATTATCGCTTGCGCCACGATACCGGCAACACCGGTACAGTTGTGAGTGACGGTTCATGGAGAGTTGATGCAGGCAATTATGCATACTTCCCCAAAGGTACCGATTGGTTTGGAATCCTTTACAAGGACAACTCTTTCGGCCAGACGCACAATTTTTCCCTGTCTGGTTCGGACAAGCAATTCGACTATTATGTCTCAGGCCGCGTCTATCATTACTCGGGACTGTATAACTCCGACACCAATACGGATAAATGCCTTACGGAGAACTTCCGTGTGAAGATTGGTTATAAGCCCTTCCCATGGCTTAGGATCAGCAACAACTTCGAACAGGGGCACCGCAAGTATAATAACCCAATAGTCTCCAGCGGATCGGCCGGTAACATCTGGGCCAACATCAATTCCCAGGCTCCTGTATGTATGCCTTTCTATAATCCGGACGGCACGATGACGCAGGCTGCGGCCAACTCTGTAGGAGGTTTCCTTTATGGCGCCAGTACCAATGTCTATGAAAATGACGATGTCAAGAATACTGTCGGCCTCAGTGCGTCCTTCCTCGATAATACCTTAACCTTCAACGCTGATGCCACCTACAAGTTGACCAACTCCAACGGCTATACCCGAAAGTATCCGGATGAGTATTCCCCCAGGCCCGGCGTCATGGAAACCAAATCGGGAATTGTGTCATCCTTTACAGATGACCGGAATATTATAAAATATATCTCGGCCAATGCCTATGCGGATTACACAAAGACCATTAAGAAGCATTATTTCAAGGCAATGCTCGGTTACAACTATGAGCAGCGTTCCAGTGACAAGATTCACGTACAAAATACTGACCTTCTTTCTGAAACCGTAGAGAACATCAATCTGACCTTTGGTACGGATGACAAAAGAATAACCGGAACCTGGAAAAAATGGCGCTCCGTAGGCATCTTCTCCAGGATCAACTACAGTTATGACGACCGTTATTTGATTCAGTTCAACGGCCGCTATGACGGTTCTTCCAAATTCCCTTCCAATGAGCGTTGGGCCTTCTTCCCTTCATTATCAGCGGGTTGGAGGATCACCGAAGAACCCTGGATTAAGCCTATCGGGAAAAAGTATCTCTCCAATGCCAAGCTGCGTTTCTCCTATGGCTCTCTTGGTAACAGTAACGTGAGCGAGTACTATTACGACGAAACCTTCAGCTTTGGTAGCAGCCGCCTGTTGAATGGTACCAAATACCGCCAGACAGAAGCTCCGGACCCCATTCCGGACAACCTCACATGGGAGAAGTCACAGACATACGATGCGGGTGTGGATCTAGGCTTCTTTGAGGACCGTCTGACTATCAACGCCGACTGGTACACCCGAAAGACGCAGGATATGTTTACGGCCGGTCCCAGCATCCAGTCGGTTTATGGTGCGGATGCCCCCGAGGGCAACTACGCATCCCTTACGACGCGCGGCTGTGAGTTAACCATTTTGTGGAAGAATAGCTTCAAACTGGCCGGCAAACCCTTCGGATACAGCATCAAGGGTACGCTGGCGGACTATGTCTCCAAAATTGACGAATACAATAACGACACCGGCTATATTGGCGGTCGAAATATCCCGCAATACTATCCCGGAATGGTGATAGGCGAACTCTGGGGGTTTGTCTGCAATGGCCTCTGGCAGGATCAGGCAGATATCGATGCGGCAGAAGCAGTAGCTAGGGCAGCAGGCGCTGAGCGTTACGACATCATCAACCAATTCTCAAAGGACTATTCGATCCACCCCGGCGATCCCAAAATTGAGGACTTGGATGGCAACGGATACATCGATAGGGGAGACCAGACACTTTCCAATCCTGGAGACCGAATGATTATCGGTAATTCCGAGCCCAGATACATTTACAGTTTTACCCTTAGTGCCGACTGGAACAATTTCTACGCTTCCGTCTTCTTCCAGGGAGTTGGCAAGCAGGATTTTATCACGGAAGGCGACAGTGGAATGATCTGGGGCCAGTACAACCGTGCGTATAACCAGATTCCCAAATGGGTCCTTGGCAATTACTGGACGGAGGAGAACCGCGATGCCTGGCTGCCCCGTTATTCTTCGGGTGCCAATCCCCTTGCTGGAACAAGCCGGCGCGGCAATACACGTTATATGCTGGACGTCTCTTATATCCGCCTGAAAAACGTCCAGTTTGGATACAATCTTCCGGATAAATGGATAAAACCGCTGCATCTTTCGAAAGTCGGCATATTCTTCTCCGGAGAGAATCTCTGGGACTGGTCGCCGATGTACAAGTACATTAAGGGCACGGTTGACGTACTTGCCCTTGGCCAGGATCCGGAAAATCACGATACGACCGCAGGGACAGGTGGATGCTATCCTGTCCTTAAGTCCTACAGTTTTGGTATTAACATGACATTCTAAGGAGAGAGCAATATGGAAAAGAGAATAATTAGAACTATCGTCTTACTCTCCGCCGGCATAGCATTGCTGTCTGCCTGTGATCTTACGGAGAACCAGAAATCTTCAGCTGACGCGGCACTTGTTTTTGGTTCCGAGACCGGCCTGAAGTTGTACTGCAATTCTTTCTACAGCTTCTTCCCCAACGGAACGGCTGTCCATCATCAGGACGAGTTGGCGTGTGACTATATGGCCAAGACCGAGCTTGATGATTATGAACTTGGGGCCTTGATTCCTGACACACAGGGCAAGTGGGGATGGGGTAATATTCGCAGCGTCAATTATTTCCTGGACCACAATAATTACGATACGGTCCCGGAAGATGTCCGAAACAACTACAACGGAATTGCCCGCTTCTTCCGTGCCTGGCTGTATTTCGAAAAGCTCTATTGGTACGGTGGCGTTCCGTGGATAGACCATGTCCTTAACCCGGGAGATCCGGAGCTCACTGCTCCTAGGGATACCCGTGATGTCATTGTCACCCATATAATGGATGACTGCGATTTTGCTTTCGAGCATATCAAGGCGGATAATTCCTCGTCAAGCAAAGCAAGTTTTATCAACAAGTGGTGTGCTCTTCTGCTTAAATCCCGCGTTTGCCTATATGAGGCCTCCTGGCGAAAGTACCATGCAGGCACTGCCTATGTTGCCGGCTGCAGCATCAGTTCCGATGACCTCTATGCGGCCGCTGCCGATGCCGCAAAATCTGTGATGGAAAGCGGCAAATTCTCCATCCACACCGGGGCTGCATACAATAAAGGCAAAGGATCATACCGTGATCTTTTCTCCAGCGATGCGGTTCCGACGGACGAAGTCATGCTTGCTGTTGAGCAGGATAATCCTCTTTCTGTGGGTTACGCCAACTACTACTATAATAAACAGAATGTTCGCGCATCGCTGACCCGTCCTTTCATCAATACATACCTCAATCAGGATGGCTCCTATTACTCCGAAACAAAACCGGACGGTAAATATAAGACATTCCCTGAAGAAATGACCGGTCGGGACCAGCGCCTTGGCCAGACCATCCGTTCCGTCGATTATGAGCGAAAGACTGCCGATGGAAGCCAGGTCCGGGCAACGGCGGATTATGGCTATTCGCTTACGGGGTATCATATTATTAAGTTCACTGTGGACGATGATGCCGCCGATCTGTATGGTGCTAACGGAAACGACATCCCTCTAATGCGCTATGCCGAGGCGCTTCTCAACTATGCCGAGGCCAAGGCTGAACTTGGAACCCTGACCGATGCGGAATGGAAGAGCACTATCGGCACCTTGCGTCGCAGGGCAGGCATCACCGGTGGTGACCTGGACACCAAGCCGACAATCGTGGATAGCTATCTGAAGAATACGTTCTATCCAGACATAACGGATCCTGTCATTCTGGAAATCCGCCGGGAACGCACCATAGAGCTTTGTCTGGAAGGCTTCCGCCTGAAGGATATCAAGCGATGGGCATGCGGTAATCTCTGGGCCAATCTCCCGTGGACCGGCATCTGCATCCCCGGTTACGACACCCCGCTGGATATGAACGGAGACGGCACTCCCGACGTTTATTTCCCGGATCCGAAGATGCCCACTGTTCCGGAAGCTTATGCAGGCATCGCAGTGTCAGTCGGTGCTCCGCTGCACTTCGTCTCAGTCCCCGGCGGCCTGATGCTTCGTGACGATCTGTCCGGGCGCGTCTGGAATGACCGGATGTATCTCGACCCGATTTCCTCGGAGGATATCACTATGAACAAGAATCTTGAACAAAACCCTGGATATTAATATAATTATTATGAATAAAAAGACATTCCTTAAAATTGTTGCAGGTGCTCTCATTCTTTTACCGCTTCTCATTGGCTGTAAAAAGAACGAGAAACCCGAGGTTCCTAAAATCAAATTGACTGCCCCTGTCGTTGAGGCCGAATTTAACGGGGAGAAGGTCATCTTGAAATGGTCTCCGGTAGTCAATGCCACTTCTTACAAGGTCGAATACAGGAATGAACAGGAGACTGAATTCCATGTTGCAGGTTCGCCGACTTATAGTCCGTTTGAGGTTGTTGGGCTGGAATTCGGAAACAAATATCTTTTCCGTGTAAAAGCCGTCAACGGTGATGTTGAGAGCGAATGGTCAGAGTTGGTCTCTGCAGATGTCCTCAGATTCCTTCCTAAGCCTGTCGTTCGCGCTGATGCAGGTATTTCCTTCATCGCCGTAGCCTGGGATGCGGTCGAAGGCGCAAGCAGCTACAGTGTGGAGCATAAGGTTTCCGTGGCATCCGAATGGATTGTGGATTATACCGGGGATGAAACCTCATTCAAGATTGACAATGTAGAGAGCGGCATATCCTACGACGTCCGCGTGGGAGCCATCGCGGAAGGCTACAGTATGTCCTATTCCGATGTTGTCACCACGGCGACCTCTCAGGCTCCCTCTACGATGATTTCCACGGGTGAGCAGCTGGCCGCCTGGTTGGCTTCCATTAATGTGGAGACGACGGATGTCGCCGCCCTTGCGAACGACATCGATATGCAGGGTATAACCATCACTTCTGCAAGCGGCTTTGCCGGTACTCTTGAGGGCCAAGGATATGCAATTAAGAACCTGGTATCCTCCGTTCCCCTGTTTGCACAGAATTCAGGAACCATAAAAGATGTTGTTCTGGACGGAAGCTGCGTGTTCACGGCCGGGAGCAATGAGTTCGGTGCGTTTGTGGGCCAAAGCGTCGGCGGAGTATATAAGAATGTTGTAAACAAGGCCTCGGTAACGTATAACGCTACGGCCGACGTAGATGTCGAAATCATCCTCGGCGGTATTGCAGGCCGGGCCCAGGGCGCTCGTTTCGAGAACTGCTCCAATGAGGGCCTAGTCTCGTTCGAGGCTCCGGGCTGCGTGCATAAAAACGCCACGCTGGGTGGCATTGTGGGTCTGGTCAACCATCTGGAAGGCCCCTGCACCTTCTATGCCTGTGTCAACAGCGGCAAGATCAGCCTGAATGCGAAGTACGGGGATCCGGTCAATGATTTCTCCTCCACCGGTACCGGTAATGCCATCGGGGTGAATCTGGGAGGTATCGTCGGGACGACAAGTTGGAGCGAAGAGAATACGTCAACGTTTGAACAGTGCATTAACGAAGCGACTGCAATCATTTCGCTCAATCACTCTGATATCAGCCCGCTGCCGGCCTTGACTTCTGGATCTACCGGACCTGTGGGAGTAGCTGGTATTATTGGATTCGGCCAGGGAAAGTTCAACAAATGCCGGAATCTGGGTCTCATCCAGGCGCGTGCGGTTGCAGAAGGAGATCCTGCGGAATCTGTAATGAAGAAGAAAAATTATCTGCTTCACGTTGGCGGTATTGCCGGTATGCCTTGGGATAATCTGGAGATAGAATCCTGTAATAATTCCGGCAATATCGAGGTGGAATACGATGGCCTCTATGATAATGACGACAGGTGGCGTGCTTCCGTGGGTGGTATCTGCGGACAGGGCGCATACGGCAGTACCGGCACCTTTGCCTATTATTGTAAGACTAACGGAAACATCACGGTGAGCGGGCGCGGAACTATGGGTGTAGGTGGTATTTTTGGCATATTTGGAAAGCAAATCAAGAATACCGTTACTGAAAACTGCCACATAATAGTGAACGGCCGTAAAGGTGATGTCGGCGGTCTTGTCGGTTATGTCGCCGGCGGCGCTGCGAACTACACTGTAAAGGGTTGTACTTGCGCCGCAAGCATTTTTGCCGACAGCGACTGGGGTTCAGCCGGAAAGGATTGGTACTATTGCATCGGCGGTCTTATGGGTCGCTGGGGTGGTGCTTCCGGTGAGGGCAGCAATGCCAGTATGACCAGCCGCGACGGTGATCCCTGCGTCTTCAGCGGTTCGATATCGTCAGTATATCAAGGCCCCAGGGCAGGTGTCGTTGTCGGTATGGTCAGGGGTAGCGGGAAGAAAGTGGTTTTCGGCGAAAGTGATAACCCTATCAAGGTCTCCGGCACCATCTCCTGGAAAGACGTTGAGGAAGTGGCCATCAGTGCGGAAAACCTTGACACATATAAGTATGGCGCTAGTGAAGCTACTACTACCATGCATGTCGTATGTAACTAAATAACCATAATTATATCTTTATGAAAACCACATTCAAGTTCTTTGCTTGTCTTCTCCTTGCCGCAGGTCTGCTGGCCTGCTCCCAGAAGGAGGCTCCTCTTGAGAGAGAGGAGGAAGACGGAGAGTTCTCCTATGTTTTCAAGGTGAGCGATCCCGAAACAAAGACCACGTTCGACACCGATCACGTGGCTTGGAGTGCAGATGACCTGGTCGCCTCGTACGCCAGGACATCATTGAACAAATCCACTCCCGTAACCATTGACGGAGGTGGTATTCCGCACATTACTATCCGCAGTTCAGTTGCACTTTCAACTGGCGACATGGTCTATGCTTATTATCCGCACAATAGCGCGAACAATAGCAAGGAAGCCACGGCCGTGACTCTTGAAATCCCCCGCAATCAGGTTTCAGGCAGCGCGGATGCAATGCCTATGGTCGCACTTCCTTTCGAACTGACCGACGATGTGCCATCTTATACTAACCAGGAAGTCGGAACGCTTCGTTTCCTCAACCTTGGTTCGGTCGTCAAATTGAACATCTTCTCCAGCAATGCTGCTTACCAAGGCGAAACCATCGAGAACGTTACCTTCCAGGCCGGCACGGCTTGCGCAGGAACTTTCACATATGACCTCACAACGGTCGATGCCTCTTCCCCTGCAGCCATCAGCGGCTATACGGAAACTGATGTCGTCGTTACAGGAAACGGCGCCAGCCCTATTACCGTTGGTACGGAAAAAGCAAACGGTGGCGTATTCTACATTGTGGTAGCTCCCGGCACTTATAGTGGAACATTCAAGATCCGCACTAACAAGGCTGAATACACTTATGTTTCAGGATCGTCTCGCGAATACAAACGTGCAGGCTTAAAGCCGCTCAATCTGGATCTGGCAAGCGCTAACTGGACTCCGGTTATTGGCGGTTATGACACCAGCATAGACTCACCCCGCGAGTTTGCGGCATTCCTTGCCGGCACAGACTCAGGTGATACGGGTGATTACACCATTACGGCCGACCTTGACATGACCGGCTACACCATCACCAGCGCCTCCGGCTTTGGCGGAACGCTCGATGGCGGTGACCATTCTATAAAGAATCTTTCCTCCAGCGTGCCAATGTTCGCGACCAATGCCGGAACTATTCAGAATCTCATTATTGATGCGAGTTGCACCTTTACTGCAGGTAGCAAAGAATTCGCACCGCTGGTGAAGATTGATAATGGAGGTACATACACTTCAGTTCGGAACAAAGCCGATGTTACATTGACAGCTACGGCAAACGAAACTGAACAGATTATTCTTGGCGGTCTCGTAGCGGTAGCCAGTGGATCTACATTTACGAGTTGTACCAATAGTGGAGAAATCAAATACGACGCTACTGGATACAATCACAAGCAGGTCGCCCTTGGCGGTCTGATAGGTCTTATTGACAACTCCAGTGCCAATTCTACTATCAATTCTTGTGTCAACCGCGGTCCTGTTACCTTGCTTGCCGTTTATGGTGATCCCAATGTTAGTTACACCTACGGAGGCGCAAAGGGTATTAATCTAGCTGGTATTGCCGGCGTATCCACATATAATGATAACTATAAAGCCTCGTTTGACCAATGTAACAACGAAACAGCAGGCGTCATATACCTCAAGCATACGGATATCACAGGGCTTGCTGCAGATACCGGCAATACCGGACCTGTTTGTGTCGCCGGCATTGTGGGTTTGGGCCAGGCGGATTTCAACAAATGCAAGAACTATGCTCTCATTAAGGCGGAATCCCTCGTTACAGGTGAACCCTCTGAGAGTGAAATGAAGAAGAGGAATTATCTGCTCGCCGTAGGCGGCATCTCCGGTATGGGTTGGGATGTTTTGGGTATGTCCTCGTGTACGAATTCCGGAGACATCGAAGTGGAGTACTACGGGCTGTATGATGCCGATGACAAGTGGCGTGCTGCGGTTGGCGGCATCTGCGCTTATCCTGGTTACAATACCGGCAGTTATGCCTATTATTGCAAGATGCAAGGCGACATTACCGTAACCGGTAAAGGCACCATGGCTGTTGGCGGAATCTTCGGATGGAGTGGTAAGCAGATTAAGAACACGGTCACGGCAGATTGTTCTATCTCAGTTAACGGCCGTAAAGGCGATGTAGGCGGTCTTGTCGGTTATGTCGCCGGTGGCGCTGGAAATTACACCATTAAGGGCTGTACTTGCGCTGCAACTATTTTTGCCGACAGCGACTGGGGCTCAGCCGGAAAGGATTGGTACTATCACATCGGCGGACTTATGGGCCGCTGGGGCGGAGCCAATTCAGGCGATTATCCCAGCATGACTAACAGGGAAGGTGATCCTTGTGTCTTCAGCGGGTCCATATCCTCTGTCTATCAGGTGCGTGTCGGTGTTGTTGTTGGTAGAGTAGTTGGAAGCAGCAAGACCATTGTCTTCGGCGAAAGCGGCAATCCTATTCAGGCGACAGGTACTATTGAGAGGGGTGGTCTCTCCCAGACGGCAATTACATCTGCAAATATAGAGACTTACAAATGTGGCAGCAATGCCAACACGGGTACAACTACAATATATGTAACTTGTCCGGACACAAAGGTGGCTAGTCTCAATATCCGTGAGGGCAGCCACTGGGCCGACCGTAAAGGGGCCATTGTCGCTATGATTAACGGCGAGCACCCGGCCATCATTGGCCTGCAGGAGGTGAAGGACCTCGATGCCTGGGATCACCTCACCGAGGATCATCCCTGGGACTACCTGAAAGATAATCTCAGTGCTTACACGGGCTACCGTGCAAGCACTGACGATTGCCATACGCCGTTTCTGTATGACAGCTCCATCCTCACTGTTACGGGAACAGGCTGTTTCTGGCTCCGCGACAATTACAGCACTGCGGGTGATAGCTGGGACGGATATGTCCGGTCTGTTACTTACGCCAATATTTACAACAAAAACAGCAAGAAAAACTATTTTTTCGTGAATGCTCACCTTCCGCTTTCTTCGGATGGGCAAGTTAATGCAATGAATCTGCTCGAAAGCCGTATCGCCGCACTGAATACCAATAACTATCCGGTCATCCTGATGGGCGATTTCAACACCGTTTACGGCAACGATGACGCTTTCGGCAGCATCAAGACCAAGATGTACAACACCCGTTATTCGGCAACTTCTGTCTTTAGCACGGAAAATCGTGACCTTTACACGTACAATGCTTTCGGCGACAGTAGCAAGGCCCGCAACAAGGTGGATCACATCTGGGTGAGCAAATCAGTCAAGACGCTGTACTATGTCACTCTCACGCAGGCCGTACACGATTACGGCGGATATTCTACCAATGGTGAGAATTTTTTGTCCGATCACTATCCCATCATTGCAGTTATTGTCTAATAAAGAGAAGTTATGAAAAAATATATCAAGCCTGAATGCGATATCATGGTGTTGGTTATGGAGAGTCACTGCCTCTCATTCGACAGTAAAAACAATACCGAGAACTGGAATATCGAGGACGAAGAAAACATTTAATGCTAAAACCTTTACTCATTGCGCTGGCTATGATTGCAGGGGCGTTCAGTCCCCTGCAGAAGGCCTCGCAGGATGTGGATATTGCCTCATCCCTGGTGCTCAGCCAGGGATGGGTGCCTTATCCGTCGTATGAAGACAGGAACGGCTGGGCGGCTTTCCTTGGGGAATACCGGGGAAATTTTGCCGATGATGGATTGGAATTCATAGGGTATACGTGGCAGGTCATAACCGAAGACGACTATCTTGCCCATGAGCGTTATGACGACCGCCATCCCATGGAGGACAAGTATTTTGCCAACATGAGGGCCCTGAGGAACCTTTTCATCGCGGAAATGGCGGAGGGAGAGGGCCGGTATCTGAAAGATATTGCCGCCGGGGTGGAGTGCTACTGCGGTATGTATTCTTGGGCCGTGGTTTCCCATCTGGCAAAATACCAGAAGAGCCTGAGCCCCGTTCCGGACCACAGCGAGCAGATAATCGAGCTGTATTCCGGAAACGTATCCCAATTGCTATCCTGGATTCACTATTTCCTGGGTTCGCAACTGGATGCTGTGGATCCCGGTCTTTCAATTAGACTTAAAAGCGCCATAAAAGAAAAGACGATGGATCCGTTCCTGGAGAGGGACGACTATCGTTGGATGGGCTTTGTTCCCGTTCCTGGCAAAAAACTAAACAACTGGAATCCCTGGTGCAACCAGAATGTCCTTCTGTGCTTTATGCTGCTGGAGGACAATCCGGCCAGACTGGCCCAGGCCGTGGAGAAATCCATGCGCTCTGTGGACCTGTGGCTGGAGTCGCTGCCTTCCGACGGCTGTTGCGACGAGGGAACAACCTATTGGTATAAGTCTGTCGGCCATTTGCTTGACTACCTTGAGAATCTCGGGCGCATCACCGGAGGGGCCGTGTCTCTTTGGGATGAACCATTCTTCGAGACGATTGGCGAGTTTATAGTCAATGCCGATATAGGCGACTGCTGGCAGGTGAACTTTGCCGACGGGACTCCGTCCAGAAGGCCCATTTCCTATTGGATATACCGTTATGGACGTGCGTCTGGGAATAAGTATATGACGGATTTTGCCGTCAATAGCTTCCACCGCTATGGTTGCAGCGTGGAGAATATCGACTGGACACTTTTCTATCAGGGCCTGGAGGCTGTTGCCGCGTGCCGTGAGATGAAGGCCTTGCCTTCACCGGAGTTCACGGCCAGGCCTTTCGTGTATTATCCCGCGACCGATGTTTGCTTCGTTCGCGCCGGAAAGGGTTTCCTGGCAGCCAAAGGTGGTAATAATGGTGAACGTCACAATCACAACGATGCAGGGACCTGCATCTATTTCTACGATGCGAGACCAGTTTTGATTGATGCCGGAGTCGGAATTTATGAGAAGAATACCTTCGGCCCTCATCGTTATGAAAACTGGTTCGTCCAGAGCGGCTGGCACAACCTGCCCGTCATCAACGGCTGCGAGGAAGTATTCGGGGCGGAGTTCAAGGCAAGCGGCAGCAAGGCGTCGTCCTGCGGCCGGTTTGTCACCGACATTGCCGGGGCATATCCGGATTCGGCCGGAGTGAAGTCCTGGCGAATCCGATATCGGCTTAAAAAAGACGGGTCTCTGGTGATAAAACAGAGATTCTCGCTCTCGGATGCCCGGGAGCCCAATGTCCTTCACTACCTGGTGAGCGGGGAACCGATCATGGGCAAGGAGGGGCAGATAGAACTATACGGAGGCGTGATTCTGAAGTATAATCCCAGTCAGTTCAGCGCCTCTGTGGAAGAAAAGTCTCTGGTGGGCCTTGGCTTCAGCCACCGCTGGGGAGACAGCCTTTACAGGATAAGCCTGAAGGCAAAGAAGGTCGCAAAGAGCGGCAGGTATGTTGTGAAACTTGTTCCTCCAGCCAAAGAGTCGATCCCTGCACTTACCAAGCGGGTGGCTGCTATGGCAAAGAAGCAGTTTACGCTTATGTCGGCCCGGCTTGGGAATGATACCACGCCGCGTACGATTCTTCCCGGCGGAAGGATGAAAGACTGCGCGATTGGCTCGTGGACGAGCGGCTTTTTCTCCGGTTCGCTATGGGAGTTGTATAAGCTAACTGCCGATGCGGAAGTACTGGAACTGGCCAGGAGGGAAACGGCCAAGCTGTCGCCGATACTGGATTTTCCTTTGAGCCACGATATCGGCTTCCAGGTTAACTGCAGCTATGGCAACGCCTATCGCATTACTGGTGAAGAGCAGTATCGTCCGCTGATAGAAGAGGCTGCTGCAGCCCTTGCGGGGAGATTCAATCCTACGGTGGGTGCCACTCTGAGCTGGTCGCCGGGAGAGAAGGGGCTGTATCCTGTTATCATCGACAATATGATGAATCTGGAGCTGCTGGAATTTGCGGCAAAGGAGTTTAATTGCGATTCGCTCCAGGATATAGCGATTACCCACGCGGAAACGACCCTTAAGAATCATTTCCGCGAGGACTTTACCACCTGGCATATGCTGGATTATGATCCTGCTACAGGGGAGGTTTTACGTAGAGTTACGGTGCAGGGCTATTCCGATGGCAGCGCGTGGGCGCGTGGCCAGGCATGGGCCCTGTATGGCTATACAATGATGTTTAGGGAAACCGGCAGGGTTGAGTTCCTCTCCCAGGCGGAAGGGATTGCCGCAATGCTTCTGTTACGTCTGCCGCACGACGGAGTGCCGTATTGGGATTTCGACGATCCCGATATACCTGACACATATAAAGATGCATCGGCCGCGGCCATTATGTGTTCCGCGTTCATAGAACTGAGCACGCTCACTTCCAGCAAAGACTTGTCCCGGCAGTGCATTCAGATGGCCGAGAGGCAGATACGTACGCTTGCTAGCCCGGAATACCTTGCCGCCCCCGGCACCAACGGTAATTTCCTCCTTATGCACAGCGTTGGCAACCTTCCCTCCGACTCTGAAGTGGACACCCCTCTCCCTTATGCCGATTATTACTTCCTGGAAGCCCTGAACCGTTATCGCTCGCTATAATAATGAAACCGTCTTTAAGAATTCTTTTTTCTCTTGTCCTGCTTGCGGTGTCGTGCAGTCCGCGGCTCACTGTGATGAGCTTCAATGTGAGGCAGAGCCACGTCAGAGAGGCCGATGAGTTCAACGGCTGGTCCAACCGAAAGGAGGCCTGTCTGGAGATGCTCCTTACCAGAAAGCCGGACCTTGTGGGATTCCAGGAGGCTCAGTTCAAGGGGCAGTGGTCGTTTTTCAGGGACACCCTTGCAGCGGAGTATGGCAGCGTTGGCATAGGCAGGGATAATGGTGTGGATAAAGGCGAGACGTCCGGTTTCTTGTATAAGCGTTCGGTGCTGACGCTTCTAGATTCGGGCACTTTCTGGGTGTCGGAGACTCCGGATGAGCCGTCAAAGTCATTTGACGAGAAATACAACCGCTCGCTTACCTGGGGCCTTTTCAAAGTGAAGAAGACCGGGAAGCGATTCTACTATTTCAATACTCATCTTGGCCTCACCTGGCAATCCCAGAAGGAGGGAGTGGAAATGATAGTTGGGAAGATGAAGGAGATCAATCCGGAGGGGCTTCCCCTGATTTTCAGCGGCGACCTTAACACTCCCATCATCAGCAAGGCATTTGACCCCCTGAGGCCTCTCATGCTGAACTCCCGCGACGTGGCTCCGGTTACCGACGATATCCCCACCTACAACGCCTGGGGCAATAAGGATAAGGAAGGCATCATCGACTTCATCTGGATTACCCCGAACATCAAATGCCTGGAATACCGCACAGACACCTCTCCCTATGGAGGCCACACCCTGATCTCGGACCATTATCCGATTAGCGTAATTATTAAGTTGTAAATGGTTGATTCATCTGTTATGAGATTTCTAGCCTCTTTGTTTTTATCTTTAACTACCGCAGTTGCCCTGACTGCGCAGGTTACCGTTTTCCCTGCTGAAGAAATTGGCCCAATCAAGCGAATGAATGCCGTGAATAACGGCCCGCGCATCAATAACTCGGAACAGGTATATACCAGCACTACCGGGTACTTCATGGCGGCCAATGTGGGTTATTCCCGCAACCACGATGCGGCAGGCTATGGAGCATATGGCGAGCACGTGGTGGATATATCCATCATTTTCCCGGATTTCTCCAAGAATCCCAACAAGCCTGAATCCTACGATTTCACGCTAACGGACCGCTACGTGAAGAGTATCCAGGATGCCGGTGTGGAGGTGTTCTACCGCCTTGGACAAAGCATTGAAAACCAGCCGCTTAAGAAATATAACATCTATCCTCCCAAGGATAATAAGAAATGGGCGCAGATTTGCGAGCACATTATCCGTCATTACAATGAAGGTTGGGCCGATGGCTTCCACTATAACATCCAGTACTGGGAAATCTGGAACGAGCCCAATCTGGAATGGGACAACGACAAGTGGAAGGTGGATCCCCGCTGCTGGGCCGGCTCCCCGGAGGAGTTCTACGACTTCTTCGAGATTGCAGTGAAGCACCTGAAAGGCTGCTTCCCCAACCTTAAGATCGGCGGCCCGGCAATGTCCGGAACGGATCCCGGCGTAAGGACAATCCCGGTGTGGTATGAGTTGCTCCTTTCCGAGATGAAGCGCCGCAGTGTGCCCCTGGACTTCTTCGCCTGGCACATTTACGAGTATGATCCAACTGTTTATGTGGATTATTCCTATCAGGTGCGTGCCCTACTGGACAAGTACGGATATAAGGATGCGGAGTCTTTCCTGAACGAGTGGAACTACATTAAGAGCTGGACCGACGATTATCCATATTCTTCCCGTACGATGTCTTCTCCCATTGCCGGAGCCTTTGTGTGCGCCTCCATGCAGGAGGGACAGAACTGCCCCACGGACATGATGATGTACTATGACTGGCGGCCGGGAACTGTATTCAACGGCCTCTTCGACGCATACAGTGATGCGCCTCTGTGGAGCTATTGGGCCCTGTATGCCTGGGGAAAGCTCAAGACTCTGGGCACTCAGGTGAAGGCTTCATGCGATATTCCGGGGGTGCGCGTTACCGCAGCCCGCGGCTCTGACGGGCATCTTGGCATCCTGGTGAGCCGGTACGAGCTCGACGGAAATATCACTGCTGCCAAAGACGTAACCGTGAGCCTTGATGGCGGCAAATTCGACGGGAATGTCCGCTGCCACATCACGGACCAGTTCAACATGTACACGGAGTATCCCGTGGCCCTTCGGCCGGACGGAACGCTTGCGCTTTCCCTTCAGCCCCATTCCTTTGTATTTATAGAACAGTAACGATATGAAAAAGGCATTGATCATTGCAGCTTCTGTGCTGCTGTTTTCCGCTGCAGCAAGCGCGCAGCCCTATGTTATCACCCAGGAGGCAAAAGACCGCGCCGCGTCCCTCGTGAGCCGGATGACTCTGGACGAGAAGATTGAGTTCATCTCCGGAAAGGTCGATGGTTTCCACACCTACGCCATTCCCCGTCTGGGCATCCCTTCCGTGAGGATGGCGGATGGCCCGCAGGGCGTTCGCAACAAGACCAACAGCACCTATTACCCCTGCGGAATAGGCCTTGCCGCCAGTTTCAGCCGCGATGCGGCGAAGGGCGTTGGCGACGGCATCGGCTTTGATGCCACTGCCCGAGGAGTGAGGATTATGCTGTGCCCGGGCGTGAACATCTACCGTTCGCCCCTTTGCGGCCGCAACTTCGAGTACTACGGCGAGGATCCTTTCCTGGCCTCCGAGATTGCCCTCAACTACATTCAGGGCATCCAGCAGCACAGGGTGATTGCCACGATCAAGCACTTTGCAGTGAATAATCAGGAGTACAGCCGCCACTGGACCGGTTCAGTCGTGGACGAGCGCACCCTCAACGAAATTTATTTCCCCACCTTCCGCAAAGCTGTGGAGAAGGCCGATGTGGGCGCCGTGATGACCAGCTACAATACGGTTAACGGGGTTCATGCCGCGGAAAGCGCGTGGCTCATCAAGGAGAATCTACGCGCATGGGGTTTCGAGGGAATCGTGATGTCCGACTGGAAATCCACCTACACCACCCTTGGTGTTCTCACCGGCGGTCTGGACCTTGAAATGCCGGAGAATTTTACCACCAAGGCGGAAATGATCAAGCCCCTCATCGAGAACGGAGTGCTGCCGGAGTCCAATCTGGACATCATGTGCCAGCATATCCTCCAGACCTTCATCGCCTTCGGCCTGCTGGACCAGCCGGCAAAGGACGAGTCCATTCCGGAGGATTATGACTATTCCCGCGAGATGGCGTACAATGCCGCCATCGAGGCTCCCGTGCTCCTGACGAACAACGGGCTTCTGCCGCTGAAGAAGGGGCGCATCGTGGTCATCGGCCCGAATGCAAATATCGTTGCCTTTGGAGGTGGCTCCGGGCGTATGGATCCCATCCCCGGGCGCAATATCACCCCGCTGGCCGGGCTTGAGGCTCTTGGAAAGAAGTACAAGGTTCAGTATATCGAGGGCAGTGAGTTCTCCGCCGAGGACAAGGATGCAATCGCCAAGGCCAATGCTGTTGTGTTCGTGGGTGGTTTCTACGACAAGACGGAAAAGGAAAACAGCGACCGCACATATGCCCTTCCGGAAGGCCAGAACGAACTTATCGCCGCCGCAGCCGCGCTGAACAAGAACGTGGTTGTGGTTATCAATTCCGGGGGAGAGGTGGATATCACCCCGTTCAAGGACGATGTGGCCGCCATCATCATGGCATGGTACGGCGGCCAGGAAGGCGGAAAGGCCCTTGCCGATATCATCTCCGGCAAAGTGTCTCCCTCCGGAAAACTTCCGTTCACTTTCTGGGGCTCGGAGGAAAAGAATCCCGCCGCACAGTATTACCATGCAATCACTCCTGAAGTGTACCAGAAGGGCAAGGGCCGCGATCCGTTCCCGCATGCCATTTACTCGGAAGGCCTGTTCGTGGGATATCGCGGAGTGGAGAAATTCGGCGTGAAGCCCATGTTCCCGTTCGGCTACGGGCTCAGCTATTCCAGTTTCGAGTATTCCGGCGGTTCCGTCAATCCCACCTGCTGCGGCTGCGAGGTTGTCTTCACCGTGAAAAATACCGGCAAGGTGGATGCGATGGAATCGGCCCAGGTGTATGTTCAGCCTGTGAAGCCATCGGTCCTTCGTCCCGCCTATGAACTCAAGGGCTTCGACAAGATGCTCATCCCCAAGGGAAAGAGCTTGGAGTTTAGGATTCCCCTGGGCAAGTGCGCATTCTCCTACTACGATGTGGACTCCCACAGCTGGAAAGTGGATGCAGGGGACTACAAGATTCTTATAGGCTCTTCATCGGAGGATATACGGCTCTCACTGGATTATACTGTCCAATAAACTGAGGCCCCGTTTTACAGTTGCACGTCCCTTACACATCTGATCGGGTCGTTATAGGTCCTGTTCGTTGCCGACATGAGCAGATGCTTTGAGCTCATGGCCCAGCCCCATGTATTGGCCACCTTTGGTGTCCCGTCAACACCCTTTGACCAGTGGGTGCGGCAGGGGGTGATATCATTGTCATTCAAGTCACCGAGGTATGCATGGTCGCCGGTGTCCATTGCAGATAGAGTTGTCCAAATAAGCGACATTTCCCTCACGTTCGGAAGCCTGTACCCTTCCGGGCATACACGGAAGCCCGAATCCAGATTGGGGAAACTGTCGTCCAGATAATTGTTAAGTTCCTGTATTCTCTGAAGATTGTAAGTGCGCCCGTTAAACGTATAAGAACTGCCCACAGTTCTCAGATTCACCATTGGTGCCGTTTCAAAAGCCGATGACAGGCAGGCCATCTTGCTGTTTTCGTCGTGGCCGATTAGTTCGTGCCCTTCTACGGGTTCACGAATTGATGCGAGGTTTATTCGCGAGCAGTCAAAGACATAGAAGGTGTTGGCGTCATAGGCCCCAGTATAAGGACTGGTAACCGAGCCGTCCGTTTCAAGGTGTTTTCGCACTGTGGTTACATAGTCCACGGGCTCCACATTCGGATCCTGCGCCAGGGTTATGTCCTTGCGCTGTCCACCTTCCATATAATAACCCAGGTTTCGTATGCAGCGGGTACTGAACACGGTGGTCTGATCGGAACTGCCCTTATAACTGAGGTTACTGCCGTTCGCACCTTCTTCAGCCCACACTACGCGGGGATACTTGTTGCTGTTATTCCAGTCCGACTGTTCCTGAGGGGTATAGATAAAGCGGTTGCTGGCAATGACATGCTGACGCCACTTGTCTTTGTTGCTGCTCTGCTGGTCCGATGCGCTTCTCTGATAAAGACGGGCATCGCCCTCAATGCCGTACGAGCCAAGGAAAACGCCGATGAGCTGTATGTCGGATGCCATGTACCATCGAATCTCTTCGGGGTCGATTATACCGTCTCCGTCGTTGTCGCGGTTACGGGAAAGGCAACTGTAACGCAAGTAGTTATAGTCGGAATGGAGCTGTGCCGTTTCATTGGTGCCTTCAAGGTTAAGGAAGGTGTCCCACCGCTCGCCAACCATGGAATCATTTCCATCCTTGTCCAGGATACCCCATATCTTCATGGAATTGATACGGCCGTTTGTAGAGCTGGTATTGCCGCAGTCCTCCATATTCTCATTCTTCCAATAGTGGCCCGCCCCGGTTTCATGTTCATCGTCGGTAAATTCCATTCCCCAGGCCGATTCAAGGCCGGCAGTTTCGTGTACGGCATAGATACTCTGGATCGAACGCTGCTGGATGGTGAAGGATGCGCCGATGAGGTCGCTCTCGCCGTCGGCCGACCTTGCCGACGAAGCCAGAATGTGCATGCGCCTCATGGGATGGTTCACTATGGTTTTCCAAAGGGTGGGGTCATATTCGCCGGTAAGCGGATTTACGGTATAGTAATACTCGCTCACAAAAGCAGTTACCGTAATCTTGGCGCCGCCGGTGCCGCTGTTGT
>JAEEGI010009398.1_pt1 | contig 21437 bp, 15 predicted proteins | sample 8958751 | NCBI WGS metagenome assembly JAEEGI01 (sample SAMN16246545, study PRJNA631951) | gut metagenome | biome: gut microbiome; feature: rumen; material: KS-attached | host: Bos | place: Iran: Karaj | collected 2018-10 | reverse complement strand
GAGCGGCTCGAAATCCAACTAACCGTTCCATTATACGCCTTCTTCTGCCCGTCGCCATAGTCGGCAAACACCTTCACCTGCTGGCCGATTTTGATGTTCTGGAGTTGGGCTGAGGTGACATAGGCGCGCATAAACATCTGTTCTGTATCGGCGATTTTAAAGAGCGGTTTGCCAACAGCCACAAACTCGCCACGCTCCACATACTTTTCGAGCACAGTGCCCTTGGTGGGCATCACGATATGGCACTTGCGGAGCATATCACGCAATTGTTCTATCTGAACATTGGCTGCAACCGTCTGCTTGTCAAGTGAACGGGTGCTCGTGCTCAGCGATGATATTTGCGCATCGAGCTGTTTCTGCAGCACCTTCACCTGACTGCTGGCATCGTCGAGCATCTTTGACGGTGCAGCGCCGTCAGCAACCAACTCACGATAGCGCTGTTCGTCCTGCTGCGCCTTTGACAGTTGTTGGCGCGTGGCAGCAATCTGGCGCTCCATATCAGGTTTCTGACTCTGATACACCTCCTTGGTGGCATCCAATTGCCGGATCTTCAGCCATGTCTGCGTGGTATCGATAAGCCCCACTTCCTTGCCAGCCTCTATATGGTCGCCCTCGTTGACGCTGAACGTCAAGAGTGCACCGCTCTGCTCGGCATATACCGTCGTCTCCGTAGCCTCAAACGTGCCCGTGGCATCGTACGCTTTCTCGTTTCCTCCGCAGGCTGCCATCATCAATGCCACACCTGCCAATACGTATATCTTTTGCATATCCTTAATTGTTTGTCGTGAATTTGTTGTCATATATCTGCTTCAGCATCTCGATCTCATGCATCGACTGCTGTACGCGGGCTGCGTTTTCGGCTTTGATCTCACGCACCAGATCGTTTACGTCGATGATGCCGTGCGAGAGTTTCGACTCGGCAGCCTTGCGCACCGCCGAGCGAAGCGTGATGATTTCCTCATCGTCAGCCATCAGTTTCTGAAAGCGCGCGATGTCCTCGTTCTGCTGAATCTGTTCCAAATTGTTATTGAAGAGGAACACCTCGCGATTCGACTCCGTCATGTCGCGCTGCAGCTGAAGTTTCGCTTTATCGTTCTTGCGGGTATAGAGGGCACCGATGTTCCACGTCAGTCGTGCGCCGATGATGCCATTGAGGCTCCAGTCGCGCCGCATCATATCCTCAAACATATTCAGACCTGGGTAGCCGTAGAACCCCTGTGCAAAAAGACCCAGTTTCGGCATCATGGCTGAGTTAAGGGCTTTCTCCTGAGCGTCGGCGAGGTTCAGCTGGGCATCGAAAAGCCGCATCTCAGGTCGCGCAGCCGCTTCCTGCTGGGGAGAGGTCAGAGCCGAGGCCTGCAACGCTGGTTTCGCCACCTCCTTCACCTCTATCCCGCAGAATGTTGAGAGCATCCGCTGCAGCATCCGTTTCTGCGACTCCAGACTGGTGGCTTGCTGCACAACGTTCAGCCGCTCGGCCTTCACATTCTGAAGGTCGCTCTCTGCTGCCGTACCTCGCCTGACCATCGAGGCCAGCTTCTGTTCATTGCCGTTGAACAGCTCCTGCAAGTCATGGTTCAGCAGTATCTGCTCGTCGAGCATGAGCAGAGAGAAATACATCTCGTTCACGCGCTTGCGGACATTATATATATTTACTTCGTTCTGGGCAGCCTGCACTTTTCCCTGCCCACGGGCGACGGCTTTCTGGCTGCTGATGGCGCCACCGTCGTAAATGGTCTGACTGACATCAATGCCTACACGATACTGATCCTTCGTCAGTCCTTTCATGTTGAGTCCCATCTGCTGATAGACTGCCTGCATCTGCTCTGGAAAGGCAACGACATCACTCTGATACGTAGCCTGTGCTGATGCCGACACCTGCGGCAGCCATCCTTTCCGGATATTCGCCACAGTCAACTCCGTTGTCTTCTCGATGAGTCCATACTGGCGTATCAGCGGGTAGTTCCTTTCCGCTGCCTGCTGACATTCTTCCAATGTCTGCGCAGTCACCATCATCGGCAGTATCATCAAACTCAAAAACAGTTTCTTCATATAGCTCGCAGTTGAATTACTTAATCACGCTGCAAAGGTACGATGAGTTTTCGGATAACAGGTTATCTTTCAGCAACGAAAATTGTTCTTTTTGTTCGATTTGTGCAAAAACAGAACTGAATATCACGGAAAATGATTATCTTTGCAACCAAAAAGGACAGAATATGAACAAGCAGCCTCAACTGATGGATTTCTCACGCATGCGTGACATCCTTGAGCCCCATCTGTCACAGATCAGCGAGAGCATCTTCTTTAACGGTGAACTGGGTATAGTCCGCGGCGACCACACCGTGTTTCGCCTGCTGATGCGCCAGAAGCCGCCTTTCACCATCAACGACCATCGCTTCGGTCTCATCTTGAATGGAGAAGCCCACATCAACTTCAACCTGCAAGAGCGGCACGTCACAGCAGGCACACTGGTCTATATCGGCCCTGGCACCATCATCAATCCCATCCGCCTTTCCGATGACCTCCGTATCTTCGGCTTTGCCCTCTTCGCCAACTTTCCCATGCCTTTCGCACAAGGACAGATGCCGTCGGCTTTCAACGGTCAGGTACGCGACTTCCAGCTTCCGGCAAACGAGGCCGACATCAGCACAGCCCGCCACATTCTCGACACCATCTGGCACGTAGTCCATAGCAGCGACTATCATCGCCCCGTCGTTATGTCGCTCGTTGCCGCCCTGATGCACCACTACGACCATCTTTTCCGCCAGCAGTCAGACATGCAGGCTTTTTCACGTTCTCGCGAGCAAACCATCTTCGACCGTTTCATCCAACTGGCAGGCCAGCACTGTGCAGAGCACCATCAGATAGGCTACTATGCCGACCGTCTTTGCCTCACCGAGCGTTACCTCAGCACCGTCATCCGCCAGGCCAGCGGCACCACCGCCAAGGACTGGATAGACCGCGCCCTCATCACCCGCATAAAAATAGAACTGCGCCACACGGACAAACCAGCGGCGCAGATAGCCGAGGAGATGCATTTCGCCAATCCCTCCTTCTTCGCAAAATACTTCCGCCGCCTCACCGGCATGACTCCCATGGAATATAAAAAATTTTAATAATAGAACGATGATGAATATCAAAAAACTTACCCTCATGGCAGCAGGGCTGCTGTTAGTGGGAAACATGGAGATGAGCGCCCAGGGCCTCGATCGCCAGGCTACCGATGTGATTAACGAAATGGCTCCGGGCTGGAACCTCGGCAACACGTTCGAGGCTGTGGCAACATGGGAAGGTGCAGACTTCCTGAACAACAAGGGCGGACTCAAGGCCGAGACCGCCTGGCAAGGCACGAAGACCACCCAGGCACTCATCGACTACGTCAAGAGCCTCGGCTTCAAGAGCATCCGAATCCCGTGCGCCTGGGCTTTCGGACATATCAGCGATGCCTCGACCTACGAGATTGACAGTGAATGGATGGCTCGCGTCAAGGAAGTGGTCGACTATTGCATCAACGACGGTCTCTATGTGGTGCTCAACGACCACTGGGACGGCGGATGGCTCGAAAACCACATCAAGGACAGCGATGCCGCCACCATCCAGAAGAACAAAGAGATACTGACGGCCCTGTGGACTCAGATTGCCAATGCCTTCATCGACTACGATGAGCATCTGCTCTTCGCAGGACTCAACGAGCCCAATGCCGAGGATCAGGCTGCCACAGACAATCTGATACAGTACAACCAGACCTTCGTTGACGCCGTTCGCGCCACGGGAGGCAACAATGCTAAACGGATACTCGTCGTACAAGGCCCCTCAACCAATATCGAGCACACCTGCAACTATATGGCTGGCAAGATGCCAACTGATATTGTGGAAGGCAAACTGGCCATCGAGGTACACTACTACAACCCCTGGCAATTCTGGGGGATGGAGAAAGACGAATCGTGGGGAAAAGTGTTCTATTACTGGGGCGAGGGCAACCACTACGAGGGATCTACCCACAACGCCAACTGGGGCGAGGAAGACGATATGCGGAAACAGCTGCTCATGATGAAGACCAACTTCATCGATCAGGGCTACCCCGTTGTCATTGGAGAATTCGGAGCCAACTGGCGCGATCTATCCTCATTGCCCAATGAAAGTCAGGAGCACCACAATGCCTCCATCAAGTCCCACTACCGCTTCTTCCACGAGCTTTGCAAGGCGATGGGCAGCGTAGTGCCGATGACGTGGGACGTCAACTATCCCAATCAGGAGGGCACAAAGGGCAACATGACCATCATCGACCGCAACGAGCTTTCCGTCTTCGGCGTCTATGCCCTCGAAGGCATCAACGAAGTCTATCCCCGCTCATCCGAGACATCCATCGCCCCGATTATGATTTCAGAGAAACAGAGCGCCGGCATCTACACCCTTCAAGGCACGCGCCTCACCAGCGCCCCCACCTCCCCCGGCATCTACATCATCAACGGCCGCAAATATGTGAAATAACCCATCCTGAAAATTAGATTATAGGAAAAAATACTCTAAAAATTTGGATGTTTCAAAGATAGTTCTTATCTTTGCAGCGTCAGAATGTCGTCAGAGGGCGCGAACGATTTGCTTTCGGAGCAATATTCAAGCTGGACCTTTCTGACTATATCTTTGTCTCAGAACAGTATTCATTAACTTTAAATTTTGTGCTTATGGAAAAGAAAAAAACAAAAAAATCTGCGAAAAGTTTCATTATTTTAAAACTTTTGCTTACCTTTGCACCATGAGAAGGAGGATCATTGCATTTGGGTCCTACTATGAAGACTTCATAAAGACCCTATCAGGGAAAGAGAGAAAAAAGATTGATTACATCCTCTCACTATTGGAAAGAGAAGACCGAATGCCTGTGAAATTTATCAAGCATATTCAGGAACACGGCAATCTCTATGAACTACGAATGAAGTATGAAACCAACATCTATCGGGTGTTTTTCATCTTCGACGACGAGTGTATAGTGGTGTTGTTTCATGGATTTCAGAAGAAATCTCAAAGGACACCAAAGTCAGAAATAAACAAGGCATTGAAAATAAGAGAAGAGTATTATGAGTACAAAAAAGAACATGATCACTGACATCAGTGCGGAACTGGAACAAAAATATGGAGTTCCAGGAACCCCTGAACGCGAGCGTTTCGATGAAGAAGCCTACGCTTTCTATACTGGCCAGATACTTCAAGAGGCCCGAAAAGAGGCCAAGGTAACCCAGTCAGAACTTGCCAGGCGTGTCAATTCCACGAAGTCATACATCTCTCGTGTTGAAAATGGCGATATCATCCCGAGTGTAGCCAAGTTCTGGGAGATGATCACCTCGCTCGGCATGCGCGTAGAAATCGTAAAGCCCACATAATCCTCAAAATGATATAACGAATGAAGGGGCGCGAAGGGGTCAGAAACCTTCGCGCCCAAATATTTCTGTTATTTTATGCTTTATTGCGACACGAAAACGTCTTGTGTCTCTACTCTGTCGCGTATTCCCTACCCCGTCGCAACAACTCAAAGAAGAATCTGCGTTATTTCTTGATATGAGCCGAAAAACGCCGTACCTTTGCATCAGATTTAAGATTCATGCATTAATTTAGTTAGAGTTAGTTTCGTTTTTCATAATGTTGTTATTTGTTTGTTAGTAATGGTTTAACCAGTAAGTGCTCGCCGGGAGGCGGGCACTTACTGCGTTTATACCAAATGTCACACTGGGGACAGGCCCTCCTGTGTCACTGTCGCAGATCAATTCTCCTGTCGTAACAACTCGATGAAGATTATTCAAAATTATTTGCCCAATGCCCAAAATCCCCTTACCTTTGCACCAGTAATCGACACAAGTCGCTTCGCTAGTCGAAGAAATAGAAATTCATGCATTAATTTAGTTAGAGTTAGTTACGTTTCATATTGATTGTTTGTTTTGTTATAGTATTAAACGGTTAGTGCTCGCAGGGATGCGGGCACTAACTGCTTTATAGTCCTATCAAAAGAACCGTCACACCTTTTTCTCAGATATTTTATTTATATTGGCATTGCTGGAGGGCACGGAGCAATTCTACGTTGAAATTGTTATAGCCGTCAAAGTTTTCAACCTTGCGCCAAGCTACACGGTAGGCTGTTGAATTCTCTTCGAACAGCAGGCTGTAGTCTGACATCCAGAAATCGAAACCGTTTTCTTTGAGCATGCCATAGGTATCGAGACAGTATCTAATCATCGACTCCTGCGTGCAGCCGCGGTTGAAAGTCTGATTTTCTACCTCCACTCCACAATCGGGTGCAAAGTTCTTAATGGCTGTACCCCAAGCCTGAATGGTCTCTTTATTACTTTTTTCCTTAATAACATCCGAGGTGAATGTTACATCATTATTAATTGTTATATGTCTGGCTCCTTCACCATACCAGTTTGGACATATCATTACTCTCGACGTCATTTTGGGTCCCCAGAACCATTCTTCATAACCATTCTGTATATCAAGGTCAGTTGCTTTGTACCAGCGTTCAACCTGATACGATTCTGGCAGATAGACATCAAGGCCACTCCATGTTACTGCACAATAGTCGGAACACTCGAATGTTAATGCATCATAAGCCTTGTCTAAGGTTACAGAAATTTTCTTCTCACTTTCTGCATACGGAAGGGCACTTGCATAAATCGGCGTACCTCTATAACTTGTATTATACTCCTTGTCTCCATTTTCAAGAGCAATCTCCTCTAACTTCTGACCGTCAGCCATTATTCTCATGGTGCCTCCTGATGCTGCCGTGTGGGTTCGCTTCAGATAGATGTCAATCTTGGTACCTGCAGGAAGACTGCCATCAAGCTTCAGGGGGGCGTCATTTTTGAACTCTGCGTTAGCGGCATATAAAACCAGTGGATACTCTTGTATGAATGTGGAGTGAGTTGCCAAGTCCATATTGACTCCAGGAGTTATCATAGTGAATACATATAATTCTTCGGCAAAATTCCGCAGAATCTTAACATTGTCATATTTATCATTAATCGCCTTATAATAGTATTTGGCATTATCGTTTGTCACCAATTCCTCATTATTGCTACCAGTATATGAGTAATAGATAAAACGGCTGGGGTCAACTTCGCGTATCTGGTCTATCAGCTTACACATGTATTTAGCCACCGACTCTGCATTCGCTTCATGTTTAGCTGGGTCATACTTACCATGAACTGGAGTGAAAATAAGATATTCACTCGGAATATCCTTGTAGCGTTCTGATAACATCTTCCACATCCTACAGCCTATCTCACACTTGGTAAGGTCGAAAGAGAAGTCCTCGATATATGGAGCAAATTTATCTTTAGGATCGAAACCAAGGCCCGCGCCAGGAAGATTGTCTGCCGTTATTCTGAGCGTGATATGATTCTCCACGCATGCGGCAACAAATCTATCGAGCATCTTCAGATTAGTCAGGTTGGCTTTATTACCTTCCGAATCAATTAGCGCAAATGAAGGGAACAAATAAGCAATACTATTAAAGCCCCATCTGGCCGCATTAGAAGCATGTTTCGTAAAATTGCTGACTTTAGTCGGATCTGTTCCTGTCATCGTTTCTTCCAACTGTATACCAGAGAGTTTGCGCAGATCGCTGAGCTTCTTAACGGTCGACTGCTTTGCTAATGCCAGAATGTCTTCTGAGATAATAGTGGGGTCGGGGTTGGTAGCCGACTGATCGTCAATGGCTACATATACATCTTCTGCTGCCCCTTCAACAATGTCAGAGAGACGTGTAACAGCGCGTACAGCATCTTCCCATATGAACTGGCCACTCCATTTGAAGTCATTGGTTACGGCATCTAATTCTACCACACATTTACCAGAATACGGGGATACGTAACCACCATTCCAGAACCACGAAGCCTTCAACTCACCCCATTCTCTCCAGAACATATCACCAATATCCTCAGGCACATCTTGCCAATGGGGCAGGAAACGGCTTATTTCCGGATTGTCACAACCGTCCCAGAAATTTTCAGGCATTTCCCAACTCCCCCTATTATTGATTTCAGCACCTATGCACCTGGCCACAACATACGCCATACCTGTGGCAACGCCCCTTGTTATCGGTGCATCATAGTCTGTGAAACGGCTATCAAAGTAATTCAGAGAATCAGGCTGTAGTCGCTCAACGATAGGACGAAGAAGAGTCCTAAACTCCTGCGAAGTGATTTGCTTCTTTCGGTCGTAGGTAAGATAATCAGAACTGAGGTAGCCCTCCATGAAGCCACGTTCATAGTCATCGCTTTTATCCCAGACCTTATTGTATATGTGGGCAATATCCTTTACTTCGACACCGTTTATGGTAAACGACTCCCCATTTTGCTCTATTGTCAATTTTTCCAGAATTGAACTTATTACTGTGCCATCTTTCTTCACAATCACAAACGTGGCAAATGCCGTTGCAGCCACAAACAGGACTGCCAACAGGCTTAATATCTTCTTTCTCATAGCCGATTACTTTTTGATGAACTTGATACTGGTCTCACCAACCTTGAGGATATAGGTTCCAGAAAGGAGCATGGAGACATTAATTACGTTCTGACCACTTGTCAACGTTTGGCTGATAAGTGTAATACCCGAGAGCGACAGCACCTGTGCCATTGTATTGGCCTTGGCATTGCTGATAATAATCTCCCCATCCACTTTCTTTGAAAAGACAGACTCGGTAGTCTTCGCTGATTCAATACCTGTTGATTCGCGTTCTTCCAGTTTAACACTAGTCACGCCACTAACAGTTGTCCCATCAGTACAGACGATGTCAAAGGATTCCTCTGAGGCAGCCAGCAAGTAGCTGACATTAGAGAGTTCAATAGCCACACCCTTGTCTGTTACTAAATGCCATGTCTGGTCTGCTGCCTGTACGCCTATGGTACAAAACAGCAACAGAGTTAATAAAATCGTCTTTGTCTTCATAATGAATATGCTTTAGTTTATATAGAATTACTTGATAGCTAAATCGTTTCAGGTCGGTAGACGGCCCAAAGATAAGAAATCTTTTTGAGATTAACAAGGATTTTACATATTTTATTTTTCCTACGATAATTACTTCTTTGCTATGTGAAATAAAAATGTCCCTCCGCTGAGGGGCGTGTTAAACCTTAAATCCTCACAATGTGGACAGTCCTTACTGTGTCAATTAGCGGAAAAATAGAGTTTTTATCTGTTTTTCGGTTTAGAAATACTTTTTACCAAGTTTGCTTCTACATAAATCAATATAATTTTCTCATTTATAATATGTTAAGTAACAGATTTACCTCTACTTTGCCTCTACTTTCCTTCTACTTTTCCTCTACCTTGCCTCTACCAAAATGGTACTCAATCAGTAGCAAAGTGCAGTTTTATAGTGATTATTGTCAAAGGTGGGATATATGAGTGCCTTAAATTCTCTAGAGAATTCAGAGGTTTGCTTACGAGTGAGTGATAGTTTGCTTACGACAAACTGGTAAATTCTCTAGAGAATTGAAGACTTAAGTAGTGAGTAAGTCTTCATCAGTAAGTCATAAAACAGGCATTATGTACACTCAAAAGGTGCGCAAAGTGGTTATAATGTAGAAGATAGGTAGAGGCAAAGTAGAGGGAAGTAAGCGACTTAAGAACCTGTATATAAGCAATATACATCTATTTTGGTAGAGGCAAAATGGGAAATATGATTTTCCGGACAAGGAAAAAAATCACTCGCAAGGAAATAAAGGTTTCCCTGCGAGTGATTCTGTCAATAGGCCATTTCATGCACGCCCTTGACGGCACGGCCTGAAGGGTCGTTCATGCCCTTGAAGGCGGCATCCCATTCGAGGGCGATAGCCGTTGAGCAGGCCACGCTGGCCTCGCTGGGGACGCTGAGGGCGGCACTGTCGCTGGGGAAATGCTCGGCGAAGATAGAGCGGTAATAGTATTCCTCCTTGTTCTTCGGCGGGTTGATGGGGAAGCGCTCTGCAGCGTGAGCCATCTGCTCGTCGCTGACGGCTTCGGCGGTAATCTGCTTCAGGGTGTCGATCCACGAATAGCCCACACCGTCGCTGAACTGCTCCTTCTGTCGCCAGGCTACTTCCTCGGGCAGCATGTCGGCAAAGGCCTCGCGCACAATCTTCTTCTCGATAGTAGAGCCCGGACACATCTTAGCCGCTGGATTGGTGCGCATTGCCACATCGAGGAACTCCTTGTCGAGGAAGGGCACACGCCCCTCAACGCCCCAGGCGCAGAGGCTCTTGTTGGCGCGAAGACAGTCGTAGAGGTAGAGCTTGCCGAGTTTGCGCACGGTCTCCTCATGGAAGTCCTTGGCCGTCGGGGCCTTGTGGAAATAGAGGTATCCGCCGAATATCTCGTCAGCGCCCTCACCCGAGAGCACCATCTTGATGCCCATCGACTTGATGACACGCGCCAGCAGATACATCGGCGTAGAGGCTCGGACGGTGGTGACATCGTAGGTCTCGATAAAGTAGATGACGTCGCGGATGGCATCGAGGCCCTCCTGGATGGTGTAGTTGATCTCGTGGTGAACGGTGCCGATATGGTCTGCCACAAGCTTGGCCTTTGCCAGATCAGGCGCTCCCTTCAGTCCTACGGCAAACGAGTGCAGGCGGGGCCAGTAGGCCTTAGTCTTCGAATCGTCCTCAATACGCATCTCGGAATATTTCTCGGCGATGGCGGAGATGACACTCGAATCGAGACCGCCGGAGAGCAGCACGCCATAAGGCACATCGCTCATCAGCTGGCGCTTCACGGCTGCCGTCAGAGCATCGTGGATAGCCTTGCTGCTGGCAGGATTATCCTTGACGGCATCGTATTGCATCCAGTCGCGACGGTAGTACCACTTCTGACCCGGATCGACGCTCCAGTAATAATGTCCGGGCAGGAAGGGCTCGTAGCGCTCACACTGGCCTTCGAGGGCCTTCAGTTCGGAGGCCACATAAACGGTTCCATCGCTATCATAGCCGATATACAGAGGAATCACCCCTATCGGATCGCGGGCAATCAGGAACTCATCGCGCTCCTCATCGTAGAGCACAAAGGCGAAGATGCCTGAGAGGTCTTCGAGGAAGTTGATGCCCTTCTCACGATAGAGTGCGAGGATCACTTCACAGTCGGAGCCCGTCTGGAACTCATATTGCCCGGCAAAGCGACGGCGGATCTCCTGATGATTATAGATCTCGCCATTCACCGCCAGAATCTGTTTCCTATCCGACGAGAACAAAGGCTGTCCGCCTGATTCAGGGTCGACGATACTCAGTCGCTCGTGGGCGAGAATCGCAGAACCGCCACAATAGATACCACTCCAGTCAGGTCCGCGATGACGAATTTTCTGACTCATCTTCAACGCCTTGTCACGCAGCTCATGCGACTGCTCCTTGACATTTAGTATTGCAACTATTCCACACATATTCTTGTTCTATTTTTTATTAAAGGTACGACAAATAAAGATAATTGGTTTGGGCAGGATACTCTGCAGCCAGCGTATCTATCTGGTTAACGGTAGGCACGATGCCAAACTCCTTACGCCAGGAACGCACCATGAGCCCCGCATCAGTCATGCTCATGAGCGACTCAAGCCCCAAGGCACGGCCTATCTGGAAATCGGAGAAGCCATACACCTTCGCCTCATGCAGCAGATCCACGAATTCAGGTGCCTCCAGATATTCCATCAACTCCGTATTATCCATAAAGGCCATGAGCTCCGAGACTTGTGCAAATGCCTTCAGACGCTGATCGATAGTGACGATGTGCTTCAGCTTGTCAAGAAACCAGCGGTCAATCATCGTCAGCCGGTGAATCTGGTCTACCGTATAGCCTATCTTCAAGGCCTTCGACACGACAAAGATACGCATATCCGTTGGCTCATGAAGCGATTTCTCGATATCGGCAATCTTGATCTCATGGTTCTCCACGAAACCATGCATCCCTTGCCCGATCATGCGGAGACCCTTTTGCAGCGCCTCCTCAAAAGTCCTGCCTATGGCCATCACCTCGCCCACACTCTTCATCGAGGAGCCAAGCTGGCGCTTCACCCCATGGAACTTCGTCAGATCCCAACGGGGAATCTTCACGACCACATAGTCGAGAGCAGGCTCGAAGAAGGCACTGGTAGTCTTGGTGACAGAGTTCTTCAGTTCAAAGAGCCCATAGCCGAGCCCCAGTTTGGCAGCGACGAAAGCCAGCGGATAGCCCGTAGCCTTCGAGGCTAAAGCCGAAGAGCGGCTCAGACGGGCATTGACCTCGATGACGCGATAATCCTCAGAATCAGGATCGAGGGCGTACTGCACATTACACTCTCCCACGATACCTATATGGCGGATAATCTTAATGGCCAAGGCGCGCAGCTTATGATACTCAGCATTGGATAGCGTCTGACTGGGAGCCACTACGATCGACTCGCCAGTATGGATGCCCAGGGGATCGAAATTCTCCATGTTACAGACGGTGATACAGTTGTCATAGCGATCGCGCACCACCTCATACTCTATCTCCTTCCAGCCACGAAGCGATTTCTCCACCAACACCTGCGGCGAGAACGAGAATGCCTCTTCTGCCTGCGCCTCAAGTTCTTCGGCATTGTCGCAGAAGCCCGAGCCCAAGCCCCCGAGCGCATAGGCAGCTCTCAATATCACTGGGAAGCCCAGTTCGGATGCAGCTGCGCGAACCTCCTCGACGGTGCTGCAGGCCTGACTCTTGATGGTCTTCACACCTATCTCGTCAAGACGCTTCACGAAGAGGTCGCGGTCTTCAGTATCGATGATGGCCTGCACGGGGGTACCCAAAACCTTTACGCCATATTTCTCCAACACACCACGCTGATAGAGCTCCACACCGCAGTTGAGTGCCGTCTGCCCGCCAAAAGAAAGCAGGATACCGTCGGGACGCTCCTTCTCGATGATACGCTCTACGAAATCGGGCTGTACTGGTTGGAAATAGACCGTATCGGCTACGCCTTGGGAAGTTTGCACCGTAGCGATGTTGGGATTGATAAGCACAGAGTGGATGCCCTCCTCCTTCAGGGCTTTCAGGGCCTGTGCGCCGCTATAGTCAAATTCGCCCGCCTGACCAATCTTCAGGGCACCGCTACCTAACAATAATACCTTCTTTATCTCTTCCATCATCCTAGCATTTTTACAAATTCATCAAACAAGAACTCAGTATCCACAGGGCCGCTACAGGCCTCGGGGTGAAACTGGGCAGACATCCATGGGTTCCGCTTATGGCAGATACCTTCATTGGAACCATCGTTCATATTCACGAACAAGGCTTGCCAATCAGCAGGCAAGGTGGCAGTATCCACCGCATAGCCATGGTTCTGCGAAGTGATGAAGCACTGGGTCGTGCCTACCTTCTGCACAGGCTGGTTGTGCGAACGATGACCGTATTTCAGCTTATAGGTCTTCGCGCCAGCCGCACGCGCCAACAACTGATTGCCCAGACAGATGCCCATACAAGGACGCACCTCCTGACTGTGAAGGAACGTGCGGATGTGGGCTACCGTCTTCTCGCAACGCTCAGGGTCACCAGGGCCATTAGCCAGGAAGAGGCCATCAAACGCCAGTTGATTGAAATCATAGTCCCAAGGCACGCGCACCACCTCGATACCGCGCTTCAGCAGACAACGGATGATATTGGCCTTCACGCCGCAGTCCACCAATACTACTCGATGCTTCTGCTCACCGACGGGCTGATAAGTGATGACCTCCTTACAACTCACCTGCTCCACCCAGTTCACTGAGCCATAGTCCTCGGGAATCATGTCCCCATGGTTTCCGGCTGCGCCCTCGATTTCCACACGTCCCATCATTACGCCGCGCTCCCTGAGCAGCATCGTCAGACGGCGGGTATCGATGCCTGTGATGCCTGGCACGCCCTCACGCTTCAGCCACGCATCCAGCGACTCTCTGGCGTTCCAGTGGGAATAAGTCTCGCTATAGTCGGCCACAATCAGCGCTGTGGCGTGAATACGTTCACTCTCCATCAGTTCGGGCAGACCGTTCTCCGCCATTCCTGTCGAGGGCACACCATAGTTACCCACCAGCGGATAGGTCATCACCAGCATCTGTCCAGCATAACTGGGATCTGAGAGACTCTCAGGATAACCCGACATCGCCGTGTTAAACACCACTTCGCCAACTGCATCCTTCGCTGCACCAAAAGCCCAGCCACAGAATACCGAACCATCATCGAGGATGAGTCTTGCTCTAGTTTTCATCTTATAATTGTAACTTTAATACTTGTTCTACATAATTTACGAACGCCTGATTCACCATACGGATACCGCCTGGGGTGGGATAATGCCCTGAGAAATACCAGTCGCCTGGGTGATTCGGACAAGCCTCGTGCAGGCCTTCGATGCTCTGATACACCAGTTCGACAGGTGCCTGCATGCCCTTAGGGCGCAACATCTCCACAATCTTCCGATTGATCTCATCGGGGCTGAATGATGCATAGATGGCTCTCACGTGATTGGCGACAGTAGGTGTTGCCTTACACTTCTGATAGGTATCTGCTATCAGCTGCTGCATACCGCGCTCATTAATCAAGGCGATGGCAGCACGGAAGGCACAGAGTTCTTCCAGTCGCGACATATCGATGCCGTAGTAGTCGGGATAGCGGATCTGGGGCGAGCTCGACACCATCACGATCTTCTTGGGATGCAGACGGTCGAGGATCTTGAAGATACTCTCCTTCAGCGTGGTGCCCCGCACGATGCTGTCGTCGATAATCACGAGGTTATCCTCGAAAGGCCGCAGCGAACCGTAGGTGATGTCATAGACGTGGGCTGCAAGGTCGTTGCGCTCCGCACCATCAGAGATGAAAGTGCGAAGCTTGATGTCCTTCCAAACGACCTTCTCAATACGTACATCGTGATCCAAACGCCTGATGCCGTCGGTCATACCGTAGAAGGCGACTTCGGCGGTGTTGGGAATATATGAAAAAACTGTGTTGGCTACATCGTTGTTGATGGCGTGCATGATGGCAGGGGTCAGTTGTTCGCCCAACTGTTTGCGCTCCTGATAGATATCGCGGTCGGAACCTCGGCTGAAATAGATACGTTCAAACGAGCAGGCACTGTTGGCGACTTCAGTAAGAATCTGTTCAAGATGACTCTCGCCGTTACGTCTGACGATAAGTGCCTTGCCTGGCTGCAGCTCATGGATGTCGTCGTATTGAAGGTCGAAGGTCGTCTGCAGCACAGGCCGCTCACTGGCGACAGCCACTATCTCCTCATCGCGATAGTAAAAGGCAGGACGGATGCCCCATGGGTCACGCACTGCAAACATCTCGCCAGAGCCCGTCAGACCGCACATCACGTAACCGCCATCAAAATGGCTCATCGTCTTCTTCAGCACATTGGCCATCTCCACATGATTGTCGATATAATCCGTTATGTCCGTGCCTTGCAGACCCTTTTCCTTGGCTTCGGCAAACAGTCGCTCTACCTCACGATCCAGACGGTGGCCCATCAGTTCGAGGGTGATGTAAGAGTCGCCATAGATACGCGGCGACTGTCCCTGCGCAGTCAGGAACTGGAACACCTCGTCGATGTTGGTCATGTTGAAGTTACCACAAAGACAGAGGTTCTTGGCACGCCAGTTATTGCGGCGCAGGAAAGGATGCACGTACTGCAGTCCGCTCTTGCCTGTGGTGGAATAGCGCAGATGGCCCATTAGTAATTGACCATTGAACATTGCATATTGACCATTTTTATTCGAGCAGTCATCGTATGGTGAATGGTCAATGGTCCGCTCGTCCGAAGGACGCTTGCTACCATCGGGACGCAAGAATGGTGAATGGTCAATGGCCTTAAACACCTCCGTGATGGCATCTTTGCCTTCAGCCTTCTCACGAAACATATACTCCTCGCCAGCAGGTGCATCGAGATTCACACAGGCCACGCCTGCCCCCTCCTGACCGCGATTGTGCTGCTTCTCCATCATCAGATAGAGCTTGTTCAGCCCATAGCGCCAAGTGCCGTACTTATGTTCGTAATAACTCAGTGGCTTCAGCAGGCGGATCATCGCCACACCACATTCATGCTTCAGCTGTTCCATCTATACATGCTTTGACAAACGACATAAACAGCGGATGCGGATGCAGCACCGTCGATGAATATTCCGGATGGAACTGCGTGCCGATATACCAGCGTTTCTCAGGGATCTCCACAATCTCCACAAGGTTGGAGGCAGGGTTGATACCCACACACTTCATACCGCTCGATTCGTATTCCTCCTTATAGGCATTGTTGAACTCATAGCGATGGCGATGACGCTCCCTGATGAGTGCCATTCCCGAGTCCGCCGGCTCGCCTGCCCCTGGCCTTTCATGATAAGCCTCAAAGGCACGTGAGCCTTTCACCAGTTCGCACTCATAGGCCCCGAGTCGCATCGTACCGCCCATCTGCGTGATGGTCTTCTGCTCTTCCATCATATCAATTACATTATGGGGTGTCTGGGTGTCCATCTCACTGCTGTTGGCATCCTGATAGCCCAGCACATTGCGGGCAAACTCGATGACCATCATCTGCATCCCCAGACAGATGCCGAAAGTAGGGATATCATGCGTACGAGAATATTCTGCGGCAATAATCTTGCCTTCGATGCCCCTTTGGCCGAATCCTGGACAGATGATGATACCGGCCATTCCCTGCAATCGTTCGCCAATGTTCTCTCGCGTGATCTCCTCGCTATTCACAAAATGTATGCGAGCCTTCACGTCGTTGTAGATACCGGCAAGGTTAATACTCTCGCGGATGCTTTTATAAGCGTCCTGCAAGTCGTATTTGCCAACGAGTGCCACATGCACTTCACGGGTGGCGTTGCGCTGTTTCTCCAAGAAGTCCCGCCAAGATTTCATGGCAGGCGTCTCTCCCACAGGAATACCGATCTTCCGCATGATGGCGGCATCGAGTCCCTGCTGCTGCATGCTTACCGGCACTTCGTAGATGGAGGGCATATCCTCGCTCTGCACTACGCACTCCAGATCCACATTACAGAAAGAAGCCACCTTCAGGCGGATAGAGTCGCTGAGGTGGCGTTCTGTTCTTAGCACGAGGATGTCAGGCTGGATGCCCATCCCTTGCAACTCTTTCACCGAGTGCTGGGTAGGCTTGGTCTTCAACTCGTCGGCAGCTTTCAAATAAGGTACGTACGTCAGATGCACGCAAACGGCATTGCGGCCTAGTTGCCAGCGCAGCTGACGGATAGCCTCCATAAACGGCGCACTCTCGATGTCGCCGATGGTGCCGCCCACCTCAGTTATCACGAAGTCGAGTGCCTCATCGGCATCCTCGCGCAGCATCCGCCGCTTTATCTCGTCCGTGATATGCGGCACCACCTGGATAGTCTTCCCCAGATAGTCTCCATGCCGCTCGCGATCGATGACGGTCTTGTAGATGCGACCCGTCGTAATCGAGTTGTTGCGGGTCGTATGTATGCCCGTGAATCGTTCATAGTGACCCAGATCGAGATCCGTCTCCATACCGTCTACAGTCACGTAGCACTCGCCGTGCTCATAAGGGTTCAGCGTGCCTGGATCAATGTTTATATAGGGATCAAACTTCTGGATGGTAACCTTGTAACCGCGTGCCTGCAGCAGCTTACCGATACTGGCAGAAATGATTCCCTTTCCCAAGGAGGAAACCACACCGCCCGTAACGAAGATGTACTTTGTATCCATAAAACCAATCTATTTTATGGACTGCAAAGTTACGATGATTTCACAAAAAAACAATTCTCACCCGGACTATTTCAATTGTTAAAAACAGCCCAAACTATCATTTTGCTAAGATTACCCACCCCTTACCCTATAGATTCCTTACACTTTGAAGCGAAATAGCTCCTATTTCTTACAATGTGTCAAATAAACTTATGAGACACAAGCATATTCTTCGGATCGAGCGCCTCATCGAGTTTCTCCTGTGTCATCAGTCCCTTCTCGAGCACGATGTCGTAGACCGAACGATTGGTCTCCAGTGCCTCCTTGGCCACTTTGGTCGATGTCTTGTAGCCGATATAAGGATTCAGGGCAGTGACGATACCGATGGAGTTCTTCACCATCTCCAGACAGCGCTCCTTATTGACGGTGATGCCCAGCACGCACTCTTCCGTCAACGTCTCAATGGCATTCTTCAGCCAGATAAGGCTCTCGAAGAGCGACTCTGTGATCACAGGCTCCATCACGTTGAGCTGAAGCTGTCCGGCCTCGGCAGCAAAGCTGATGGTCGTATCGTTGCCAATCACTTTGAAGCAAACTTGGTTCACGACCTCAGGAATCACGGGATTTACCTTTCCTGGCATGATGGAAGAGCCGGGAGCCTTAGGCGGCAGGTTGATCTCATTGAGGCCGCAGCGAGGACCTGAAGCCATCAATCGCAAGTCATTACAGATCTTCGAGAGCTTCACGGCCAGACGCTTCAGGGCTGAAGAGTAACTGACGTACGCACCAGTATCAGGCGTAGCCTCCACAAGGTCGGTAGCTGATACAAAAGCCTCGCCCGTGAGTTTGGCAAGATTGGCTGCACAGAGTTTGGCAAAGCCGGGGACTGCATTCAGACCAGTACCGATCGCAGTACCTCCCATATTGATCTCAAGCAGCAGTTTCACGTTGCGCTCCAGATTCAGGATCTCTTCCTCCAGATTGTTGGCATAGGCGTTGAATTCCTGCCCAGAGGTCATGGGCACAGCATCCTGCAACTGGGTACGCCCCATCTTGATGCAATCCTTAAACTCGTCACCCTTATAGCGGAAAGCACTGATCAAACCTGTGAGGGCTGCTATCAGACTCTTGTTCATGTGGACGATGGCCAGACGGATGGTCGTGGGATAGACATCGTTGGTGCTCTGTCCGCAGTTACAGTGGTCATTGGGCAGACAATACTGGTAGTCGCCCTTCTCGTGGCCCATAATCTCGAGTGCACGATTGGCAATCACCTCGTTGGCATTCATGTTCACCGATGTACCGGCACCACCCTGCATCATATCGATGGGGAAGTTTTCATGCCACTGTCCGTCGATGAGTTCGCGACAGGCCTGCGAGATGGCACCTGCTATCTCGTCGTTAATAACCCCAAGCGTGTGATTAGTCTGCACCGCAGCCAGCTTCACATAGGCGATGGCCTTGATGAAGTCTGGATACATCGACATTGTCTTACGCGAGATGTGATAATTGTTGATGCCACGCTGTGTCTGCACACCGTATAAGGCATCAGCCGGGACATTGAGCTCGCCTAATAGGTCGGACTCTTTTCTGAATTTCTGTTCTGACATAGCTTTATAGTTTTAGTAAAGGAATGATATGATCAAGTAACCAACGCCAATACTGACAAAGGTAGTGATGAAGCCTGCGAGCTGGAACGAATGGTTCAGCACATAGCGGCCTATGCGCGTCGTTCCGGTGGTGTCGAAGTTAATGGCAGCTACCTCCGTGGGATAGTTGGGCACGAAGAAGTAACCGTTAACAGCTGGGAACATGGCCACAAGCGCCAGTGGCTGTATGCCCAGTCCGATGCCCAACGGGAAAAGGGTGCGCACAGTGGCAGCCTGGGAGAAAAGCATGATACTCATAATAAACAGGGCCACTGAGAAGAGGAACGGATACTGGGATACGACATCTGCAATACTGCTCTTGAAGAACTCCAGATTGCCATTGAAGAATGTGTCGCCCATCCACGCGATACCGAAGATCGAAATCATGGCATTCATACCCGCACCAAAGATGTTGCCACTGACGGCATCCTTCACACTGGCCTTGCCGACAATAAGAATCAAGGCAGCAATTGACATCATCACTATCTCAATCGTCTCTGGCATAGTAAGGCTCTCTGTAGTGCCATTTACCTCAAACGAAGGACGCAGCGAAGGAATGCTGCCGAACAGTACCACGAGGATAACGCCAACGAGAAATGCCAGCACGCTCCACTTGGCATGAGGATTCGGGCTCTGTTCCATCTGCTCCAGCGTCTTCGCTTCGGCTTCAGGATCTATCAGTCCCTCGCGAACGCGCTGCTGATAGACGGGATCGTCATCCAGTTCCTTGCCAATGCGGTTCTGTACAAACGCAGCCACGAGGATCGCAATAAGCGAGGCGGGAATACACACCAGCAGGATATCCTTCAACTCTATGCCCTGTCCACCTAACAGGTCAGTAGAAATGACTGCTGCAGTAGCTGCTGACATCGGACTACCCGTGATACCAAGCGAAGCAGCTATCGTCGCCACCGTCATAGGTCGCTCAGGGCGTATCTTCGAGTTCTTGGCAATCTCTGCAATGATTGGCAGCAGCGAGTACGAGGTGTGGGCAGTACCTGCTACGAGGCAGAAAAGCCAAGTGGTAAGCGGACCGTAGTAGGTGATGTGGTCGGGATGGCTGCGCAGGAACTTTGCCGCCAGTCCTACCAGATAGTCCAGTCCTCCAGCTGCCTGAAGTGCTGCCGTCGCGGTAATCACCGAGGCAATAATTAGCATCACGTCGATGGGAATCTTACCGGGGCGCATACCAAAGATGAACACAAGGATGAAGACACCTACCATACCGTAGATACCCATACCGATACCACCGATTCTGGCTCCGATGAAAATCATCGTCAGCACAATGATTAGCTGTAAAATAACTATCAATGTAACCATAGGCTCAATTTAAAGATTAAGTTAGAGCAATTTCAATCGCAAAGATAAACAAATTTTTCCATCTATCAAAGAAAAATGGATAAAAATCGAGCGGAAAAAAGCATTTAGAAACTTTTTTTAAAAGAAAACGCTTTTTTCCTTTGTTAATACAAAATATTATTTTTAACTTTGCAAAATAATTATTAACTAGAACTTACTACAGTTATGAGAAAGAGCAATTTATTAATACTGGCAATCATGTTTTGCTATGGTTTCATTGTTTCCTCATGTGAAACAGTTGAAGACAATCCAACGGATAATCCACAACCCGTTGATACCGAGTTTGATTACGATTTCGACCTTTCCACTGACGGTGGCACTGCCAGGGTGACGTTCAACGAGGCTTTCTTCACCAAGATCAGTGCGGTAGAGGATGCGGATGACTGGGTGAAATTAGAGGGCTATGACTTCATGTCACTCGAGGATATCGTCGACGAGGCGACTGGCAATACTGTTCTTCCAGCAGGGAACAATTACCTAGTCCTCAACCTCAAGTATGACGCCATCGACTATGAGACGTCGGAAAGCGACGAGCGCGAGGCGACCATCACATTGAAGACCGAATCCGGACAGAGCATCACCCTCCATATCCGGCAGGGACATCCATACGACGACACCTATTTCTGCCCGGAATACCCCTATGGCGACGGCTCTTTGCTCGTGCTTGCCTATTATAGGGGCAGTGATGGGGCCGACGATCCGTTTATCCCCAACGAAGAACAGAAGAAATTCCTTACCGACTGGGAAAACGTGAAGAACGTCACACTCTATTAT
>JAEEGI010009395.1_pt1 | contig 21439 bp, 12 predicted proteins | sample 8958751 | NCBI WGS metagenome assembly JAEEGI01 (sample SAMN16246545, study PRJNA631951) | gut metagenome | biome: gut microbiome; feature: rumen; material: KS-attached | host: Bos | place: Iran: Karaj | collected 2018-10 | reverse complement strand
AAATGGCGTGAGCTGTCTTCATGCTGACATTGGCCATTTGGTGAGCCAACTGCTCCACCAATGTCTCCTTGTTTTCCATATTATCCTAAATAATAAACGTTTATTGGGTGCAAAGGTACGAATAAGTGAGGAAAATACAAAAGGAAAACTGATTTTTCTTATTTATTTTTATAATGTTCACAATAAGTGAGTGAATTGAAAAGTACCTTAAAAAATATTGCACGCTAACTGAGTTGCACGTGAAAAGTACTTAAGGAGAAAATGGTACCTCGGGGCTTTAGTTGACAAACGTGTTAATATTTGCTGTAACTTATTAATTATTAAACGATTGTAAGATATTTAGGTAGATGGGGTGACCTATCATACGCAACTTTATATATAGCATTTGTTTATCGGTGGGCTAAATAAATATATATATATAAGTTTAGAAAACGTGACCTACCTCACCACCCATATTCATTAAAAAAATGATTGGAAGTTGTTCAGGGTCAGGCGGTTGCACGTTTTTACTATCGGATGTTAACGTGTCTTCCATGAGTTGTATATGTGATTGTACCTCCGTTTTCAGATAGCCTACGCACAGAGGGACAGTCCCCGTGTGAGGTCGACGACCATACTCTCAATAAAAGCACTTTACAGAGCTCCATAATGTGTAGCAAAAAAGAAGTGGGAAAAGTCAGCTAACAGCTACGCTTTTCCCACTACTCTGAAACTTGGAATGCCTATTTCGTAATCAGTTTCTTGTTATAATGCACATCGCCACTAAGAACCTTGACTATCAGCATCTGGCGACCCGTGCTATTGACACTTAACTCTGCATGCAGTCCGTTGCTACAGTCAACTTCCTCGCGAGCTACAACCCTACCCGTCAGGTCGCAAACCACGACAACACCAGTTGCAGCCAACTTCAACGATTGACAATCGACAACAATCGTGCCAGGACGATAGCAGCAGGTGAAGTGCTCTGCACCAGCGTTTTCGTTAATCGCCGTGATATCATCCTCAGGAGTCACAAGACCTGCTCGCAGCTTGCCCGAAGCATCCTTGTAGAAATAAGTAACGTTCTGGGCACTCCACACGCCAGCAGAGTTCTGGAACTGCATGTGGAAAGCGTGCTGTCCTTCAGCATATAGACTAGGAGTGAGCGAATATTTTAGTGTCAAAATACTCATCGGATTTGCCACTACAGATGACTTCACATCAGCATCATCCATCCAACTGCTCTGATTAAGAATGGTGACGTCCGTCAGCGTATTGTTGTACAGACGAGTTATCAGGATAGGTACTTCATAAATGGGACCATCGTCTAAATTGGGAGCAGAAATACGATAGTGCAAGCGGTGCATGCCAAGGGCTGCCGACGAAAAGTCAAGTTTATACGTAAAATGTGATGTCGAGGCATCTAACTCCGTCGTGCGCAAATGGCGACGATTGGCATAGTCGTCATCCAACCAATAGTCGATGGTGTTGTAATAGCCATCTATTCGTCGCATCACAATAGCACTATAAACAGGACTGAACTGACTACCCAAAGAAGCCACACGCATATTCAGCCGATGAAGGCCGTAAGGAAATTTCGACTGGTCGGACATGTCAAGGTCCAGCTTCTGAATCCCGTCTTTATCCGTCGATACTGCAATGGTGGCATGATTCTCGTAGTTGTCGTCGAACCAGTATTCCAGCATAGAGTCGCTTGTTCCTGCAGGCAGTCGCAACACGTATGCGGAGTAAACAGGACTGAAGTTGACACCATTCTGCGCCACGCGCATATTCAACTGATGGACTCCCAACGGGAACCGTTCGATGTTAGATAGGTCGAGCATCAGGAGCTGAGGTTCGTCTAATCCGGTACTCACTTCTATCGTCGACAAATTGTCAACGTCGTCGTCAAACCAGTATTGCAGCACAGAGTTGTCAGAGCCAGCCGGCAGCCGCAGCGTATAGGCACTATAGATGGGGCTGTAGCGTCCGCCATTATGAGCCACACGCATATTCAACTGATGGACACCCAATGGGAAGCGCTCGATGTTCGAGAGGTCGAGCATCAGCGTCTGCGCCTTTCCAGATTCTGCGTCCACATCAATAGTGGAGAAATTATCAGCATCATCGTCAAACCAGTACTGAAGCTTTGCACCTTCGCCAGTCGCAAACTTGATGAACGATGACATGGTAATGGGGCTGTATTCATATTGCGCACCTGTCTGTTTGACGCGCATATACATGATGTGGAACCCATTCGAAAGATAATTCATATCTATTTTACCCTTCAGTATGCCTGAAGCCGGAAGGTCAGCCTGCCTGATGGTCTTGTCGCTGTCAAACCAGAACTGAAGCCGAGTCTGGCTGCAGACGGACAAGGCACAGAGCATCAGCACCGCCAACAGACTCACTCCTCGTGGTAACATTGTGTAATGTTTCATAGTCACAATGATTTGATGAACACTTTAGATTACTGAGCTTTTACGGTCACTTCAATCTGCAACTTACCAGAGCCATCTGTCTGCTCAGCCACCTTCTTTGAAACAATACGGGGAATAGGAGCTAAAGCTTCGTCGCTAAAGCCAGAGCCACCATAGATACCAAGGTCTGTGCCATCAAGAGCAGCCCCTTTTGCAGGACTCCCTTCTAAGACTTTGTACTTTGATGTTATTTTGATGCCATCTGGGGCCTCAAACACTGCTTTCCACTCAGTTTTTTCTGGCAATTGTATGGGATTTTCTGCCCAAGTCCCTGTTCCTATACAGTTGTTAGAAGCAAAACAATTGTCACCACGATGCGTATTTGCGCCATTTAATATAAAATTATTGGTAATAGTTGAACTTGAAACATGTCCTAATGCATAACTTTTATAGTTGTAATCCCAGTCTCCAACATAAACAGATGTACTTGCAGTAATTACATTATGATCTATGTATCCTCCATTTATTTGTTTTGCAGAATGCATGATATTGTTGGTTAAACGGACATTGCAATTTGCGAAATCACTAGTATTTCTCAAATAGCATTGGTTTATTACCATACCAGAACTTTTGCCATGTTTTACCGTTATTGAGTTCACATTACAATAACGTACAGTAAAGTTTGTTACCGAATCAGTTGAAGTTCCGACATTAATATCTCCTGAAACATACACCCCTATGACAGCACTACCAGAGGAATTTTCTATAAAGTTCAGATTACCAGAAATTATTGACGCACCATCGACATTATCTGTATCTCCACGATGACTGACACCCATGATGGTGAGTTTCTTGTCTATCTTGGCACTGTCTGTCACAGTAAATCCGCCGCCTGGCAGGTAGATAATACTACCCTTCTCTGCATTGGTGATGGCTTCATCCAGCGTCTGATAAATCTTGGTTGAATTACTTGGGCTGACAACTGCAATGTTCTGAGCCCCGACTGTGATGGTTGCTACGAGAGCAACAACGATTGAGAAAATTCGTTTCATAATAATAGTGTTTTATATTGTTTCTTATTTCCTTTAGTCCTTATTTACTATTTACGAGTACTGGAGCTTGTTGTATTGTGCTTGGTGGTGCGTATTCGGCTTTATGCTGCACAGGACGGATGCATCGGCCCTGACGGCGATAATAGCTATCCAAACTTGGTTTGGCATTGCTAATGCGTACATAGTAAGCGTCATCAGGACTGCCAGCATCAAGCGTTGATGACCAATAAGAGCCTTCTTTACCTTCATCATACACATTGAGTTCGTCACGATAGCCATTCAATGGGAGATATATGATAGAATGGTGTTCATCGATTCCCATTACCCTAATGCCGTCTCCGAATCGTGTCCATGTGCAGTATTTCATCAACTCTTCCCAGTCTGCTTTCGTAGGAATGCTGAAATAATAGCCATAGTCCGACTTAACCTTGTCATCGGCAGCCTCCAACTGGGTTTTGTTGTCTACCTTGCCATAATTGCTCTTCGTATTGTACTTGGTGAGTGAGTTCGACGTATTGCCACTATACTTATAGTTTTTCCACGAGAAGGTGGTCTTGGGGCTCGTCTCGCCCCAAGCATAATAGCCCCCAATTTCCTTGTACGACGTAGCCCCAAGGTTGCACGTTGCCCATTTTGTACCAGATGGCAGTCCGAGGTCTACCATCTCGGGAGGAGCTATCTTAGCATAACCAGGGTTTTTAACCACTGGAATGTAGTCTGTCATCACATATATTCCCGCAGGGTTGTCAGGATGATGAGCAATGATGCGGTAAGATATCTTCCATGCAGACTTGGCATTAGGAAGTTGAGCAAGGTTAAATTTGTACGATGTTTCCGGCAAGTTTGACTTTATCATAATCGGTGTCACCCCATCCGGTGTCTCTGTCAACATTTCTATATCATACAAATATGAAGTACCGTAGTTATTTCCTACATTCAAATCCCATTTAAAGTTCACCGTTACATCAGACGTCAAGTATGTCATCGTAGGCTCTATCATGGTGATATAGGGCCGGTCGTATTTGTTGATAATAAATGTTTCCTTAACATTCGAGTTGTACAAGGCATATCCACCACCAACCAGGTCCATAGCCGCTTCACAGGCTTTTGTTGTCTTCAGCACAATACCGACAAGTTCCAAAATAGCATTGGCACCTTCCTTGAATATCTGCCTGAAGGCCTCAGGTGTCTTTTCTACTCCGAAAAATTGCTTGCCGATATGGTACAACAAGTTGATGTACGTACACTTGTTATTGGCATCGTCAGGATTATTATACGCATTCTCAGCTTCTTCTGGCAATTTTGACAACTCATCCAAGGCAAACTCACCAATCAGCCTGGATGCTTTCATGTAATTGCGGTCTTTAAGAGCACCAAGTAAATCCGCCCAGTTATTCGGCTTTTTACAAAACTCATTAAAGAACTTTAAGGCAAGCGTTCCTATCCACACATTCTGCGCACCATAACGTAGGTCAAGGTCACTTCCTTTAGCCATGACTCTATTACCCACTTCCTTGAAGCCTGTAATAGTTTTCAGAAACGGCTTTGCCACATCAAAATAAGCACCATACATCAATGCAATCAATATTCGCACCTTGTCGGTTGAGGAAAAAGAATCCCAGTCTCCAAGATTGAATAATCCCAGTCCATAGATGTCGAGTTGAATCTTGTCGTAGCCTTTGAATTCGAACGACATATCCTCGTCTTTAGCGAATATCGAAGCGTCGTTGCTTTGCATGTAATCCCTCGTAGCCTCCTTGTCAATACCATCGCCAGTAACAATACCCACGAAATTATTCCAATTGGCTTTCCAGTACAAATCCCAACGGGCATCCCAAACAATGTCCCAATAGTCTGATTTACCCGAATCGATGATAAAAGGCAACCAAATTGGCACTTCCTCCTGATAGATGGGGTCTTTAGCTAGGAATTCTAAAAATTGCTCCAATATGACCTGACTGGCTCCGAGTGCAAAAATATCCTCTTTGTCAAATCCTTTAATTTCCGATTTCTTATCCTTAAACTCCTGATTTTCCAACTTAATCAGATAATCCTTAAGCTTGAGAATAACGTCGGAGAAAGTTGGCGTAATATCTTGTTGATCTGCCACCACAAGGTTGCTCTCATTCATTTTCAAACGACTGGCATAGACGAACAATGAACGTTTGAAGTCATTATGCAGCTTGAAGTTGGCAACATGAGGCGTTACATTCACGTCTTTTAGCGACATACCGCTCAGTGTAACTGTGCGGTTGTCCCTAACCATATCAAACAGTTCGTTCCAAACACCCTGAGCACTCACTTTCGAAAAGTCGGGGGTGCGATTATGATTCTTCGCCTCGTTATATTCTTGTCGTAAGTTATAAACATAAGTATTAAACGATTTTAACTGTTTGAGCAGAGCCACCGTATTTTTGTATTCAGATTCGTCAGCAGGAGCCAAATAAGGTGTGCCCAACAATAATGCCAACCCCGTCTCTACAAATGAAAATTCCGGTTTCTCTCCTGGCAAAGTTAACGTATACATGTATGGATGACCCTGCGGGTCAGTAAACATTTGAAGCTGTAGTCCTTTCGACGAGATGGTTGCATTGGTAGAAAACTGATTCAATGTACTCCCAGCACGCCTGATGCTCCTCTTGCTTCTGGCCATAGCTGGAATATCAAGCGGATACTCACCATTGAAGTTTATAATCTTAAAACCTTCATAGCTCTCTATTCGGTCATCTTCATCCAAAAGGATATCGAACGTTTCATTTATAGGAGGGGTAATAGCATCCATCTCCAGACTATCCGCTGATACACCTTCACCACTGAGTGGAAGGCTTATAATGCCGTTTTGTGCTACATTGGAGGCAATAGACAAAAGACCTAAATAGGGTATGGAATCAGAAGGTGCAAAGGTCAGTTCTAGGCTACGCGCCTCACCAGGCATTATCCTAATTCCATCGGAAGAACCCAATACGCTGAAAGTGTTATCGCTCAGCACCATATAGGTTTCCATAAAGTTGCTGGTGTTCATCAGCATTGCCGTCAACGTCTTGCTATTCCCCACTGCCACCTTGCCGAAGTCCAGGCTCTTAGTGGTCAGTTTCAGCGAGGGTGTCATATACCAGATGCTGTCGATAGCCTCAATGGCAACAGTACGACAAGTGTCATCATACCAAATGGTCTGGGCATTTGATGAGAAAGTGATGCTGTCTATCACATCAGCATCGAAATCCAGCAGTTCGCCCGTATTCAGAAACAAGCGGATACTCTTCTTTTGACCCTCATCAGCCATCAGATTAGTGGGAACTGACAATAGTCCGCCTATAAGCGATAATATAAATAGTAACTTTCTCATTTTGTCTTGATTTTATAGGTTATACCATTGACATTGAGCAGATACACGCCAGCAGGTAGCGAGCACAAAGAGAATGAGAACTGCTGGCCTCGTCTAACAGCAATGTCCTTAACCACTATGCCATTCAGCTGGACAATTGTCACACGAAGGTCTTTGTCAGCAGGCAAGAAGGTAACTGTTTCACCATCGCTTGAGAATGGGCGCCCAGGCTCAGGCTTCATTTCCTTGATGCCTACCACTTCTTCCGACTCAAAGGTCATCTTCTGGATAGCCTGAAACGCATACTCTACCATTGTGGATGACTGGATTGTAACCAGACTGTCACCATAGGTTACCTTCGGTTTCTCCGACAATTTGAATAGTACCTTCGAGCCATCCTTGTGCCACACTACAAGAAAGTCCTGCTGGGCAAAAGCCGTCATGACCATACCTGCAACTCCAAGAATACACAATAATAATCTTTTCATACCAATATCTCAGTTTTTTACATGCTTTTAGTTAACACCCTGCAAAGATAACAAATATTATAGAAGAAACGAACGATTTCTGGAAAAAAAGTGAAATGAAATAATATAAAGAGGATATGTCAAAACATCCTCTTTGTCTTATTTCGGGTCAGTTGGTTACATATACTTCTCAGTCTATATCCTCATAATGAAAGTAACCATAACTTTCTTTGTCCTCTACAGCTTGTAGGAAGTCTCGGTCTCTAAGTGTGATAAAGACGAAATCTGTCCCGTCACCCTTAGGATGATTCGACTCTGTTCCGTACGTATAGTTGAAACCGTCCCAAGTCATGCCTATCCTACCCTGTGGAAGATCCCAGCGGAGGTCAATTTCGTGAGGTCTCGGACTCACGCCATATCCGTGGTCATCGTAATGCGGCTCTTTGCCTATGGTCTGCTTCATATATTCGAGCATCTTCAGCATTTTGGCCTCATTGATTTTCCATATGGTCTTCACAACCACCAGTCCAACCAGGTTCTTTCCGCTAATACCAGAGTCGTGAACTGTGACAGTGCAAGAACCGAATACGGGAAGTTCACACCTGAAGGTTTTCCTCTGGTCGTCTTCTCTAGAAAGGCTATACCCTGCCTGTTTCAGTATTTCTTCACTGAAAGCAACTAGTGATGTATTGAGCGAAGTGTGTTGCTGAATGCAGAGGTGGTCCTCACCAACGAACATATTATTCATTGTGACCACGCCATGTTTCTCTTTCAGCAAAAAAGGTTTGCCATTCTTTAACAGTTCTGCCATTTTCTCGTTATGGTTACTCATATCATCTTTTCTTATTTTCAAAATGATCCACTCATCAGATTAATATCCGATAGCTATACTATTGGTGCCAGTCCCAGCAAACAGCCCCTTGCCTTTCAGGTCATGATAGGCGCCTTGTCCTTCTTTCATTTTCATTCCAAAGGCTTGCAGCTTTAATATCATCCACCACCATGTATGATGTTCTCCCGTGATGATTCTCAATAAGCGATGATTCTTTCCTTTATCTTCGTTAGTAGGAAGAAATGATACCGTCATTGTATAAGACTCGCCTTTAAGGGAGTATTTCTTGAAGAATCCCATCTCTCCACGACCCTTAGATAACTTGCCATACTGGAGTCCACAACTTCTAAAGAAGTCTGTAAATACAGAATCGTTCTGCACTCCAGCCTTCTTCTCTTTCACCAGAAGTTCAGCCAGTTTTTGGGTATCAAGGTCACGACACTGAGCTTTCGCGGTGTGTGCTGCCAGCATTATCATGAGCAGTGTGACCAACAATCTGATGTCCTGTTTCATTTCAATGTCCTTAGAAGAAATCCATTTTATCCTAAATAATAAACGTTTATCGCCTGCAAAGGTAGGAACTTTTTTTGATTTCACAAAAGATAATGCACAAAAAATCGCATACACTAGTCACTAAGGACGAGCCGGGCTAAAGACGAGCCGTAATCTCACTAAGCACGAGCTGTAATGTCGTTGGACACGAGATTACGGCTCGTTCATGCTGAGGGGCAGAGCCATCAATTGCTGTAACGGATTGAAGCGTTTTTCCAATATGGAGCCTTCACAGAAATGACGTGATACCGGCATTCCTGTGAAGACCCACTTTTTCCTTGATTGTCCTCAAAAACGTATTATCTCACCACAAACTTACGTCCATTCTTAACATAAATGCCAGGAGCAGAGGGAGATGACACGCGCTGTCCCTGCAGGTTATAGATATGATTGTCAGCAGGACGCGTCTGACGTGACGTATAAACAGACTGAATGTCTAACGTACCGTCTAAGACCGTAACGTACGACTTTACTTCATCAAAATCGTACGAGCGTGCATCGCTATCGCTGATGGCAATTTGACGCAAGATAATCGGGAGTACACCAGGAGTAACATCACTGTCAACCAGTATCTTCACTGTAGCCACCTCGCCGTCGTTGCCACTGATGATAGAACCGTTGGTGGAAGCAGCCATCACACGCAGTGCACCATCGGGACGGATAACCGACTCGAAGGTGTTCGTCTTACGGGCCGTTGTGCGAAGCGTACTCAGATAGGCCTCAGGGAATCCGTCGACATCCGTCTTGAACGTCAGACCGTCAGGCAGATAAAGGTCAAAGCCAAAGCCCTCAGCCTTGACAGCGTTCTTCATCTTCACCGATAGTTCTGCCTCGTTACCCGTCCTTACCTCAGTAGGCTCAATATAGATGACATTCTCAATAACAGAAATGTCAGTCACCTCCATGTCCTCAGGCGTGTCAACTTGGTTGGGACGCTGTGGCATGTCGAGGTTGAACATCTGGCTGGCAGAACCTTGGTTGCCTGCGATATCATATACGGTGGCATAGACCTCTAACAGATACTGCATGTCATCATCAGTGAGCTGTACCATGTAGTTGGTTTCGTTCAGTGCCTCAACCTCACGAACTTCGTCGTTGATAACCAGCTCCAGACTGTTAGTCTTCACACCGATGTTGTCAGAGACTGTCAACCGCAATACGCGCGTGTCCTGATTGAACGACATGCTTATCTCGGGAGCCACCCGATCGTTATGCAGTGAGGTAGCCAAAATATACTCACCCAGCGAATCGACAAGTACAGGTATTCCCGCTGGTCCTACATAGTGCCATACGTCACTACCCTTAACAGAGTGATAGATACCAAGCGACACGTCATCGGGCAGTCCGAAGGGAGCAAGGTCATCGTGTCCTACGTAGGTGTCAAGTCTGAAACTTCCCTGATGCGACTTTAGCAGCGCATTATCATTCTGGGAAGCAGACAGCGTAGCAACTTCACTCACCACAAACAGTGTATCACGCGTGTCGGTTACGGCCAAGAGGTCGCCTGCGGGATAGTAGTGGGTGAAATTAAGCTTGGTGCCCTCGACAAAGTTCTGCTCTCCATTATTAATGTTAAATCCGAGTGTACAAATATCAGTCTGGGGCTTGTCAAGCAATGCTGGATGGCGACGTCTGACATGTGCTGCCATCGCACGGTTGGATCCCACATAATCACGCTGGTAACCATCGAAATTCATGTCGACCATAGTTCCCGCCATGACCTCAGAAGTCTGCGGGTTACCCATTTCTAAGCCCAAGCCCTCTATCTCGTCCTGATCATCGTCGCTAAATGCACCCTTGATGCCTTGAGCCAATTTCGCCCAAACACTGTTGATGATGTCCTCTATGGTGTTTGTGGGCTGTAGCACTACGGGGAAAAAGCGTCTGTCGACGGTGCTATAGTAGCTGACGGTGGGGCGGAAGTTAGTAGCTATCGTTAAGCCGGCATCTAAGTTGAACTTTATAATCGTCCAATTAATTAGAGGGACCTTCAGGCTGGCTTTGACTGACGTCGAGTTACTCTGCGAAACGGTCAAAGAATTTTTCAGCGGGTATATAGAAGGATTGCCGACACCCTCCATCAGACTGTTCAGCGAACTTGAAACATCGCCTTTCCATACAGTGAATATCTTCAATGGTACGATCAGATACGTCGGGTCAGTGAACACAGGGAACACATTACTGACGAAGTCTTTCTTCCGATCATCCTTGGCCCATGTCCAAAGTTGTTTTGCAAACTGATCTTTTGCCGTCATTTTCATCTTGGTGGAACTACTGACATCAAATGACAGTACGTCATCCTCTTTCCCCCATGGGTTGACAAGATTCGTCAGAGACAAGTTAACACCTGCTTTAAAGCCCATTTCATGTGACAGTTCCTTGAGTATGGTTCTTGCCTTATCGCTGAAGATCTCCTCTTCCTCGAATGCCAGTTCACCGCTCGCCTGAAGTCCCACTTTATCATACTTCAACTTATCCAAAAGTTTTGATTCATAGAATTTGCCCATATTCGATCCACGCCACCATGCCTTCTTGCTACCAAAGAGGATGTTATTTGAGTTAAACGATCCACCGGCAGTGAGTGCATAAGACAAGTTGACAGCCTCTCCATAGGAAGTCTCTCTGGACTCAGTCGAAATATTATCATCGCTTAGCAGGAAGTTCTCTTGCGTCTCTTCCAAACTGGGCTTATACTTGAATTTGGCCTTGCCAATCATTGAGAAGTCAGTAAACTGACCAGGGTCGAACACCACTTTGGTTTTGTTGGTGAGCAGACTGCCACGAGTAAATTTCGGTACAGCTTTGAACGATTTCTTACCAGACAACTCCATCGAAACATAATTGGATTTCTTCACCTTAATGTCATAGTTCTTTTTGGCGAACCATTTAGTAAGAACCTTGACGGCAAAGTCACAGTCAGTGCTGGTACTGCTACCCCATGCCTCACACAATTTGTAGATAGAAGCAAATAACATGTCTTTAAAACTTGAGGTGGTGAGACTATATTCCTTGCCCGACTCCCAACCGATTTCTCCACTAAAGCTACCCACGTCGACACTTGCACCGAACCCACCTTTCACGCCAATGCCCATGGTGTAATTGCTAATGTTACCTGCATCGTCCACTTTCATAGACAATTTCAAGGGGACACCGACATTTGCCTTAACATCTGCCACTTTAACATCAGCACTACCGCTGAATCCGACATCTACCGTAAAATCGACCTTTTCAACGTTTTCAAACAGTCCTCCCTTGTACACCTTCAACTTGATGGGAGTAATTTCGGCAGTGTTGGCTATTTCTATTTTCGTGTCATCCTTGAAGCTAAGCCCTTTACATTTGATAGTGGCTATTTGTCCCTTATCGGCTACGGCCATACCGCCCTCCGTCTGAACTTGCAACACGGCAATACCATCGGCTTCACTGAGTTCTGACTCCAACTGTCCGGCACTGTTGCCATTGTCATAGCTGAACGAAGCCCTCACATTGCGCAGGGGTTTGCGATTCATATCGGTAATACGGAAAAAGTAGTTAACCACCGCACCCTCGCGCACCTCAGACGGGTATAAGCCATCCGAGGCCAGAACGATGTTTGCCTTGTCGGGGGCTGGCAGATTGTCGGGGTCTATCAATGTTATCACCAGCATACATGGCTTTCCATTAAGAAGGACTGGCTGAAGATCGATACCAGAATCACTGTTCTTGCGATAGGACAAGCCTATCTTGTGTTCACCTGGGATATCTGTCTGGTATGTGCTGGATACATCGAAGTATTTACCGGCAGCTATCGTCGCCGGAACGGCACTTATCAACTCACCATCTACGGTAAAGTATAAACGTCCGCTCCACTCATCCGACTCATCATTGTACACTCTGGCCTGGAATTTAATAAGGTTGTTAATAGCCATAGACTCGGCAGAGGCAGTAATATTCGACTTCGTGACGAGTTTGCAGACAGTAGCATTACTGTTATTCACCTGGAAATACAATGGATTGGACTCTTCACCACTATTTACCATCACTTCCTGGCCTACACAACCTGTCTGATAGTACAGAGTCAACGTCTGCATTCCTTCTTCTGTCAGGGTATATGGACAAGACATAGAGACGGCACTCTTATTACCACTCACATTATTTTTAATCCAACTACAAATCTCTTTGGCGCCTTGCCTCAAGATGAACTTTCCACTCCATGGGTTAGTATCAGCATTCATCACGCTGACCCGGTAAGTACAATTATCACCAACAATCATACGTTCCGACCCTTCCAAAATGTGAGTGTTAAAGATACTCAGGTTGGCCTTCTGTCCCTCAGCATCCTTGGTTGTCACATTATAGAACTTAGTATAGCTGCTGGTTTCCTTTGCATTACATGACTGTACCTGAAACTGATACGTTGTGCCGGGCTTCAAGCCTGTAAACACGTATGAGGGGTCTTCCTGAGTGCCAAAACCCTTCTTACCATTATCGAAAGACTGGTCGGAAGCCGGTTTCATCAGTACATTGTAGTAAGTAGCCCCACTCACGGTGCCCCAGTTGGCACGGAAGCTAGTTGCTCCTATCTCTGTAGCCTTAAGCGACGAGTTGTCAGGATGGTCAAGGGCTGTTGTTGACTGACCGTCTGTGACAGCTATCGCAAAGGGATTCTTGTAATAGCCCGCAGCAACGGGAACGCCATCGCCATGTCCATCGGTCTGATAATACAAGGTAACGGTATAGTTACCTGTCGCTGTCGGGGTATAGTAATCGGTCATTTCCAAAGTCCCGCCAGTTGCTATCGACTTGCCGCCCCATGATATCCAGTTTGTGCCGTTCCCCTTTAAATAGAACGCACCAGACCATTCTGCGTTGCTCTCGTTCTTGATCTTGATATTAAACTTCGCACTCTGGCCTTTCTGAAGCGTAGTTGAGTTATTGTTGAAGTATGAGCCCCCAGCAATGACTAACTTTGCAGAGCCTGTAGAAGAGCCTGCTGATGTGGTTATTGGTTTGCTGATACTCTTAGACCATTCGCTCCACTGACCGTTTGAGTAGGCACGTACCTGGAAATAATATGAAGTGTTAGCCTTCAAACCGGTTACAGTGATGTAGTTGTTTGAGGTCGTGCTATTGAACACTATCGGACTATAGTTCTTGTCTGTCGCCACATTGATTTCGTATTTTGTGGCTCCTGTAACATGACTCCAGCTCGCTTCGAAACTGTTAGCGGTAATCTTGGTACCCGTAAAGGTCGTATAGTCGGGTTTGTCTGGAGCATTAGAACTCGTGGTAACAGGAGTGCTGATACTCTTGGACCATTCGCTCCACTGCCCATTGGAATAGGCACGCACCTGAAAATAATATGAAGTGTTAGCCTTCAAACCGCTTACGGTGATGTAGTTGTTTGAGGTAGTACTATTGAACACTATCGGACTATAGTTCTTGTCTGTCGCAACATTGATTTCGTATTTTGTGGCACCTGTAACGTGACTCCAGCTTGCCTCGAAACTGTTAGCGGTAATCTTGGTACCCGTAAAGGTTGTATAGTCGGGTTTGTCTGGAGCATTAGAACTCGTGGTAATGGGAGTGCTGATACTCTTGGACCATTCACTCCACTGCCCATTGGAATAGGCACGTACCTGAAAATAATATGAAGTGTTAGCCTTCAAACCGGTTACGGTGATGTAGTTGTTTGAGGTAGTGCTATTGAACACTATCGGACTATAGTTCTTGTCTGTCGCCACATTGATTTCGTATTTTGTGGCACCTGTAACATGACTCCAGCTCGCTTCGAAACTGTTGGCGGTAATCTTGGTACCCGTAAAGGTCGTATAGTCGGGTTTGTCTGGAGCGTTAGACTTCGTGGTAACAGGAGTGCTGATACTCTTGGACCATTCGCTCCACTGTCCATTGGAATAGGCACGCACCTGGAAATAATATGAAGTGTTAGCCTTCAAACCGGTTACGGTGATGTAGTTGTTTGAGGTAGTGCTATTGAACACTATCGGACTATAGTTCTTGTCTGTCGCCACATTGATTTCGTATTTTGTAGCTCCTGTAACATGACTCCAGCTCGCTTCGAAACTGTTAGCGGTAATCTTGGTACCCGTAAAGGTCGTATAATCTGGCTTAGCAGGTGCGGTAGAATTTGCAGTAATGGTAATCGGATTGGTGTAGTACCAAATATCCCCGTTGCTACCTCTAGACATCAAGCTCAGGCAATACTTCTTGCTACCACTGGTAAAATCTAAATCATAATCAATATTCAAGATCGATTGTCCTGCAGTGAAAGTTTTATATTTTTTCCTCGTACCGTTAACGCTGTTCTCATAAAGATTCAGCTTTGTCGCATTCTGAAATGTACTTCCATCCATTTTTTTGACTTGAAACGTAACGGTAGAACCAGAGAAAACAGCTTTCACTATCAAAAGATTTCCATGAGCTGTAACATTTTCTGAAGTAATCGTAGTGTTCGAACTGGGCACGGATGTCCACCCCGACGGAGAGGCTGTATAGGTAGTCTGTCCCCGCGCTATTGAAAAGGACATCATGATGACTGTTAGCGTCATCAGCATTGTACGTAAAAATGGCTTATTCATATCGGTTCGCATTTATTATTGTTCATTCATAATCATGTGGGCAACGGCCACGTAGTCGGCAACATTTATTTTACCATCGCCGTTGGCATCAGCCGTTTTCTCATTGAATCCTTCTGGTGTATTACCCATGATGTGATGGGCTATAGCAATATAATCAGCCACCGTCACCTTACCATCACCATTGGCATCTCCAAGTACGAAATCCGGGGTTGGTTCACCCATCGCCTCAATCCTTCCAAACAGGTTCCAAGGCTCAGTCTGCCTGTAAGCATCAACATACTGAGCTGGAACGTAAAGTACAGCCTGATCTATGCTTGACAGTCCAAACGCATCCGATTTAGCTTCAGGTGGCACAGTACCAAGACACGTCACAGACTTAATAGCTTTGCAACGATAGAAAGCCCCTGTGCCTATGGTCTTAACAGTTGAAGGCAACTTGACATTATCAAGGCTTATACAATCGGTAAAGGCATAATCGCCAATGCTGACAAAACCCTCAGGCAGTGAAATCTCCTTAAGGTTATCACAGTCATAGAAACCTTGGATTTCTATTCGTTCAAGTCCCTCATTAACGACAACGGAGGTTATGCCATCGCAAAAGTAGAAGCCATTTTCCCCGACAGACTTCACATTATCGGGGAAAACATATTGTCCCGTCTTGGCACCTCCACACATGACGATTTGCAGCCCGTCACCTTCTTTCATAAACAGTACACCATCTGAAGCACTGTAGACGGTATTACCTTCTGCGACTGAGATGTCCTTCAGACTCTCACAAGCCGTGAAATTATAACTGCCCATAGAAGTCAGCGTTGAAGGCAAATGGAGTGTTGTCAGCTTTCCTAATCCATGAAAGGCATCGTAGTCAATAGACGTGAGACCTTCATTCAGGGTTAGCTTTTCCACATTCTTATTATTGAAAAACGCCCTGTAGGCAATCATCGTGACTTTTGCAAGCACGGGGTCTATTCCAAAATCTATCTCCGTTTCTGTACCGTTCCATTTCAACAGCGTCTTACCATCGTCGGACAACTCGTAGCTGCTGCTTGGATAGACTGTCTGTTGATTTCCTTCCTCCACGGTCTTAATGGTTCCAAACGTGCTCCATGGCTCTGTGGCACGATATTTCTCTATCGATTTCTCCGGCACGTAGAGTGTTGCCTCTGAAACGGAGACATTCTGAAATACATTCGTGTCTGTTTCCGGCAGCACGGTAGCCTGCAATGTAAACTCTTTCAAACTGCTACAATTCCTGAAAGCCGATGAGTAGATGGTTGTAATGCTACTTGGGACAATAACCTTTTCCAACGCCGTACAGTCTTCGAAGGCTCCTGACCCGGTGCCTCCACTCGAGTTTCCGCCAATTACCGAGACGCCTTTTTCCATGACGACTGATTTCAGTGACTTACATCCTTTGAAGGCCAAATAGTATATGGTCGTCACACTTCCAGGTATCGTAATCTCTGTCAGGCTGGTACAATCCTGAAAAGCTGCAGAATTTATGACAGCGCAGCCCTTTTCAATAGTCAGCTGGCTAAGTGCAGCGCACCCCTTGAACACCTGGTTACCCATCTCAGTGATGCCCTTGCCTAATACGGCTGATTTCAAACTTGAACAGCCTACAAAAGCATTAGCACCAAGATGGCTGACTGTAGCTGGTATGATGATGGACTCCAAGCTCGAACAGTTCTGGAAACTATTGTTGCCAACATACAAAAGACCCTTATTCAGTGTGACACTGCTTAAGCTGGTACAGCCACGGAAGGCAGAAGCATAGATGTTGGTAACCGAACTTGGCAAGTCAATGTTTGTCAGGCTGATGCAGTTTTCGAAAGCACCGGAACCTGTGCCCCCCTCACTGTTGCCTCCAATCACCTCAACACCCTGACCTATGGAAACCCGCTCCAAGGCCCTGCAACCCTTAAAGGCTGTATAGTAGATTATTCCGACACTGCCCGGCACTGATATTTCTGTCAGACCAGTGCAGTCTTGGAAGGCTTCCGCTGAAATGACAGCGACGCCATCAGCAATCGTCACTTGCTCAAGTGCCTGACAACTATTAAACACACCGTTGCCCATTTTCTGGATACCGCCACCCAACACGACTCGTTCCAAAGAGCGGCAGCCTACGAAGGCGCTTGCTCCAAGGCTTGTCACTGTAGAAGGTATTGAAATGGCCGTCAGACTGCTACAGTTCTGAAAGCTGTTATTACCTATTAATTCCAATCCCTCTGGCAAACTGACACGCTCTAAAGCCGTACAACCACGAAAGGCAGAAGCATAGATGGTAGTGACTGAGCTCGGCACGTCGAGACTCATCAGAGATGTGCAGTTCTCAAAAGCACCAGAGCCCGTACCTCCCTCGCTGTTACCGCCAATTATCTTCAGCCCCATTCCCAATTCTACACTCTCTAATAGTCTACAACCTTTAAATGAATTGTAATAGATTGTTTCGACACTGTTGGGAACCTTTATTCTATCCAAGCCTGTACACCCCTCAAAGGCACTGTAATTAATGATTGTCAGGCCCTCAGGCATCTGGATAGAACTGAGCCGGGTACAGTTTTTGAAAGCCGACTGTCCTATTTCAGTAACTTGGTAGGTCTGCCCATTGTCCGTAACCGTAGCCGGTATGACCAAGTCACCTGAATAGGCACTTGTGTTTGCCACAACTGTAACGGTTTGTTTGTCGCTATTGATGTTATAGGCAAACGTACCGTCGGTAAAGCTAACTGCACTCGCTAACATAGGCAAGAACAGAAGTAAAGCAATCATTGTCTTTTTCACTCCCATCAATACCAGTATCTGCGGCTTGAGGAGTTGTTTGGTTGTAGGTTTTATCATAATCATATTCATTGTTGCAACACATTCATTTTGCAAAGATATATATTTTTTTGAAAGTGACAAAGAAAAAGTGGGAAAAGTTCAAAAGCAATGACCTTGGACTCCAGTTGGACTCTAGTTTCTCCTTGGCCTTGTCAGTAGGCTTGCATTCCCAGCCTTTGACCGACTTCCAAAATGTAAATCCGAGAAAAACACTCTTGGAAGGTCTCACCACTTTGGTCTTGCTGGCACTCATCTTGAGGCGCAGCTTGGACTCCAGCCAGTGGCTTACAGATGCCATTACCCTGTCAGCTACCATCTCACTCTTTACGAAAATGTCAAAGTCATCCGCATAGCGGACAAATCTAAGACCACGACTTTCGAGTTCCTTGTCGAGCTTGTCAAGGTAGATATTGGAGAGTATCGGTGTATACATTAACCCCTTCAGTGATGGTGGAACACCTACTAGGGGCTCAGATGACTCCCGCCCATGAGTTTTTTTTCGCACGTGACAACACGCAGGACGGGCCTCTCGGGGTAAGACACTAACCTTATGACGTCACAACCTCTTGGTTTACTGTTTTGGGGAGTACGTTTACCATTCGGACTTCGACTTGATGTGCAGTCTTATCCTTTCCCATTTAGCCTTATACCAAGTTTCTGTTCGTAGGCTCGAAAGTCTCGCTACCGACTTCCTCCATCTTTGACATTGCTGTCAACGACTTGTCTTTCGCTTCGCTTGACGATAAATACCCACGACTGGATTTCAACCAGTTAGGTTAGTGTCATGCCCGACACACACATCAAGAGGGTGTGTCAAAATGACACACCCTCCTATTTTGAATGTCAATGGTTATTCAGGATCTTGTGAGCCGTTTTCATCAACACCACCATAGTCGATACCGCTAACGCTACTAACGCCACTACCTGCTAGCAGTGTCATTGCTTTAATCTCAACAACCTCCATGTCTGGAGTTATATATAATCTCTTCTTCATTTCACTATAACTTTTTTGTTGTTCTTAATATACAGTCCCTTTGCAGGGCTCATCACGCGCTGACCTTTGAGATTGTAGAATGCATCATTCTCTACACCTCTAACATTCCCCATTTCAGATATCCCTGTAGTCCCATTCTCAAATGTCATAAAAACGGGAGCCGATGACTCTACAGATGTCAGCACGTCTGCAAATTCGAAGTGAGCACGAAAAGCCTTCATCTTCGTATTACCTTTTGAATACCAAAACTTGCCTCCGCTTAAAAACAGATTATTTTCAGGAACTGTAAAGTTTGCCACATACGTTCCCGTCATCCATCCACGGTTAGAAGCCTTGTTACCTACCTTTACATAAGGCTCTTCCTCTGGGTCGATGTTAACATTGTCAACGGTAAATTCGGTGATTGGTGACGATACCTTGATAATATAGGGATGGTTGGCCTCAATGGCTGTTACAGATGTGAAAACAACATTGATTCCCACGATATCCTCATTGCCATTTTCTTCTGGTGACCAGCTGGTCATATTTGCCAATTGCACATCATTGCCAAATGCAGCCTTCGTCTGGGCCTCCGTCATGGCAAACGGCAGACAGATGGTACTCCAGTCGTTCGCATTGATAGTGCGTCTTACGCGGACGTCCACGCCATTGACTGCTGCAGGAGTGACAGTTGATGTTTCGTCAAGGATAGTACGCGTGTCAGCCGGCTCACCAATGGTGACGGTAAAGGGAACATCCGACAAGCTAACCTTTGTCGCATTTTCCTGCTTAATAAAATCAATACCAGTGATATTAAAGTTATGAGTAGTACCTACGCTTGCACTTGTTGCTGACATTGGAATGTCAAGAATGATCGTCTGGCCTGATAACAGGGCACTTGAAGTGGATGACACGCCTACGGTCAGCAGTCTTGTTGCCTCGTTCCAGTGAGCCGTTGCACTATGCGAATTGGAATGTCCAGTTCCCAATGTGCATGCCACATCATCCTCTTGGTCTGTCACGTAGCCCATCCCATCAGGCGTTTCAATTTTAAACTGATAGCCTGTGTACACATTTTCCTCGGCCAATGTTAGCGTAACTCTCATTGTACCTCCATTCTGGGGTAGTGTAAAGTTTCCCACTGTCAAGGCGTTTTGTCCAATGGCTATTCCTGAGCTGGCAAGAAAAGCCATCATTGAAAATAAAATCTTTTTCATATTAACAAATATTTATTAAATGTATCTTCATTTTTATTCAGGTTCTGGCAAGTTCCAGTCGAAGCGGGGAGCCAGGGCCGGTATCTTACCTACATAGTAGCTGATGATCTTCACTGCATCTGCCAAGTCTATCACGCCATCGCCGTCCACATCAGCAGCTTTTGCATTAAACGTAGTGACGGTTTTACCCACATAGTAGTTAATGACCAGCACGGCATCAGCCAAGTCTATCGTCCCATCACCATCAACGTCGCCCGTCATGTAGTCTTCAATGGTTATTGTTGTCAGGGTGGGTTTCACCGTCGGTTTCGTAGCATCCGAATAGACAACCAGAGGGTTCACTATCTTGATAGGATGATTGCCTAATGCCATTTCCTTATCAATGCTTGACTTGATGGTCAGCACCAGTCCGTCGTTGTCTGCCAGTGCCTTGGAACTCATAGAGGCTACAGCCACTTTATAGTTACCATTGTCAAGCTTATTAGTGCTGACAGTATGATTGTTGTGTCTGTTGCTGTTTAGCGTCACTTCATTGTCAAATTCCTTATCACTCGTTACCTTTATACTCATGCCTTCCGGCAGCACCAGTTCAAAACCGTAAGAGGTAACGGTCTCTGCATTCTTCAGTTTCACCTCAATATTGACATCATCGTCTATGCGACCAGAGAATGGCTCGATATAGATGGCATCGGCAAGAGTCGAGATGTCTGTTGGCTGCGGCTCTAACTCTATAATCTCCTTGAACTCCTTCCAATAATCAGCGACTTCGTAAGCCGCCTTGCTACCATACGGTACATTGAGTGCAGAATATTGTCTGAAGTTGAACGTGTTAATATCGATAGGAATAGGAACCTCCATCAAGACCGTAACCGATGTTAAGTTTGCACAATTATAAAAGGCATAAGGCCCTATTTCATGGAGGGTACTAGGTAAAGTCAAGGTGGTAAAGTTATAAGAATTGAAAGCAGATTTCGCTATTCCCAAAGTTCCTTCCTTAATAGACATAGGATTCAAATCCGACATAGTTCCTTTATAGCCACATGCAACTTTTCCTGCATATACTACACCGTCAGGCTGGTTGGTATACCAAGCACTGCCAAGGAAAGCACAGTTGCCGATTGAAGTGAGACTATTCGGAAGGCTGATGGTTGACAAATTGCTACAATTGTAGAACGAATAGTCTCCTATGCTGCTTGTCCCATCCTTTATTATCAATGA
>JAEEGI010009394.1_pt1 | contig 21440 bp, 15 predicted proteins | sample 8958751 | NCBI WGS metagenome assembly JAEEGI01 (sample SAMN16246545, study PRJNA631951) | gut metagenome | biome: gut microbiome; feature: rumen; material: KS-attached | host: Bos | place: Iran: Karaj | collected 2018-10 | reverse complement strand
TTCAGCTTTGAGTTGTCTTTGACATCGGCACGTCGGAACGTCAGGCTGATCATCTTCTCCAGACTGCCCACACGCTCAAACTGACGGTTCTCGTCGATGATACGCAGGTTCTCGTCTTCATCGAACCAGTAGCGTTCGCCTCGGGCAATCTCCGCCACAAGCTGGGCATAAAGCTGCGGATAGTCAATCGGCGTGAGGGTGTCGATCTGATTCTCGACGACGATGCAGACGAAACGGCGCGAACCGCTCTTGTCGTCAGGCAACGGCCGCAGGTTGTTCGTCGTGGCGATGAACGAGGCATATCGCCGGCGCTGCTCGTAGGCCTTGCCGTAGGGTGGACGCATCTTCACGTCGCTCTTGGAAATTAGATGCTTCAGCAGCGGCTGCTGACTCTTCGACAGCATGTCGAACTCGTCGATGTTGATCAGCGCAAACGAGGTCAGCCCGAGGTTGATGGCCGTCTCGTTCTTGAAGTCGATCTTGTCATTATAGTAGTCGCGCAGTTCCTCTGGCAGCAGGATGCCGCAGAAGGTCGTCTTGCCGCAGCCCTGCTGTCCGATGAGCATCGGCACGATGGCGTTGCCGTGGTTGCGGTCGATACCCTTCCAGTGTGCCACCATCGAGAGCAGCCACTTGTGGAAGTCTTCCGTCCAATGCGGATTGCTGGTCTTGATGCGCTCTGCCAAGGGTGTCACACGGTCCTGTCCGTCCCACTTCGGCAGTTGCTCCAACCACTCGTTCACAGGGTCGAACTCCGGTATCATCGTCGATTCGACATAGCGCTTGATGTCCTTGTCCCACGAGTCGAGTCCGGCCTTCAGCGCACGGATCGACATCGTGTTCATCGCCTCCTTCGTCAGGTCGCTGAATCGGTAGTCGAAGGAGTCCTTCGATCGGTACTGGGCGACGCCCGTCATCACATTCTTCCGCAGCTCGTAGCGCGAGTTGAGGAAGGCCTCGGTCTTGTAGGTCAGCAGCTGCGAGGGCTTCACGTGCTTCAGCGGCCAGGTGGCCTTCAGCGTCTTGGAGTACTGCGAGTCGAACACCGTCTGCACATACTCCGCATCCTCGTTCAGCCGTCCGTCGAAGAGGGTCATCTTCACGGCGAAGGCCTCCTCGATGCCGCTCTCGTGGCAGTTCATGGCGAGCACCTCCAAGCAATGAGGAACAAAATCCTCTTCCTTGTCCAAGCGGCACTCCTCGAGGGCATCGGCCTTGCAGGCCTGATACTCATGCCGGCGGCTGGCCTCGGTGGATAGTCCTGGGATCACTCCCTCCTGTCTCCCGACTCCTGACTCCTGTCTCCTTTCATGCCGCACCGTCCTCGACAACCGTTCTGCCGTCTGGTCATCAGGAGAGACGATCATCACCGCGCAGTCGGGATCGAAGTACACATCCTCGTCGTGACTCATCTCACAACTGCTGCGCAGCGACGGCGCGATGTTCTCCACACGGATGGCCAGTTGGGTGGAGTAGAGGTAGTGGAACTTCGCATAGGCGTTCAGATTGAAATTCTCGACTTCCGACTGCCAGTATCCCTCGGGGTTCTGCCAGTTGTTGCGCTCGGCAGCCTGACAGACGAGCTTCACGCTCCGTCCGTCGGCCCCCACGAAGGCCAGCAGGGTGTAGTCGATGAGGGCTGCCTCATTGCGTATCTCCTCTGCCGTCTTGCGGTCGGGCAGGTTGTTGATCTCCAGGAGGATCATACCATTATATAAATAGGTCCACTGCTTGCCTTTCTCGTTCTTGATGGCCGAGGCGAAGCAGATGCGGGGCCTTCCGGTCTGTTCCTCAATCAGTTTGCCGCTCTTCAGCTTGCCCTTGCGGATCATCTCCACCACATCGCCGAGTGAATACCGGGTGTAGCGCTCCTGTCCGTCGCGCAGATTGATCAATGTCACTGTCTGTCTGGTTATCTCTGTCATAAATCGCACGCTTTTGCGTGCAAAGTTACAAAATTTTTAGGCGATTTGCAAGAAAATCTATGATTATTTTTCATTTTCTCTTCCATCTTCCATACAAGTGCCAAAAATATCAGTATATTAAGGCATTTCTGAATATGGAAGAATGCAATTTCTCTTCCATGTCTCTTCCATGCTTTGACTTTGACTTTGCAGGCATTAAAGTCCGAGTTTAGGCTAACTAAACTGGGACTTTACCCTAACTAAACTCTAGAATTCTCGAGAGAATTGCGGACTTTGAAGGCTACTTTCTTGGGGTTTGAAGGCTACTTTCTCCGACTTTAAAGCCTACTTTCTCCTACTTTGAAGGCTACTTTCTCTGACTTTAAAGCCTACTTTCTCCGACTTTACTGCCTCCAAACTATCTTTTTCCCCTCCTGAGTAGGAGGGGTTGGGGTGGTCTGATCCGCCATCTTGCCCCTCCATGCTGTCATACTAATGCCTTGTACGAGTCGTTCAGATGCCTTGTACAACTTGTACAGACGGCATGTACAACTCATACTAATGCTTAGTATACTGGTATACAAGGCATTAGCGTGACCTTGACTTGGCCTTTCTATACATTGTGGAAGGCATATCTATCACCATTGCCAGGCATCTCCCTCTTCAAAATGCACCGCTAAAATATGGAAGATACATGGAAGAGAAATTAGTCTCTTCCATACTCAGAATCATCAGTATTTAAAAGTATTTCTAGTAATGTTATGGAAGATGGAAGTGAACATTCATTTTTGAAATAGGCTTTACGACCTCTGCCAATGTGCGGAATATGAAGGTTGTTAGGACGCTCCCTTGCTTAAAACGAAAAAGTACCCAAAATTTTTGGTGGTATCAAGTAAAAGCCTTATCTTTGCACCCGTTAACGTCATTAATTCACTTAAATATTAAACTATGAAACAGAAATTAAGGAGAAAATGTAAGTTTTCGGTTAAAAAACTTGCGAGTGTCGAAACTTTTAGCTACCTTTGCCCATGAGTACGAGACGCGAGAAGTCAAAACCTCAGCTCAATAAGCAGTTAGAGGCTACGGTGGAGTTGACGCCAAAAGTGAACCAACGGAAAGAAAAGTTGGCAAACTACCTGATAGACGTATCGAAATACGTGCTTACTGGTGTGGTCATCACGTCACTCTTTAACGATGTCACAGATAAGACGACCATCTATCTCATTGGATTGGCTGCCGTGATTTCGACATTATGTTTAGGATTATCATTAACAAGTAAAAGAAAGGACAAGTAATTATGGGAATGTATTTAGTAGGGCTATTTGTGGTGGTACCGTGCGTGGTTGCCCTAATTTACCTGTGGCTGACCCCTGCTGGAAGACGTTGGATGAGGGCAAACAATCTGCTATAGATAAATGTCAAAGGTTAACATATTGGTTTTTCATAGTGAGAAGCCGCTGGCGTACAATTGTGCCGGCGGCTTCTGAATTTTTTCGCTATTTTGTGCGGAAATAAAAAAAATGTGTATCTTTGCATCGTGTTTAGGTAACACAAACACTATTTGGAATTGAAATATGAGAAAGGTGATGAATTGGGTGCTCGCCGCCATCCTCATTTGCGGCTGTAGGCAGGAGGTGCCGCTGACGTTCGAGGCAGGAACCTACGAGGTGACTGCACAGGGACATAACGGCGACATCCGCCTGAGCGTGACGTTTAGCGACTCGTGCATCACGGATATCAAGGTGCTGGAGCAGCACGAGACACCCCATATTGGCGATATCGTGTTCGACGAGCTGATTCCCCAGATCGTCAAGGCCAACGGTACTGGTGTGGACGCCCTGACGGGTGCCACGGTGTCGAGCCGTGCGCTGATGAAAGGTGTGGCGGAGGCAGCCAATAAAGCCAAGGTGTCGGACGGTGAGCGGTTCAAGAAAGCCTGTCTGACTAAGGAGGAGATGAAACCCTTGGAGGGCACGTGGGACGTGGTGATCATCGGAGCCGGCGGTGCCGGACTGTCGGCGGCTGCCGAGGCAGCGCAACAGGGCAACACGGTGCTGATGATCGAGAAGAATGCCGAGATCGGCGGCAACACTTTGGTGTCGGGTGGCATCTTCCAGAGCGTGATGCCATATCTGGTGTGGAATCCTGCCCAGCCCAACGCCAAGACGGGTGTGGGTTACGACGGAAAGACCTACGAGAAGGCGAAGTCGGGCCCCGGCTGTATCAAAGACCTCGAAACCATCCTCGGGTGGGAAGAGAAAGCGTTTGATGCCGACTACTATCAAACGCATGCTTTCGAGCCGGGCAACATCGTGGAGCTGGCGCCCCACGGCGTACACGCTGAATACTTGCCCGTGCTTCAGGCGCTGAAGAAGGAGATTACAGCCTACTTAGCGTGGGCAAAGCCGAAACTGGCACACGGTGTGCCGGAGACCGACCTGACGCTGTTCTCGACCAAGAACCTGCATATCTTCCAGACCTACTACGGCGGACTGCGCCAGAGTGCCGACAAGCAGGAGTGGGTGTATAGCGACCTGCGCATGGTGAACCAGATGGTGGAACAGGGGCAGAAGCTGAAGCCCTGGCTGGCCAAGATGGGCGTCACGTTCCTCGAACGGCAGATCATCATCGTGGGGGCCCTGTGGTTCAGAGGCAACAAGATGCTGGGTGCTGACATCGACACCGACGGCGACGGCACGCCTGAACACTACGACGGCAACTGGGGTGCCTACATCATGGCACCTTACACCACGTTTGCCAAAGCCAACGCGGAAAACCGCATTCTGAAATCGACCGCTGCAAAAGAGCTCATCATGGAGGGCGGTCGTGTGAAGGGTGTGAAGGCTATGATGGCCGACGGCACGCCTGTGATGGCCCATGCCCGCAAGGGGGTGATCATCGCTACGGGCGGCTATGCTGCCAATATCAGCAAGGTGATCGAGACAAACCGTTACTGGAACAAAGAATACCTCACCAGCCGCATGGCCTCGACCAACCGCAGTTCGCTGCAGGGTGATGGCCTCGACATGGCAGAAAAGGCGGGGGCTTCACTGACGGGTATGGGCTGGACACAGCTCATGCCGCTGTCGTATACCGACTATGGCAATCTCGCCTTCGGCAGCGTGTCGGATGCCGTCTTCATCAGTCCCAAGAACGGACGGCGATTCGTCGACGAGTCGCTGGAGCGTGACGTCCTTTCGGCAAAGGCCTTCGAGAGCGGCATCAGCCTTTACGGCAAGCGAGGGGTCTACCTCTATATCGGCGGAGAGGAGACCACGGAGCCGAACGAGAAGCGTGGTGTGGACGTGGCTGGCAAACAGTATGCATGCAAGCCGGCACAACTGCCTGAGTTGCTGAATAAACTGAAGATCAATGTGAGTGCCGACGCCATCCTGAAGACCATCCGCGACTATGACGCGGCCGTGATGGAGGGCCAGCAGCCTGCCGACGTGAGCAAGCGCTATGCCACCAACACCATCGGCAGGGTGACACGCCTGGAAGACGGCACCTACGACAAATCGACCTATGCGCTCGACTCTACCCTACTCACCATCCGAACGTTGGCGCCTGCCACCCACCATACCATGGGCGGACTGGTGGTGGATGATCAGCGCCATGTGCTCGATGCCAACGGCAAGCCTATCCCCGGCCTCTATGCTGCGGGCGAGGTGACGGGCGGCATCCACGGCGGCAACCGCCTGGGCGGCAATGCCCTCACTGAGATCCTGGTATCCGGCCGCATCGCCGCCACCAGCATCACACAGGATGCAAAGAAATAGCGTTATGATTTACAAGGGCTGAAATTTCAGCCCTTGTAGTTTTATTGCTGTTTTGAATATTATTTACAAAATGGAGGCATATCCAAAGTGCGCTACAATAGAAAAAACAAATAATATTTGGTTTTCTTCCCACTTATTCGTAACTTTGCAGCCTGATAGATTATAAATAAGGTATGAAGATACAGATTATCAATGGCCCGAACCTGAACCTGCTGGGGCAGAGGGAGCCGGGCATCTATGGCTCAGAGTCGATGGAGAACTACCTGCCGGAGCTGCGCAAGCGGTTCCCGGATGTGGAGATCGACTACTACCAGAGCAACGTGGAGGGCGAACTGATCAACAAGATGCAGGAAGTGGGTTTCTTTGGAGGCTACGACGGCATCGTGCTGAACGCAGGGGCGTACACCCACACGAGCGTGGCGCTGCACGACTGCATCAGGAGCCTGAAGTGTCCTGTGGTCGAGGTGCACATCTCGAACGTTCACCAGCGCGAGGAGTTCCGCCACAAGTCGATGATATCGGCAGCGTGCAAGGGTGTGATCTGCGGATTCGGGCTCGACTCGTATCGCCTGGCTGTTGCAGCATTGGCTAACGACAAGTAAGTAATGATTAACGACAACTATGACAACTAAGACAACATTATTGGCGACACTGTCGCCACAGGCAGAAGTTCTGCCTGAAAAAAGTTGTCTATGTTGTCTAGGTTGTAGTCAAAAAGAAAAAGTGAATAGCGAGCTGGAGGAGTATATTCTGAGGCATTCGGAGGCGGAGCCTGAGTACCTGTATCGGCTGTGGCGGGCGACGAACGTACACACGATACACGGACGGATGGCAAGCGGACACCTGCAGGGGCGGCTGTTGAAGATGCTGGTGGAGATGATCCGGCCGAAGAGGATCCTCGAAGTGGGGACGTTCAGCGGCTACAGTGCCATCTCTATGGCCGAGGGACTGCCAGAGGACGGAAGGCTTTATACGTTCGAAATCAACGATGAAATGGAGGATTTCACTCGTCCGTGGATCGAGGGTTCGGCTGTGGCAGACAAGATAGAGTTCATCATCGGCGACGCGCTGGAGGAGGCTCCGAAGCTGGGCATCACGTTCGATATGGCGTTCATCGACGGCGACAAGCGGACGTATCGCGAGTGCTACGAGATGGTGCTGTCGATTCTGAGGCCTGGGGGCTTCATCCTCGCAGACAATACGCTCTGGGACGGTCATGTGGTGGACCACGCCTACGACAACGACCATCAGACGCAGGGCATCGAGGCCTTCAATGACTTCATCGCCCAGGACAACAGAGTGGAAAAGGTCATCCTGCCCCTCCGCGACGGCCTCACTCTCATAAGGAAGAAAACAACAGATTAATAAAAACGACAACTATGACAACTAAGACAACATTATTGGCGACAACTGTCGCCACAGGCAGAAGTTCTGCCTGAAATAAGTTGTCCATGTTGTCTAAGTTGTAGTCAAATAAAGCAAAAGTTGTAGTCAATTAATAAAAAAGATATGCAAGAGACAAGACAAAACAAGATAGCAAGGCTTCTGCAGAAGGAGCTGTCGCTGATTTTCCAACAGCAGACACGTGCCACTCACGGCACGATGGTCAGCGTGACACGCACGAAGATCTCACCAGACCTGAGCATCTGCACCGCCTACCTCAGCATCTTCCCATCCGAGAAGGGTGAGGAGATCCTGACGAACATCAACGCCAACGTGAAGGCCATCAGATACGAACTGGGCACGAAGGTAAGGAACCAGCTGCGCATCGTTCCTGAGTTGCGATTCTTCATCGATGACTCGCTCGACTATATCGACCGTATTGACGAACTGCTGAAGAAATAAGCAACGGACTATAGGACTAACACGACTCTTACCACAAGAAAAGTCCTTAAGTCGTGTAGTCCGTTGCAAAAAAATAGAAATATGAATTTTCCTTTCTTTATCGCAAGGCGGTATCTGTTTTCGAAAAAGTCGACGCACGCCATTAACGTGATCAGCGCCATCTCGGTCATTGGGGTGGCGGTGGCGACGATGGCACTGGTGGTGACACTCTCCGTGTTCAACGGCTTCCACGACCTCGTGGCTACGTTCTTCACCTCATTCGATCCGCAGTTGAAGGTGACGCCAGCAGAGGGTAAGACGGTAGCTGCCGATGACCCTGTGCTCACGGAAATCCGACAGTTGCCGCAGATTGAGGTGGCTACGGAGTGCGTGGAGGACCAGGCATTGGCCGTCTATCACGGTCGGCAGGCGATGGTGGTGGTAAAGGGTGTGGACGATAACTTTGAGCAGCTCACGCATATCGACGAGATCCTTATCGGCGATGGGGAGTTCTGTCTGCACGCCGCTGACATGCACTACGGCATCCTTGGCATCCGTCTGGCAGAGCAACTCGCCACAGGCTATGCCTACAAGGAGCCGATGAAGATCTACGCCCCACGAAGGGAGGGACAGTTTGACATCACCAATCCCGAAGATGCCTTCGAAGAGGACGAACTTTATTCGCCAAGCGTGCTCTTCAACGTGAAACAGGCGAAGTACGACCAGAACTATATCCTCACAAGCATCGGCTTTGCCCGTAGGATCTTTGACCAGCAGGGCATGCTCTCGTCGTTGGAACTGCGCCTGAAACCAGGCAGCAACTTTGAGGCTGTGAAGAAAGAGATCAGTAGGCTTTGTGGTACGAAGTTCGTGGTGAAGGACCGTTTTGAGCAGCAGGACGATACGTTTAAGATTATGAAGATCGAGAAGTTCATCGCTTATATCTTCCTGACGTTTATTCTGATGGTGGCCTGCTTCAACATCATTGGTTCGCTTTCGATGCTGATTATCGACAAAAAAGACGATGTGGTGACGCTGCGGAACTTAGGGGCGTCAGACAAGCAGATCGTGCGCATCTTCCTTTTCGAAGGTCGTATGATTTCTGCTATCGGAGCTGTTATTGGCATCGTCGTAGGGTTATTGCTCTGCTGGGCACAGCAGGAGTTCGGATTGGTGGCGCTGGGTTCAAGCAGCGGCTCGTTTATCATCAATGCCTATCCCGTCAGCGTGCATCCTGAGGATATCATCCTGATTTTCATTACCGTGCTGCTCGTGGGCTTCCTCTCCGTGTGGTATCCCGTGCGCTATTTCGCTAAGAGGCTACTGCAAGTGTAACTGTTTCTCCCCCTGAGTAGGGGGAGCTAGAGGGGGTCTGAGCAGTGGCAGGTCTGAGGATGAGTCTGAGGCGGATCAGACCACCCCTGGCCCCTCCCGCTCGGCTTTGCCGCTTGCTACCGTAGGGACGCAAGAACTCAGGAGGGGAAATGATTAGATTAGATGGCTGCTAATGCCAAAGAATAGTATTTGGATTCGGGACTGTCGGCCCTGGAAGGCAGCACGCAACAACATTGTGTGCCCTGTAATACGCCAGCCGTCTTCGCATAGCCGAAGAGGGTGAGTGTCTTGTAGAACACGTTTCCTGCCACGATATCAGGGAAGATAAGGGCGTCGGCCTGTCCGTCGATGATGCTGCGGATGCCTTTCTCATGCAGGCTCACGGAGTCAAGTGAGGTCTTCAGGTCTAAGGGACCGTCGATGATGCAACGGCCGAACTTCCCTGTCTGCGCCTCAGCGATGATCTCCAGATAGTCAACTGTATAGGGAAACACCTTGGCGCTGACCTTCTCTGCACAATGGATGAGCGAGATGCGTGGCTCCTCGATGCCGAGGGCGTGACAGACGTAGTTCACGTAATGGATCTGCTGACGACGCTGGGCTTCGGTAGGTACGGGGATAACGGCCGCGTCGGTAAAGAAGAGCAATTTCTCGTACTTGGGAATCTCTGCCATCGCAATATGCGTCAGCACATGGCCAGGACGCAGGATGCCTGTTTCACGGTCAAGGATGGCCTTCAGGATGATATCCGTATTGATGAGGCCCTTCATCAGGATATCTGCCTCACCATTCTTACAAAGCGCCACAGCGCGACGGGCACACTCTTCCTTGTCGTCGCCGTCAACATAGATGGGCTCAATGAATCCCATCTCCTGTCCTTTCTCCACTGCATAACGGGTGCTGGCATCATTGGCACACACCACAGCCACTCGCTTCTTGTCGCCCCGCTGCTGCAGGAAGACAATCATGTCGTTCAGATTCTTAATGGTTTGCATATCGTCGCGTTTTTATTGTTTCTTTTCCATCGCAAAGCCACCCTCAATGCCCTTCAGCTTCTTGGACAGTTTGACGATGGCATTATTGGTCGTCGTGTCGTGGATGGCTCCCAGAGAGACCATTGCACTCATGATCCTGCCGGCAGGTAGCACGAGTGTCAGTTCTCCGTCTTCCAGATGCTGCGTCACCGCTGCCGTCTGCACATTGTGGATGCCCAACAGCAGTTTGTCGCCCAGCATCCAATGGCCCTCAGCCTTATGGCCAGCCACACAACGTTCGAAGGTGCCGTCCTTGCGAAAGGTGAGGTAAGTGTTCTCAGGCGTAATATTGGCCTTTTCGAAATAGTTCGCCAACAACTTCTCCAACTTGCCAGCAGACGCATTGCCGATGGCTTTGACGATGATACGGCCAGAGGTGACCACCACGGCAGGCTCCTTAAAGACCCATGTGCCCAGGATGGTCTCGGCTGTCGCCACCTTCTCAGCAAAGGCTCCCTTTACTGTCGAGACAGCCGCTTTCACACTTCCGGCCTTGAAACCGGCCTTGACGCTGTCGATCACTTCCTTGACATCCTGTCCCCGCACGGTCGTGCAGAATGCAGACATCGCTAAAAGCAGCAAAGCATAACGAATAGACTTCCTCATGACGGTAATATTTACGATTTCGGGTCAAAGATACAACAAAAAAGTGAAAAATGAAAAGTGAATCGTGAAAAATTTGCTTCTGCCAACAAAAATTATCCATTATCCATTGTTCATTATCCATTTTTCACTAACTTTGCAGCAAAATAACTACAATAACAAATGATCCCGTTATGAGAAAAAAGCATTTACTACTCGCCCTGAGCCTGTTTGCTGCAACAAGCATCGCACAAAAGGGACAGTCTTGCGTCCCTTCGGTAGCAAGCGGCAAAGCCGAGCGCCCATTGTGCGATCAGGCACCTATGGTACTGAACTATGACCGTCCTGCTGACTTTTTCGAAGAGTCGCTGCCCATCGGCAACGGCAAACTTGGTGCCCTTGTCTATGGTGGCACAGACGACAATATCATCTATCTGAATGATATCACGCTCTGGACAGGCAGGCCTGTGGACAGGAATCTCGATGCCGATGCCCACGAGTGGATTCCGAAGATCCGCGAGGCCCTCTTCAATGAGGACTACAAACTCGCAGATTCATTGCAGCACTATGTGCAGGGACCGAACTCGCAGTATTTCCAGCCGCTGGGTACGTTGCATATCAAGGACCTGGGGCTTGGAGCCGTCAGCGACTATCATCGTTCGCTCAGCCTCGACTCTGCTATTATTAAAGATAGGTATGTGCGCAATGGAAAGACCATCGAACGCGAGTATTTCGCCTCGAACCCAGATAAACTTATCGCCATCCGGCTGCGTGGTGACATCAACTGCCGCATCGCCCTCACGGCACAGGTGCCCCATCAGGTGAGACATAATGGCCCGCCAGAACTCGGCGTGTCTGACAAAGGGCGATGGGGGAAACATGGACAGTTGACGATGACGGGTCATGCCACGGGCGATCCGATGGAGAGCATACACTTCTGCACCATATTGAAAGCCAATACAGACGGGGAGGTGACAGCCAGCGACTCATCGCTGACCATCACCAACGCTAAAGAAGCTATCCTCTATATCGTCAACGAAACCAGTTTCAATGGCTTCGACAAGCATCCCGTCCGTGAAGGTTCCGACTATCTGCAAGATGTCGTGAGTGATATCTGGCATACCGAGAACTATAGCTATGAGCAATTCTACGATCGCCACCTCACGGATTACAAGGCCCTCTATGACCGCGTGAAGATTAGGTTATCCGGAGATTCTGCACAATCCGGATATGCTGGGAACACCGACGCCCTGCTCAAGGCCTATACCGATAACGGCGGAAATAACCGCTACATCGAAGAGCTTTATTTTCAGTTCGGGCGCTATCTGCTGATCTCCTGCTCAAGGACTGAGGGCGTACCTGCCAATCTGCAAGGCCTCTGGACACCCCATCTCTGGTCTCCTTGGCGAGGAAACTATACGGTGAATATCAACCTCGAAGAGAACTATTGGCCCGCCTTCGTGGCCAATCTCGCAGAGATGGCTCAGCCGCTCGATGCTTTCATCCAGTCTCTCGCTGCCAACGGTGTCTATACGGCTAAGAACTATTACGGCATCAATGAAGGTTGGTGCTCAAGCCACAACTCAGACATCTGGGCGATGACGAACCCTGTGGGTGAGAAGAACGAGAGTCCGATGTGGGCCAACTGGAATATGGGAGGCGCATGGCTCGTGAACACGCTATGGGAACGGTATCAGTTCACGCAGGACAAGACCTATCTGCAGACGGTGGCCTATCCGCTGATGAAGGGCGCAGCACGTTTCTGCCTGCGTTGGCTCATCGAGAATCCCAAACAGCCAGGAGAACTGATTACAGCCCCCAGCACATCGCCAGAGAACGAGTATAAGACGGACAAGGGCTATCATGGTGTCACTTGCTATGGCGGTACTGCCGATCTCGCCATCATCCGCGAACTTCTTACAAATACCATCGCAGCAGGGCGTATCTTAGGCGAGAAAAACAAGGATATGGAGCAGGCTCTCGCACGACTGCACCCTTATACCATCGGACACATGGGCGATCTGAATGAGTGGTACTACGACTGGGATGACTGGGATCCGAAGCACCGTCATCAGAGTCATCTGATAGGTCTCTATCCTGGTAATCATGTCTCTGATGCCGATTTGCTGAAGGCTTGCGCGAGGACGCTTGAGATCAAAGGCGATGAGACGACGGGCTGGAGTACGGGTTGGCGCATCAACCTCTGGTCACGACTGAAGAATGGGGAGAAAGCCCATCAGATATACCGTAAACTGTTGACGGCCGTTGCACCCGAGAAGAGCAGAATGCCTAACTACAGTAAAGGGGGCGGCACATACCCCAACCTTTTCGATGCCCATCCGCCTTTCCAGATCGACGGTAACTTTGGCGGAACGGCTGGTGTCTGCGAGATGCTGATGCAGAGTAAGGATGGCGTGATTGAATTGCTGCCAGCATTGCCTGAGGCTTGGAAAGATGGTAAAGTGAGTGGGCTTTGTGCCCGTGGGGGCTATGAAGTGTCGTTTGAATGGAAGGGAGGTTATGTGCGCGATTGTAGCATCAAGGCCCGCAAAGGCGGAACCGTCACCTTATTATATAATGGTCAGCAGAAAACACTCAAACTCAAGGCTGGTCAGACGATGCCCGTAAAGACTTGGTAGTATCTGTTTCTCCCCCTGAGTAGGGGGAGTCAGAGGGGGTCTGAGCAAGCGGCAGTTTCTGTGGAAGTGTTTGAGGCTGACCAGACCACCCCGCCCTAACGGGCACCCCTCCTACTCAGGAGGGGAAAGAAGATACCCCTGCGCCTTCAGTTCCTTGACGGTATTAAGCAACTCATCATACCACTCTTCACCAAAACGGCGAATAAGGGGCTCACGCAAAAATTGGTACAGAAGGATTTCTTCCTGCTGGCCTTTGGCAACAGCCATCTTGCAGACCTCCCAGCGGTTGTAGTTCAGTCCTATGAGGTCGTTGCCTAAACGTTTCTCACGGATGGGATACAACGCACAACTGACGGGTTTGCAAAAGCGTGTTTTCCCAGCCCTGAAAGCCTTTTCCAAAGCGCAGAGACAACAATTGTCTATGTTTTGTAAACTATCATAGTAAGTAAACACGCAATCCTTCCCACGGACGATGCTCGTCACCAGATCACCCTCCTGATCGGTATAGGCCACACCCTGCTTGTCGATCACGGCTTGGGCAGAGGCTGAGAGGTCGCCCCAAACAGTATCCAGACAGTCTTCTATCTCAGCTATCTCATCGAGTGTCACAGGTGCTCCAGCGTCACCCTCGACACAACATTGTCCCTTGCAGGCACTGAGGTCACAGCAAAACTTCTCTGTCAGGATGTCTGACGAAATCAGCACGTCGCCTACTTGGATGATGGGAGGTAATTGATTCATCTTCTTTTTTGTTTTACCATCGGATAGGTGTTAGGCCATTCTGTTCAAGATAGGCGTTGCAGCGGGAGAACTGATGCTGGCCGAACCAGCCACCACGATTCGCACTGAGGGGTGAGGGATGGACACTTTCGAGCACAAGGTTCTTCTGCTTGTCGATCATGTAGGCCTTCGAACGGGCATAGCCGCCCCAAAGCATATAGACGAGGTGTTCGCGCTGTGTGGCGAGAGCCTGAATGGCGGCATCCGTAAACTTCTGCCAGCCCAGCGCAGAGTGGCTGTTTGCTTGATGCGCCCTCACCGTCAGCGAGGCATTCAGCAGCAGCACTCCTTGTTCTGCCCAGCGTGTCAGATTGCCTGAGGTAGGGATGGGTGTGCCGAGGTCTGCCTGAATCTCCTTGAAGATATTCTGCAACGAAGGGGGAAACATCACCCCGTCCTGTACGGAGAAACTCAGCCCGTGGGCCTGTCCTGGCTCGTGATAAGGATCCTGGCCTATGATGACCACCTTCACCTGGTCGAAAGGACAGAGGTTGAAAGCATTGAAGATCAGCTTACCGGGAGGATAGCAGGTGGTCGCCTGATACTCCTGCCGCACGGCCTGTGTCAGCTGTGTGAAATAGGGCTTCTCAAACTCCTGTCCGAGATGCGCCTTCCACGTGGGTTCGATCTGTACATTCATAAAAACACAATTTTGGCTGCGAAGTTAATCATTTTATCCCGAATAATGCAACATTTTCCGAGAAAAGTCATTCTTGCAGCCAAAATAGGGACCCGAAGCTGTCACAGCGTCGAGTCCCCTGCAAACTTCAAACAACCAAAAAAATGGTGTCTGGCATAGTCTGGTGATGAGGGCACCAGACTATCTCTTATCGGATGAACAACAGTTCACGATACTTCGGCAGTGGCCAGAGTGAGTCATCGACGATGAGCTCCAGCTTGTCGATCTCATAGCGGATCGTGTCGAGTTTCGGCTCCACCTTGTCGTGGTAGGCGATGGCCTTCTCGTGCTCGTCCTCAATCTTATTCGCAAGCTTGCGGGCGTTGACAAGTTCCTCGACTCCCTTCTCGATGGCAGAAGTGCGCTCGGCAATCTCTTCGATGATCTTGAGGTTGCGGGCGTTGAGCTTCTCGGCCTTGTCGAGGGGGAAGACAGTAGAGACACTGTCCACATTCTTCAACAAGGCACTCTGATAGCGGGTGGCCACAGGGATGATATGGTTCATGGAGAGGTCGCCGAGGACACGGGCCTCAATCTGAATCTTCTTCGTGTAGGTCTCCCATTTCACCTCGTTGCGGGCTTCGAGCTCTTTCTTCGTCATCACACCCAGGCTCTCGAACATCTCGATGCTCTCAGGATCGAGGTAGCGCTCGAAGATCTTCGGGCAGGACTTCTCAACGTCGAGTCCGCGCTTGGCAGCCTCCTGTACCCACTCGTCAGAATAGCCGTTGCCGTCGAAGCGGATGGGCTTACAGGTCTTGATATCCTCACGCAGCACATCGATGATGGCGTGGAAGGTAGCGCTGTGGCTGGTGCCTGCGAGTTTCTTCTCGAACTCAGGAATCTTGGCATCCACACGCTTCTTAAAGCTTACGAGAGCCTCAGCGACGGCACTGTTGAGGGCGATCATCGCACTGGCGCAGTTGGCCTCAGAACCTACGGCACGGAACTCGAAACGGTTTCCAGTGAAAGCGAAGGGTGAGGTACGGTTACGATCAGTGTTGTCGATGAACAGTTCAGGAATCTCAGGGATATCCATCTTCAGGCCCTGCTTGCCGGCCATAGCGAGCACGTCATCCACGTCGGCTTTCTCAATATGGTCGAGCAACTCACTGACCTGTTTGCCGAGGAACGACGATACGATGGCGGGAGGAGCCTCGTTGGCGCCCAGACGGTGAGCGTTGGTAGCACTCATGATAGAGGCCTTCAGCAGTCCGTTGTGCTTATAGACACCCATCAGCGTCTCTACGATGAACGTGGCGAAGCGCAGGTTCTGCTCAGCGGTCTTACCAGGGGCGTGCAACAGAATGCCGTTGTCTGTGGAGAGCGACCAGTTGTTGTGCTTACCGCTACCGTTGATGCCAGCGAAGGGCTTTTCGTGGAGCAGCACGCGGAAACCGTGCTTACGGGCCACTTTCTTCATGACTGACATCAGCAGCATGTTGTGGTCTACGGCGAGGTTCGTCTCCTCGAAGATTGGTGCCAACTCAAACTGGTTGGGAGCCACCTCGTTGTGACGGGTCTTACAGGGGATGCCGAGTGCGAGTGCCTCGAACTCCAGATCCTTCATAAAGGCCTGTACGCGCTCAGGGATGGAGCCGAAGTAGTGATCGTCCATCTGCTGGTTCTTGGCAGAGTCGTGCCCCATCAGGGTACGACCAGTCAGCAGGAGGTCAGGACGGGCGGCATAAAGGCCTTCGTCCACGAGGAAATACTCCTGTTCCCAGCCGAGGTTAGATGTCACTTTCTTCACAGCGGGGTCAAAATAGTGGCAGACATCTACAGCGGCCACGTTCACAGCGTGCAGGGCGCGCAGCAACGGAGCCTTGTAGTCGAGTGCTTCACCGCTATAAGAGATGAAGACGGTGGGGATACACAGCGTGTCGTCGATGATGAACACAGGCGATGTGGGATCCCAGGCAGAGTAACCACGGGCCTCGAAGGTCGAGCGGATACCGCCAGAGGGGAACGAAGAGGCATCCGGCTCCTGCTGCACCAGAAGCTTGCCTGTGAATTCTTCTACCATACCGCCCTTGCCGTCGTGCTCGATGAATGAGTCGTGCTTCTCGGCAGTACCCTCGGTGAGAGGCTGGAACCAGTGTGTATAGTGCGTCACGCCATTCTCCGTGGCCCACTGTTTCATACCTTCTGCCACAGCGTCGGCTATCTCACGGTCGAGACGGGCGCCATTGTCCATCACGTCGATCATCTTCTCGTAGACATCCTTCGGCAGATACTTGTACATTTTCTCACGATTGAAGACCTTCTTGCCAAAATACTTTGCGGGTCTCTCACTTGGTGTTTTTACGTCGAGCGGCTTCTTTTTGAATGCCTCGCCGACAACCTGAAATCTTAATGCTTCCATACTTGTTCAAATTTACGATTTACTATTAACGTTTATTTTCCAATTTTGTGATTGTGTTATTTCTTCGACCACGCCTCGATACGGTCGAGGGCTTCTTTCGTTGTTTCATGACTACCGAAGGCGGTGAAGCGCACGTAGCCCTCGCCACTGGGACCGAAGCCGACACCCGGGGTGCAGACCACATTTGCACCATAGAGCAGTTCCTCGAAGAACTGCCACGACGAAGTGCCGTCAGGCGTCTTCATCCAGACATAGGGTGCGTTCTCGCCGCCATAGACCTCGTAACCCAGACGGCGCAGGGTGTCGAGCATCAGGCGGGCGTTGGCCATATAGTAGTCGATGGTGGCCTGTATCTGTTCCTTACCTTCAGGGGTATAGATAGCCTCGGCGGCACGCTGGCTGATATAGCTGGCACCATTGAACTTCGTACACTGGCGACGGTTCCACAGCTGATGCACAGAGTGACGCTCACCCTCGAAGTCGGCCACTGTCACGTCTTTGGGAACGATAGTATAGCCACAGCGCACACCCGTAAAGCCTGCCGTCTTCGAGTAGGAATGGAACTCGATGGCGCACTTGCGGGCACCACGGATCTCATAGATGCTGCGGGGGATCTCCGGATCGCGGATATAAGCCTGATAGGCGGCGTCATAGAGGATGAGGGCATCGTTCTTCAAGGCGTAGTTCACCCACTTGCGCAGTTCCTGCTTGGTGATGACCGTACCCGTGGGGTTGTTGGGATAGCACAGATAGATGACATCCATGTGACGATCCTTGGGAATCTCTGGCACGAAGCCGTTCTCCGCCGTGATGGGCATATAGACCACATTCGTCCAGCGACCGTTCTCAAAAGTGCCGCAACGCCCGATCATCACGTTTGAATCGATATACACGGGATAGATGGGATCGGTCACGCCGATAAAGTTGTCCCAGTGCAGCAGTTCCTGGATGTTGCCCGTGTCTGATTTCGCACCGTCGTTGATGAACACCTCGTCGGGGTCGAGATGGATGCCACGTGGCAGGAAGTCGTTCTTGAGGATGGCCTCACGCAGGAAGGCATAGCCTTGTTCCGGACCGTAGCCGTGGAACCCTTCGGCAGTAGCCATCTCGTCCGTAGCCTTGTGCATGGCCTCGATGACTGCCGGACAAAGGGGCTGAGTCACGTCGCCAATGCCGAGGGAGATGACGTCAGCCTTGGGATGCATCACCTTGAAGGCATTCACTTTCTTGGCGATGTCAGCGAACAGATAGTTGTTCTGAAGATTTAAAAAATGTACGTTTACTAATGCCATAATTCTTATGTTGTTTGAAGTTTTGCCAATTCTATTTCCCCGTCGAAGACGAAGGTGGCGGGACCAGTCATATAGACATGATTGTCGCTCTCCCGCCACTCGATGCTGAGCGTGCCGCCATCCATCACGATTTGCGACTTGCGACCGGCTTTGCCTGTGAGGGCTGCGGCCACCGCCGTTGCACAAGCGCCTGTTCCACAGGCCATCGTGATACCACTGCCGCGTTCCCAGACACGGGTGCGGATCGTGCCGTCGGCCTCCACACGGGCGAACTCGATGTTACAGCGTTGCGGGAAGGCTGGATGATACTCCAATGCGCGACCGTTCTTGTCCACTTGGTCTACGTCGTCAGTGAAGATGACGAAGTGGGGATTGCCCATCGATACGAATGTTCCCTGACGCAGGCCACGAGAGGGGACATATTGCGATTCGTCCTCCAATATAGGTGCGCCCATATCGACGGTCACAGCAGAGACCTCCCCAGTCCCGACCTCCAAATGTAGCACCTTCACTCCCGACAGCGTCAGCAGCCGTATCTCAGTCTTATCGGTCAGTCCGCGCTCATAGAGATATTTCCCAATACATCTCGACGCATTGCCGCACATCATCGCCTCTGAGCCGTCGGCATTATAAATATGCATCGAGTAGTCAGCCTCAGGCACGGGCGATGCACCTATCAGCACCAGTCCGTCGGAGCCGATGCCCTTGTGGCGGTCGCTCAAGGCGATGGCTGCGGCCTGCGGATTAGCAATCTTTTGCTCCATCATATTGAAATAGATGTAGTCATTGCCGCAACCATGCATCTTCGTAAACCTGATTTTTTGTGTCATATTGCTACTTTTGCTTGAAGTTTGCTTTCTTTTTGTTATCATTTCGGGTGCAAAGGTAGACAAAAAGTCAAATATGACAAAGAAATGCCTCCATTTTGTTTGTAAAAAATTCAATTAACTATCATTTTGTAAAGCCCAAACACGCAGTTAGTGCCATTTTCCTTACATCTTGCATGTCCATCCCATACTTTTCTTGCAAAGTGTCAGTTTGACACAAAAAGCGAGATGAGATGCACAAAAAAACAGAAATATTTCAATGAGAATTCCGATTATATCGCGGAAAATGTTTAACTAACTACCCACACCATTAACTGGCCAAGGATGGTACAATAGGGTTGGATCCTGATGGACGGCGAAGGCAACAAGCTCTAGCAAAAGGAATACATCATCCGTGGCAAAGAAAAAACTCACGGACACTACTGTAAAGTATGTGGCAACTACAAATGCAATGAGTAGTTTAGCGGCAAAGAATATAAACAGCACATCTTCATACTTTCACCCAGACCTTATGTGAATGGCTTCCTTTGGCGATAATGCCTGATGCTGGGTCTGATGTGATGCGCTTCAAGTCGCGAGAGGCCATCGAACGGCTTACGTGGTTAGCAATGGTATAGTCGCTTAACGTGATATAGCCGCGCTCGCTAATCAGTTGGCGGGCGCGCTGCATACGCTGTTCGAGTGTAGAGTCAGGGCTCTCGAAACGCTGCACGCCTGGTTGTGCCCGTTCGAAGGTTGACTCGCGGTTAATGTCCTTGATCAGCTCTTGGTCGACCTTGAAATTGACGCCCTTCGCACAGACATGACGGTAGTTCTCCTTGTGTTTCAACTCATCGCCAGAAGTTCCAGCCTTCTCGTCGCTGAAGCCAAGTGAAAGCGAGAACACGCCGAGTCCGTCTATCTTCATGCTGTGTCCGTTGGGCAATGCCGATTTCATTGCCACAGTCAGCCCGTCGAGCACGCCTCGGATAACGCCTTCGCTGAACGACGGCGAATAGCTGTGTATCAACTCCACCACCTTGTCGTAGTCGAACATCGTGTAAATCTGCATCTTCGGGAACAGAGCACTTTCGCCGTCTCCCATGCCATTCGGCAATTCTTGTAGTACGTAACTTGCCATCTTTCTATGTTTTTTTTATTTGTCCCAACTGTTTATTTCTCCAATACTCTCAATATTTTCTGTTTTAAGGCTTGCAACTTATGTTTCAAACTCTGCAACAGATATTTCAAAGCCTAAGACATATATTTCAAGGCATGCAACAACATTTTTCGCTGCAAAGGTACAAAAAAGTATTGAATGGAAGAAAGATTTATTAAGAAAAATGATGGATAATTGCGAAAACTGCAATCATGTAGTCGGTCTGTCAAGAGTTTAGCGTCAATCTTTTTTTGCGGAAAAACACCCTCGCGATAAATTTTTCCATCTAAGTACATCGTTTCTCATAAATAATTTGTACCTTTGCACCCGCATTCTCCAAAGAGTGCAAGACATACTGCTCGTTTCCTCTTGAATTGCGACCTCAGAAAGAAAAAGAGCAACCCTATATTCGGAGCTTGTGCTTTTAGCGCAGGCTATCACCATAGGATATAGGGGGCTGTCGCAAGCCTAAGAGGAATATGGGAAGAGGCTGCGCTATTCTTTTTCCCAAAGACATATAAGGCTTCCATATAAGCTATTGTGGGAAGTGTATCGAGCCTAAAATAGAACAGTGACTTATATCATATAACAACGAAAAGTAAAAATTATGAAACGTACATTACATTATTATTTACTCTTGGCAGGCCTGTTGCTTGCCGGTAATGGGGTTTTTGCCCAGACATTAGAAGAACGCATTGTGAACGGTGATTTCGAAGGCTCAGACTACAGTAGCTTTGCCATTAATGTTAAGGACGAAGGTTCGCGGGATCTTGATGCCAACGATATTGTCGTTGATGATGATGACGCGAACAATCATTGTGCCAGGATTACATTTACTGCAAATCCTACGAGTACTGAGTTCATTATCAGATTGACTGAGCCCTTCTCGAAGGGTGACATGATTCAATTTTCTATGCGAGCAAAAACAAGTTCAAGTAGAGATGCGAACTTGACTTCAGAGGAATTGGGTCGATTTACAGTAAAAGGAGGAGGAGAATGGAATACGTGTACTTACAGTGGAACTGTCGGTGCAGAAAAAAACGGCTGCCAGACAATAACTCTACGCTTCAACAGACCAAGTAGTAAGGCAGATGTCTTTCATTTCGACGATATCAGTTTAAAGGTCATGAAGGACGCTCCTATCGAGTTTGCCGATGCTAAAGTAAAGGAAATCTGCGTCAACTTCTGGGATACCAATAGGGACGGTGAGCTGAGCTTGTACGAGGCCGCTGTTGTAACAGAAATATACGACTATATGTTTA
>JAEEGI010009389.1_pt1 | contig 21445 bp, 16 predicted proteins | sample 8958751 | NCBI WGS metagenome assembly JAEEGI01 (sample SAMN16246545, study PRJNA631951) | gut metagenome | biome: gut microbiome; feature: rumen; material: KS-attached | host: Bos | place: Iran: Karaj | collected 2018-10 | reverse complement strand
ATAAGGATAGAGGCTGTGGCTTCCACCGAGGAAGACGGCGTGGCTTACCTTTATCATGCAGGCCTTGGCGGCTTCAAGCAGGATAAACTCTACTATGTAAGCCCAAGAAGGCGCGAGATCGTCGAAAATCCGGGCTATCACACCAACAGCGGTCCCGACAGGGATCGTCAGAGAGTAGACGCAAGAGGCAGGGTCCTGACTCTTCAGGCTGCTCACGGAGCATTCTGCGTGATGCCTTCTCCCCACCGCTTCTTCTGGCCCTGCCAGACAGAAAACATAGTGGGCTATAACTACTACAATATAGAAAAGGACGGAAGCCTTTCCATAGGTGTGCGCCACAACAAGCAGCAGGAGCACTTCAACGTGCGCTGGCCGCTTTACAACGCACAGCCCGGAACTGTGCAGAGGATGAGCTTCTTCTTCCTTGTCAACAGCGAGACCATCTATTCTGCCCGCAGCATGGCCATGCGCTACACCAATTTCGACCATCTGCGTCCCCTTGAAGGCTACAAGCGCCTGGGCTCCCACATGCACATCGCAAGCCAGGCAGCCTTCCCCAGAGACTACCGCAAGCAGCGCCCCTGGGAGCTGCTCTTCAAGGAGCTGGGCTACGACATCTTCGCTCCCTGCGACTTCTGGGCTGAGGGCCGCAACGACGACAACAAGGAGGGCCGCAAGGCCGACATGGAGCGCTATGCCCTTGAATCCCGCTACGTGAGCACCCCCGACTTCCTGCTGGTAACAGGCGAGGAGCTGGCGGTAATGGGCCCCGAGGGACAGGCAAGGGAAAAGATGCTTATCCCGTATCACTTCATGATCTGGCCCTCAAAGCCCATGCTCTACTCCCGCTGGAGGGACGACGATCAGGAATTCGCAGAAAAGCTCCCCGACGGCAGGACCTATTATCACCTCAAGTCCGCCATGGACGTGATCGAGATGTGCAGAAGGGAAAATGCCTTCATCCAGATGCCCCACCCCGACACCAAGGCCAATGACGGTCTGCCCTACGACTGCAAGAACGAGCCCTGGTTCACCGACGAGCGCTGGATGGGTATAGGCTGCCGCATGCTGCCCACGGATAATTCCTTCGAGACCATGCTGGATGGCCGCGCCGAGAGGGTCTGGAACGACATCAACAACTGGGCTGACAGGCCCCGCTACATCATGAGCGAGCTGGATACCTACTCCAAGGTGGAGGAAAGAGAGGAGGACTGGGAACTCTATTCCCTGACCAACTGCACCTATGTACAGCTGGATCATATTCCTTCCTCTGAAAACTGGGAGGAGCTGGTGAACGCTCTGAGGGAGGGCCGCCACTTCTATTCCACAGGCGAGATACTGCTGGAGGAGAGCTCGATCGAGGACGGAAGGGCTGCAGCCACCTTCAGCTGGACCTTCCCCTTAAGCTACGCGGAGCTGGTCTACTCCGACGGCGAAAACGTAAGCAAGAAGCGCATCTCCATGACTGATTCAAAGCCCTACGGAAGACAGACAGTGGAGTTCGACTTCCCTAAGGGAATGAAGTGGGCCCGCGTTCTTGCCACCGACATGGCAGGCAACTCCGCCTTCGGCATGCCCGTGTTCCTCAGAAGCAAGCTATAGACCGCCTGCTTTGATTATGTATGTGAGTGGCTATTGCAAAAGCAGCTTTCATAGTTTACAATAATCATATATAAACAAGATAGGAGGTCTCATAAAAATGTATAATAAGAGCATAACAGTCTGCATGTATGGTGCAGCCAGCGACGCTATTGACGATCTCTATATCAGGCAGGTCTATGGGCTCGGACAGGCAATTGCCGGCCGCAACTGGAAGCTCATCTACGGAGGCGGAGCCTCCGGGCTTATGGGCGCCGTGGCAAGAGGCGTAAAGGACGGCGGCGGAGAGGTCATTGGCGTGGTCCCCACCTGGATGGACCAGCGGGAGCCTATTTTCGATGCTGACACGGTCATCAAGACCGATAATATGTCAGACAGAAAAAAGATCATGGAGGACAACGCAGATGCCTTCATCATCTGCCCCGGCGGCATAGGAACCTTTGACGAATTCTTCCAGATCCTTACCCTGAAGGACCTTAACAGGCATCAGAAGCCCATAGTGCTGTTCAATATCGACGAATACTATTCAGAACTGGTCGATTTTGTCGAAAGATGCGTAGCAAAGGGCTTTGTAAGGGATTACGTGCCCGGAATGTATGCCTGCCTGAGCAGCTCAGAGGAGATCCTGGACAGGATAGCCGCAGAGATCGAGGAAAAGAACAACAAGCTTAACCAGCTGCGTACTGACGAGGAGGAGTAGTCCTCTGCGCTGCGCAGCTCAGGGGAAGAGCTTACTTAAGGCGCTCTTCAGGAGATACGATGAGTAAAATTTTCGGATATATGCCTGATGGCAGAGCGGTGAAAATGGCTTGTCTTAGCGACGGGCCTTTTTCCTGTGAGATAATTGAATACGGAGCTTCTGTCAGGAGCCTGGTGGTACCCGGAAGGGGCGGAAAGCCTCTGGATGTGGTACTGGGTTTTGACGATCTTGCAGGCTATCTGGGGCAGCATGGAGAGCATATAGGCGCTGTTCCGGGACGCTACGCAAACCGCATCGGAGGAGCAGCCTTCAGTCTGGCGGAAGAAAAGGCCCGCGGCAGCGCAGCTTGCCCTGAGGCTTCAGAAAGCCCGCGCACGAGGCGTTTTTCTCTGGATGCGAACAATGGCCCAAACTGCCTCCACGGAGGCTTTAACGGCTTCGGTGTCCGCTGCTGGACCCTGGAGGACGAAAGCGAAAACAGCGCAACCTTCAGCCTCTTCAGCCCCGATGGGGAGGGAGGCTTCCCCGGAGACCTTTACGCTGAGGTCTGCTATACCCTGAAAAGACAGCCGGCAAAAAGGACCCCTGCCGGGGATCTGCTTTCTGAAAGCTGCCAGCTTCTGATCGAATACAGAGCCAGGTCCAAGGGTGATACTGTGGTCTCCCTTACAAACCACAGCTATTTCAACCTGGCAGGACAGGAGGCCGGTCCCAAGGCGGCCCTTTCCCAACTTCTTCAGCTGAATTCTTCTGCCTTCACGCCGGTGGATGCGGACCTTATACCCACGGGGGAAATCAGAGCTGCAGAGGGCTCGCCCTTTGATTTTTCAAAGCCCCACACCTTGGGTGAAAGGATAAACGCAGAGGATGAGCAGCTTAAGCTTGCCAGAGGCTACGACCATAATTTCGTGCTTAAAGGCAGCGATAAGGAATTCGGAGACCTGGCCAAGGCTGTTCCCGGGCTTCCCTTTGCAGGAAGCCTCTACAGCCCCTCAGGCGGCGTCGCCATGGACGTATATACCGACAGCCCCGGTGTTCAGCTCTACACCGCCAATTATCTTGGGCTTGCTCCGGACGGCAGCATCGTGCCCATAAAGGGCAAAAACGGAGCCCTCTATACTCCGAACTGCGGCGTATGCCTGGAAACTCAGTCCTTCCCCGATTCACCCAACAAGCCTGACTTTCCTTCGGTGCTGCTTAAGGCAGGGGATACCTGGGAGAGCCGGACGGTCTTCCGCTTCAGCTGCATTTAGGATATTGATTGTCATATAATTTCTATTTCTCTATCGAATTGTATAAAAAATAACTATTCTTGCCCGGCCATTATTTCTGTACTACAATATTACAAAAGCGGCCGGGCTTTTGATTTCCGGCCGGGAGGTGGAAATGAATAAAAAGATACTGGTTGCAGTTGATCTGCAAAAGGACTTCATCGACGGAAGCCTCGGTACTCCGGAGGCTCAGGCCATAGTAAAGGCTGCGGCGGCTAAAATAGAGGCGGCGAAGGCGGCAAAAGACATTGTGATAGCCACCATGGATACCCATCAGGCCGACTACCTTTCTACCAGAGAGGGGCGCTTCCTTCCTGTGGAGCACTGTCTTGAGGGCAGCGAGGGCTGGCAGCTGGATCCAGCCATCGCAAAGGCTCTTGAGGGCTGCATAGTGGTCACCAAGCCCAGCTTTGGCAGCACAGAGCTCCCCGGCCTCATAGAAAATGTCTTCGAGGACATGGCTGACGGCGCAGGCTATGAGATAGAGCTCATAGGTCTATGCACGGACATCTGCGTGGTCTCCAACGCTCTTATTCTTAAGGCTGCGTTCCCGGAGGCGGACATGAAGGTGGATGCAGCCTGCTGCGCGGGAGTCACCCCTGAAAAGCATCTGGCGGCCCTTGAGACCATGAGAAGCTGCCAGATCGAAATAGAAAACGCCTGATATAAAGCGCGAATTTCTCCGAAAGTAACAGAAAGAAGGGAAATCTGATGAATAAAATTGCAAACAATCCCGCTATGGTGATGGACCTTTACGAGCTGACCATGGCCAACGGATATTTTCTCGACGAGGAGCTTCGGGGCACCAGAGTGGCCTTCGACGTGTTCTTCAGAAGAAATCCTGATGGCGGCGGCTTTTCCATATTCGCAGGCCTTGAGCAGATCGTGGATTACATTTCCAACATCCACTTCGACAAGAACGACGTGGATTATCTCCGCAGCCTGAACCAGTTCGACGAAAGATTCCTGAACTATCTTTACAACTTCCGCTTCCACGGGGACGTCTACGCCTTCCCCGAGGGCAGCGTAATATATCCCAATGAGCCGGTCATAACCGTATGCGCCGACATAGTGGAGGCTCAGATCCTCGAGACCGAGATACTGGCTCAGTTCAATCACCAGAGCCTTATTGCAACCAAGGCCCAGCGCATAGTAAGAGCTGCCGCAGGAAGAGCCGTGTCCGACTTCGGCGCAAGGCGTGCCCACGGCAACGATGCTGCAGTCTACGGCGCCAGAGCCTGCATGATAGGCGGCGTGGCGGGAACTGCCACCGTGCTGGCGGGACAGCGCTTCGGTGTACCCGTGAGCGGCACCATGGCCCACAGCTGGGTAATGCTCTTCGACGATGAGCTGGATGCCTTCCGCCGCTTCGCAAAGCAGTATCCCGACAACTGCATACTGCTGGTGGACACCTACGATGTGATCGATCAGGGCATGCCCAACGCCATAAAGGTGTTCAAGGAGATGAGGGACGCCGGTATCAAGTCAAAGAATTACGGCATCAGAATCGACAGCGGAGACCTGGCTTATCTGACCAAGAAGGCCCGCAGAATGCTGGATGAGGCGGGCTTTACCGACGCTAAGATCATAATCTCCAACAGCCTTGACGAGTATACTATCATGTCAATACTGGCTCAGGGCGGCGAAGTCAATGCCTTCGGCGTGGGTGAGCGCATGATCACTGCCAAGTCCGAGCCTGTGTTCGGCGGTGTGTACAAGCTCTGCGCTGTAAATAAAAACGGCGAATGGGAGCCCAGGATCAAGATCTCAGACGCTGTGGAAAAGACCACAAATCCGGGGCTCAAGGATGTTTACAGGATCTACAGCAAGTCCGGAAGAGCCGTAGCCGACCTTATCTGCAAGGCAGGGGAGGAGCTGGATCTTTCCAAGCCCTACAGGTTCATAGATCCCATCAGGCCCTGGAAGCTCATGTATCTTGAGGACTGCACTGCAAAGAAGCTGCAGCAGCAGGTCATAAAGGATGGCCGTAGGCTCTATAATACAGAGGAGCTCAAGACCATCGCAGACCGCGTAAAATACCAGATGGCTCATGAGATCTGGGAGGAGGAGCAGCGCTTCCAGAACCCCCACGAGCACTACATGGACATGAGTCCCGCTTACTACGAAATGAAGATGAACATGCTGGAGGAAAAGCACAGATAGCAGGAACGCAAAGCACGCGAAAAGCTTCTGTCAAATCGCAATAGAAAAGCGAGCCGATAAGCCGGCTCGCTCTTTTTGTCCGGTGACTGTTCTGCTTTATACGTACGCCCTCAGGAACTTCAGTATTATCTCCTTCAGTTCGTCCGTATAGAAGTAGATGCCGTGGCCTGCGCCGCAGACCTTGTAGAGCTCGACGCTCTTTCCGCAGGACCTGAGCTTTTCGTACATGCGGACGCTCTGCTCGAAGGGTATCATGCCGTCCTCGTCTCCGTGCATCAGCAGGAATGGCGGATAGTCGTGCTCAGCGCTTATGTATTTGATGGGGCTGAGGGTGTCCGCGGCTTCGGGGTGCTCGTCCAGATCTACGCCTCCGAGTATGATGCCCTCCGGAGATACGGCGGATGCCACATCCTTGAACATCTTATTCCTTGGCGCTTCGTTTATCGCCGCAAAATCGCAGGGTCCGTAGAGAGAAACGCAGGCCTTGACAATGCAGTTTTCCTCCGGATAGAGTCCGTCGTCGAACTTGTCAGTCCAGAGCGTGGCTGCTGCCATCTGGGCCATCATGCCTCCGGAGGAGCAGCCCATCACGGCCACTCTGTTTTTATCTATGCCGTAAAGATTAGCCTTGGACTTCAGATAGCGTATGGCGGTCTTCACGTCCTGTATCTGTGCCGGCCAGAGATCATTCGGTATCTCTCTGTATTCGACGGAAGCCACCACGTAGCCTCTTCTGGCATACCAGCCCAGCATGGGTACGAATTTATAGACGTCCTGCTTTGCGAAGGCTGAGCCCTGGATGTAGACTATGCAGGGGCGCATGGGGTTGGGCGTGGGTTGCGGGATGGGCATGGCCGCCTTGCCGTTGCGCACGTTTATCATGGACAGAATCTCCGGAGAAGGCCAGGGAAGTATCAGCTGAAGCGTCATCTTACGGCCGTCCCTTTCACAGTAGATCTCGTCGTTGATGTAGAATGTTTCGTCAGCGTTCGTCCTGTCCGCGAAGATGGTCTTCATTCCTTCCGGTGCCAGGGGGCTGGCGTCTATATACGATGTATTTTTCTGTCCAGGCATTTTGTCCCTTCTTGTAATGATGAAATAAGCTGATTAATTATATCTTGACGGCGCGGCACAGCGCAAGCGTCAAAATGTTTCTGAAAAATGACAAAACAGTATTGACAGTCCGTGTATATCGTGTATACTGTGTATAGAGTATATATACAGTATTTCCAATTGGAGCCATAATGAATATTATTATAAGCAATTCGAGCGACAAGCCTATCTACGAGCAGATAGGCGAGCAGATCAGGGATCAGATAATCGGAGGCAGCCTGTCGGCGGGGGATGCCCTTCCCTCTATGAGGCTGCTGGCAAAGGAGCTTCGGATCTCCGTCATCACCACCAAAAGGGCCTACGAGGAGCTGGAGCGGGAGGGCTTTATAGAGACCGTCCCGGGAAAGGGCTGCTTCGTGGCAGCACAGAACAAGGAGCTTCTTATGGAGGCCCAGCTTAAGAAGGTGGAGGAGGCTCTGCAGAGAGCCGCGGAGGAGGCTGCAAAGGGCGGCATAAGTCCCGCACAGCTTCACGAGATGCTGGATCTGATACTCGAGGATCAGGGGGTATAACATGGAAAATATCCTGGAACTCAAAGGAATAAGAAAAAGCTTCGAGGGCTTTCAGCTGGGGCCCATAGACCTGGCCATACCCGGCGGCTCCATACTGGGCCTGATAGGGGAAAACGGCGCGGGCAAGACCACCACCATGAGGCTCATACTCAACCTTCTTAAGCCGGATGCGGGCAGCATAAGCATCTTCGGCCTGGACCACATAAAGGACGAGACCAGAGTCAAGGAGGACATAGGCATAGTATTCGATGAATGCCTTTTCCCGCCCATACTGGATCAGATCGCCATGGGAAGGATCATGGCGGGCAGCTATAAGAGCTGGGACGGAAGCCTCTACGATCACTATCTGAAGGTCTTCGGGCTGAATGACAATCCAAAGCGCCTCATAAGGGATTATTCAAGAGGAATGAAGGTGAAGCTCTCACTGGCGGCGGCTCTGGCTCACAGGCCCAGGCTTCTGATACTGGACGAGGCTACCGCGGGGCTGGACCCTGTGGTCAGGGACGAGATCCTGGAGGAGTTTCTGAACTTCATATCCGACGAGGACCACGCCATACTTATGTCCAGCCACATAACGGAAGACCTGGAGAAGATCGCGGATTACATCTGCTACATCCACAAGGGACAGATCGTCCTTCAGGGCAACAAGGACGAAATACTTGAAAACTACGGCAGAGCGGCCTTCCCGAAGGCTGAACTTCAGAGCATAGACCCCTCGGACATCATCACCATTAGGCAGAGCAGCTTCGGCTGCGAGGCGCTGGTCTCCGACAGACACGGCTTCGCCGCAAAATACCCGGGCTTTATGGTGGAAAAGGCAGGTCTCGAGGACATTATGCTGTTTACAGGGAAAGGAGAAAAGCTATGAAGGGCCTTATCTTAAAGGATTTTCTGGTGCTGAAGAAGAGCTTCCGCATCTTTGCGGTCATACTCTGCGCTTACGTGATAATGGCAGCCATAGGCCTTCTGGACAGCAATATCATAATTGTGATGATAATCGTTCTGATGCTAACCCTGCCCATCTCCAGCTTCGCCTACGATGAACAGTCTAACTGGATACGCTACGCCATGAGCATGCCTGCAGGGAGGCGGAACGTGGTGAAGGCCAGATATCTCTCCTGCGTGATAGTGCTACTGATCGGCGCTGCCGTGGCCCTTGGGGCTGGTCTTGCGGCAGGCGCGGGAAACAAAGACAAGCAGATGGAAAGCCTTATAATGGTGGCGGCAGGCCTTACTGTGGGCCTTCTGTACATGGACATCAATCTGGTGCTCAACTACAAGCTGGGGGTCGAAAAGGCCAGGATATGGTTTTATGTTCTGATCATGACGCCGGCCCTGCTGGTGGGACTTATCGCCAGATTCGGCTTCTCCGGGGAGGAGGAGATGGATGCCTGGTTTTCCAGCGCAGCTTCGGCTCTGAACCCCGCCGTGCTGGCCTTCATCCCGCTGATCGCCCTGGCAGGCTTTTATCTCTCATACAGAGTCTCCCTTGGCATCGTCAATAAAAAAGACTACTAGAAAGTGAAAAAAGATAATGGCTGTGTTATAATATTAACATAGCCATTATTTTTCTGTTTTTTGCTTCCAATGGAAGCAATGGAGGTAATTATATGGATCCTAAATTATTTATGCAGGACGCAGCGGCGCTGCAGCCCCTGCTTCAGACAGTAAGACGAGATCTGCACATGCATCCCGAGCTGGGCTTCGATATGGCATATACCAAGCCCTATCTTAAGGCCGAGCTGGAGAAGATGGGCTATGAGGTCAGGGAGATGGGTAAGGCCGGACTGGTGGTCGAGGTGGGTCCGAAGGACGGAAAGATGGTCCTTCTTCGGGGCGACATGGACGCTCTTCCTCTGGATGAGGAGGTGGATGTGGAATACAAAAGCCAGAATCCCGGAAAGATGCACGCCTGCGGCCACGATATGCACGCCACCATGGTCCTTGGAGCCGCAAAGCTTCTTAAGGATAAGGAGGCGGAGCTCAAGGGCAGGGTAAGGCTGGAATTCCAGCCCGCGGAGGAGATCTTCCAGGGCTCCTCAGATATGATCGCTGCAGGCCTTCTTGAGGGCGTTGACGCCGCCATGATGATACACTGCGCTCCCGGAGTGGATGTTCCAAAGGGCTTGGCCCTTGTGGCCCACGGACCCCTGTCCATGGCCTCCTGCGAGCAGTACCACATAACCGTAAAGGGCAAGGGCGGCCACGGCTCAACTCCCCACCTTGCCATAGATCCCATCACCGCGGCGGCTCACATCCATCTGGCGCTGCAGGAGATCAACAGCAGAGAGCTTAACGCCAACGATTTCGGTGTCTTTACCACCTGCCATTTCCAGGCAGGCAAGACCTCGAACGTCATTCCCGAGACCGCTGAAATGTGGGGAACCATCAGGACCACGGACCCCACAGAGCAGATAGGAAACTACATCAAGGAAAGAATGAAGGCCATTGTCGAGGGCGTCGGCGCCTCCCTTCGCTGCGAGGCTTCCGTGGAGTTCTTCGATTACTGCCCCTGCATGCAGGTGGACATGGAGCTGGCAAAGAAGGCTTACGGCTATTCGCAGGAGATCATAGGACCTCTGGCTCAGGACTTCAACACTCCGCCCCAGAACAGCTCCGAGGACTTCGCCTTCGTCAGCAGAGAGGTCCCCACAGTGGAGATATTCCTGGCCACCGGAGGCCCCAAGGAGGGCTGCAGCTATCCCGTGCACAATCCCAAGTCAAAGTTTGACGACAGCGTGCTGGCGGAGGGCGCCGCGCTCTACGCATGGTTCGCCGTCAGATACCTTGAAGAGCACAGTTAGGCCTGCCTGAATTCACAAAATTATATATGCTGCCCTGTCATTAAGATATGGAAAAGGTCAGAACGGTGTAATATAATAAAATTTAGCAAATATAACTTTAGTTTTATATAAGCGAGGTACACAAAATGATTGATTTAAAAAAGTATGGCATCAGTGACGCAGCTGAGATCATCTATAATCCTTCTTATGAGGATCTTTTCAAGGCCGAAATGGAACCGGGACTGACCGGTTATGAAAAGGGTCAGCTGACCGAGCTGGATGCCATCAACGTTATGACCGGTGTTTACACCGGAAGGTCGCCCAAGGACAAGTACATTGTCATGGACGATAACTCCAGGGACACCGTATGGTGGACCAGTCCCGAATATCCCAATGACAACCATCCCATGAGCGAGGAAGTATGGGCCAAGGTAAAGGCTCTGGCTACCAAGGAACTCTCCGGCAAGAAGCTCTACGTTGTAGATGCTTTCTGCGGAGCCAACAAGGACACCAGAATGGCTGTACGCTTCATCATGGAGGTTGCATGGCAGGCACACTTTGTACGCAACATGTTCATCAAGCCCACCGAAGAGGAGCTTAAGAACTTCGAGCCTAACTTTATCGTATACACCGCATCCCTGGCAAAGGTCGACAACTACAAGGAACTGGGACTCAATTCCGAGACCTGCATCGCCTTCAACACCACCAGCAGAGAACAGGTCATCCTGAACACCTGGTACGGCGGCGAGATGAAGAAGGGTATGTTCTCCATGATGAACTACTACCTGCCTCTGAAGGGCATCGCTTCCATGCACTGCTCTGCAAACGCAGATATGAACGGCGAGAACACCGCCATCTTCTTCGGCCTTTCCGGCACCGGCAAGACCACTCTGTCCACCGATCCGAAGAGACTGCTGATCGGCGATGACGAGCACGGCTGGGACGACAACGGCATCTTCAATTTTGAGGGCGGCTGCTATGCAAAGGTAATCAATCTGGACAAGGACGCTGAACCCGACATCTACGGAGCTATCAGAAGAGATGCTCTGCTGGAGAACGTCACCGTGGACGAAAACGGCAAGATCGACTTCGCTGACAAGAGCGTCACCGAGAACACCCGTGTATCCTATCCTATCGAGCACATCAATAACATCGTGCTGAAGGTAAGAGACACCTGCTCCGGACCTGCTGCCAAGCACGTGATCTTCCTGTCCGCTGACGCATTCGGCGTACTGCCCCCCGTATCCATCCTGACTCCCGAGCAGACTCAGTACTACTTCCTCTCCGGCTTCACCTCCAAGCTGGCAGGCACCGAAAGAGGCATCACCGAGCCTACTCCCACCTTCTCCGCATGCTTCGGCCAGCCCTTCCTTGAACTGCATCCCACAAAGTACGCAGCTGAACTGGTAAAGAGAATGGAGCAGAGCGGCGCTAAGGCTTATCTGGTCAATACCGGCTGGAACGGATCCGGCAAGAGGATCTCCATCAAGGACACCCGCGGCATCATCGATGCCATCCTGAACGGAAACATCAACAACGCTCCCACAAAGAAGATCCCCTACTTCGATCTTGAGGTACCCACCCAGCTGGACGGCGTTGCATGGGGCATCTTGGATCCCAGAGATACCTATCAGAACCGCAATGAATGGGAAGAGAAGGCCAAGGATCTGGCAGGCCGCTTCATCAAGAATTTCGTGAAGTACACCACCAATGAAGCCGGCAAGGCTCTGGTGGAAGCAGGCCCCAAGCTCTAGGCTGAACTCTGAAAGCAGGACCCAGAGCTTCAGGCTTCACTTGAAAGCGTATTGAGCTAAGCTCTCAGCCCCCTGTCCGTGAGGACAGGGGGTTTTTTGATGCTTTTCTGAACATGCGCCTGGTGAGGGAGCTGCTCATGGATGCGTACAGGCTGGGGTAGGATCCGATTTATTGTCCGCTTGAATTGTCCGTGGGATACGCGATATAATTATTTAGTTAGCGGAATACTTCAGAAGAGAAACATAAAATGAAAGCCCATTTATTGCTGTGATCTCTGCGGCATGATTTTGTGCTTTTCTTCGGCTGCTGTTTTCCAAAATGGCCAGAGGATATGTGTCCCGGGCGCGCATGAATGTGTGTTCGCGGGCACTGAGGTGTGTTGTGCACAAACAGGCTATGCGTGATGCGCAGGCGGAATGAGTGCGGGGCATAGCCGGAGTTTGGGTTTAAGGAATTGGATCTTAGGACATGGCTGTGTGTGTATTCGCGGGTACTGAGGTGTGTTGTGCACGAACAGGCTGCGTACGGCGTGTCGGCTTGGTTCTGTTACAAGTGCTTCGGATGTGATTTATTAAGGGCTTTTTATTTGGGGCCTGAGAGTTGCAATATAGAAAAGTAGCGGTGTGTATATGGACATAGTTTCAAGGAAAATCAGGTCTGCAATATTTCTTTTGATGGTCTTGTCTATGATGATGGCCGGGACGGTATGCAGTGTGTACGCTGCGAGCGGCGATTCTATGGTGGAAACTGTTTTTGCGGATGTGGCAAGGGAGAACTGGGCATGCTCCTTTGTGGAGCGGGCTTTCAGAAACGGGGCGGTGGAGGGAACGACCAAAGACCCAGTGACGGGCAAGCCCTTCTACAGGCCGGATTCGCCCATGACCATGGCCCAGTTTGCCACGATACTGACCCGCGTCTACTACCCTGACGAATACGCAGCAAATATGGACCCTGTGTGGGATATTCCCGCCAAAAGGGTCTGCGAAAACAGCGGCCTGATCCCTCAGGAAAAGATAGATGAGCTTTGGAGCAAGCCCGTCACCAGATATGAGATGGCTGCGCTGGCAGCGAAGATCGCGCGGACAAAAAATGTGTTCACGAACGCTGCTTCAGACAAAAATGCTGAGATAAAGCTGGCTTCGCAGAGCATCCCTGCAGAGTACTACGAGGATGTTTTTCTGGTGTACAGCTTGGGAATAATCGAGGGCACAGATTCCAAGGGCACATTCAACGGCAGCCGGACCATGAGCAGGGCTCAGGGGGCAACGGTGTACTGCAGAATGGCGGAAAAGGTGCCGTTCTATTCCAGTGTGCAAAGGGTGCCTGCGAACGGGAAGGGGCTGAGTGTTAGCCTTGACAGGGACTTCGCAGCGAATTTCCAGCTGCGCTACGGTGTTGAGGCTGCGGGCGGAGCCTGGGAGGGTTATAATTGCCGCTTTGCTGCGACAGGAGATGGTTCGGCCGAGGATTCAGTGAAGCTCCCGGAAGAGGTCTTCACGGTAAATACCGGAAAGGACATCTATCTGTACACGGCCCTTTACCTGAACGATTACAACAGCAGGGTGGCGTCCCTTAAGGGTAGCGACATAGTCCCTCAGAGCACCGGCTATGCGGAGCTTGCTCTTAAGGCTTTCACATCGGAAAACAGCTCGGACTGGACCCTTAAGGATACCGAATACATAGGGATGGTTGTGGACGATCCTGCCGCCTTTAAGACGGCAGCTCCCTCAAGCGTAAAGCTGGAGGAGTTCCGAAGCCTTGAGCAGGTCTCGGATGTTCTGGAGAAGGCGGGCTGCATCGAGTCTCAGGATGCCTTCATCCACGCCCTTTACAGAGCGGGAAAGGCTGACATTAAGCACATAAGGACAGGGACCCACAGCATACCTGCGGGGGCTTCCGTGGATGATGTGGTGCGGCTGATCACAAAATAAAAGCAAAGCCGGCAGTTAAAGCTGCCGGCTTTTTTATGTTTGGAATTAGGACAAAAAGCGCTGATTACTGGTACTGAATATCAGTAATTACCCGGTCCGGGCTGCCTTAAATTCAGTTCAGGCCATAGATCACGGGCGGGCTCATTGCCTTGCACGGGCTGATCCGAAGGGCTTTGACTGGCTCAGTCCGTCACCCAGGAGCCCTTACTTATTCATCAGCGCCAGGACCTTTTCGAAGTCATATTCGCGTATTACCTTGTCGCCGGAAAACTCGGGTTTATCTGTTACGATCACGTCCGCCTCGGCGGGGTCTGTCACCAGCTCTGTTGCCATCATCTCGAAGAAGCTGTACATGTTTATGGTATCGGTGACGCTGAAATAGTCCGTCAGGAAGCCCATTGAGCTTCTTCCTGCCACGATCTCGCCGCTGTTTCTGCCCATATTGAGCCAGATGAACTCGTTCTTCTCCAGATCTATGCCGAAAAGGTATGCAAAGCTGCTCTCGCAGTTGATGGTGAAGGAGCTCTGTACGGTCTTTGGCTCGAAGATCTCTCCGCTGTCCTCGATGTCCCGCATCATGTAGCCCGCACGGCAGATGCAGCTGTCAAAACCGCTGCCGGAGTAGACATTGTTGCAGAAGATGAGCTGACGCATGTCGGGATATTTTTCCCTGAGCAGCTCGAGGTCTATGTCGAAGTATTCAGAGCCGCCGTCGTATCCGCTGGTCTGATCTCCTGAGAATGTTATGGCTTCGGACTGCTTTGATGCCATGCTGCGCCAGGAAAACTCATGCTGCTTGCCGCTTTTGTCGATACCGAACATTGAAAGGTCGATATCGTTCACCTTTTCCCAGTAGGTGAAGGCCCGAAGCTTCTTGCCCTCGGGTATGGGCAGCCTCGTTCCCCTTGCCAGCACTCCGTAGCCTCCCTGAGAGGCAGTCTCCTGCAGGGGCAGAGCATAGCGCCTCATGTCCGGGTCGATGTAGACCTTGCCAAGGCGGCCTGCCAGAAGCTTCGCAAGCCGTTCTCTCAGCTTTTTCTCCAGCAGAAGTGAGCTGCTTCCGATGTGTGATTTTCTGTCGTCCTGCTCCTTCAGGGTCTCAGGATGCACCTTAAGCCTTTGGTGCTTTGTGAAAACGAAGGTCCTGGGGCGGTTTTTTCCAAGGTACTTGTCCCTTTTCCCGTAGTCCAGCAGCAGCTGCAGGAGGACTATCACGTTAGTCGCGTCCAGCCCGTCCACCAGCTCCTCCACCTGCCGCTGGGTGCTGCAGCGGCTTACGATGTAGTTCAGATTGCGAAGGACAGCGGTGCTTCCCTTGCCGCTTTTCAGAATGGAGACGGCGTTCTGGATGTCACCTGCAGCCATGGCCTCCTCGAAGTCGGAGTACACAGAGAGGTTTTCGTCACCCCGCATGGCCTTTGCAAAGGTCTTCGCAGCCTCTGTCCTGGGACGGTAATGGATGTGATGAAGCAGTCCTGCCCAGAGCTTTTTCTTTTCGAAGCAGTTTATCGTATCGCAGCGTCCCTGATCTATGGCAGCGTCGATGGCGGCGCAGATGAACCTGCGGTCCTGGTTCTTGAGATTCAGCTTTTTCAGGTCGGTGCTATCGTAGACCTGGTAGTTGAGCTCGTCCACCAGCTTTATCACGTCGGAGAGGTTCAGGAAGCGCATCAGTTCCGGATCCCGAAGGTCCAGGAGCAGCTTTACGGCGGTATTCTTAGAGCCGCAGCTCTGAACCTTGTATCCGTAGTCGCGGATATAGCTTAAAACCAGTTCGTACTGCATGGCGTTCAGGGGGCGGGAGGATGCCAGCAGGTCCTCGGTGAATTCTGCCAGCTTCCTTGCGGCAAAGTCTTCAGACAGGATCTCAAAGTCCTTTACGGGTGTCTCCTCCTTGAAGGCGGCCCTCTGGAAATCCTCCTCGAAGATGGAGTGCCCGGCTTCGGTAAAGTTGCCCCAGCCGTAGGTGACTGTATAGTGGACCAGCTGGTCGAAGAAGAGCTTGTCAGGGCTCAGCTCTCTGACGCTTTGTGGGAAGCCCCTGTAGAAGGCTTCGGGGACGTCCTGTCCCAACTCTTCCGCGGCGAATTCTATCATTGACGGCCTTGCCAGCTCCGCGCCGAAGCTTATGCGGATCCCGAAAAGGTTCGCAAGGGAAAAAAGGGTCTCAGCCTGGCTGTCCCGGGGTTCTCCGGGTTCGCAGACCAGTATGTGCTTCGCGAAAAGGTATTTTTTATAAATTTCTTTCATGTTTTCCTCCTGGAAGGCTAAGACCGGGGTTGGGTATCGGGGCCAGGGCTGCTTAGTGTGTCGGGCCCCAGGCGCAGGAGCCTGGTTAATGCGATATATCAAGCCATACGATCAGTGAACAGGTGCTAAGCACGAAGCTCCCGGCGAGCTGTGTAAATTCAATAAAAAAGGCCGGAGCATCTGCGAAAGACGCGCGGCCAAAAATGCCCATGAATCGCGGCACTGAATCCCTTGATCATGAAAATGAAGTAAGCACCGCTAGCTATGGGCTTTCCGCCTTGCGATATTGCCGGATTAAGGGCTATCGCTCTACCAGCTGAGCTACAGCGCACCCGGAGATGCGCCGGCGGGACTCGAACCCGCGACATACAGCGTGACTGAGAAGTAAATCCGGCTAGCTGCAGGCTGAATTGATTATAGCAAAAGGCAGAGGCTTCAGCAAGAGGCGAACGCTTAAGGTCCTGCCTTTGTTCCTGCGCCGCATCGCTTGTTGACAAAGCTGCCTCATATTGATAAAATTCTCGAATAACGACTGATAATAATAACTATTAACATACAAGAAAGGCGACAAAATGAACACAGGTACAAAATGCGTACAGGCGGGCTACACCCCCGGAAACGGCGAGCCCAGGCAGATACCCATCATCCAGAGCACGACCTTCAAATATGCCACAGGCAAGGAGATGGCCAAGCTTTTCGATCTTGAGTCCAACGGCTATTTCTACACCAGACTTCAGAATCCCACCAATGACATGGTGGCAGCCAAGATAGCTGCCCTTGAGGGCGGCACCGCAGCCATGCTCACCAGCTCCGGCCAGGCCGCAACCTTCTATGCGGTGTTCAACATCGCAGGCTGCGGGGACCACGTGGTGTCCAGCTCCAGCATCTACGGCGGCAGCTACAACCTGTTTGCAGTCACCATGAAGCGCATGGGCGTTGAATTCACCTTCGTGTCCCCTGACTGCACCGAGGAGGAGCTGAATGCGGCCTTCCGTCCCAACACCAAGGCGGTCTTCGGTGAGACCATCGCAAACCCTGCTCTGACCGTGCTGGACATCGAAAAGTTCGCGAAAGCGGCTCACGCCCACGGCGTGCCCCTCATCGTGGACAACACCTTCGCGACCCCCATCAACTGCAGGCCCTTTGAGTGGGGCGCAGACATCGTCACCCATTCCACCACCAAGTACATGGACGGCCACGGTACAGGCGTGGGCGGCGCAGTTGTTGACAGCGGCAAGTTCGACTGGACTAAATATCCCGACAAATTCCCCGGCCTCTGCACTCCTGACGAGAGCTATCACGGGGTCACCTACACCGAGCGCTTCGGCCTGGAAGGCGCCTTTATAACCAAGGCCACAGCCCAGCTGATGAGAGATTTCGGCTCCATTCAGAGCCCTCAGAACGCATTTTATCTGAACCTTGGCCTGGAGAGCCTCCACGTGCGCATGAAGAGGCACTGCGAGAACGGCCTTGCTGTGGCGCAGTTCCTGAAGAGCCATCCGAATGTGACCTGGGTCCAGTACCCCGGCCTTGAGGGCGATAAGTACTACGAAAGGACCATGAAGTACATGCCAGATGGCAGCTGCGGCGTGGTGAGCTTCGGCGTAAAGGGCGGAAGAGATGCGGCTGAGGCCTTCATGGGAAGGCTTAAGGTGGCGGCAATCGAGACCCATGTGGCTGATGCCAGGACCTGCTGCCTGCACCCCGCCAGCACCACTCACCGCCAGATGAACGACGACGAGCTGCGCGCTGCGGGCGTTTCTCCGGACCTTGTGCGCTATTCCTGCGGACTTGAGGACGCAGAGGATCTGATCGCTGACATCAAACAGGCTCTGGAGCAGTAAAACTGCCTGAAGAATTCATGAAAGACATTGTGCGAATGGCCTGCTCGGTGACACACTCCCGCTGAGCCATTCGCATAAAAACTATACTTAGAAAATCACAGGAGGGGCTTGATGCCTATCAAAATACCGGATCAGCTTCCGGCAAGACAGACGCTGGAGAGCGAAAACATATTCGTGATGAGCGAGAGGCGGGCCATAACCCAGGACATACGTCCCCTTCAGGTGCTGCTTCTTAATCTGATGCCCACCAAGATCGCCACGGAGACCCAGCTGGCGAGGCTTCTGGGTAATTCTCCGCTGCAGGTGGAGCTGGAGCTGATACAGACTGGCACCCACAAGGCGACCCACGTGTCCGAGGAGCACATGATCAAATTCTACACGGATTTTGAGCATGTGAAGGACCGCTATTTCGATGGCATGATAATAACCGGCGCTCCGGTGGAGCAGCTGGAGTTCGAGGAGGTGGACTACTGGCCGGAGCTCTGCTCCATTATGGAGTGGACCAAGACCCACGTGCACAGCACTTTCCACATCTGCTGGGGGGCCCAGGCGGCGCTGTATTACCACTACGGCATTAAAAAATACCCGCTGCCGGAAAAGCTTTCGGGCGTCTACTGGCACCATGTGGACAGGCGCTCATCCATGCTGGTAAGGGGCTTTGACGACCAGTTCCTGGCGCCCCATTCCCGCTACACTGAGGTGAGAATGGAGGACATCCAGGCCTGCGAAAAGCTGCGCGTCATAGCCAGCTCCAAGGAGGCCGGCCTTTACATAGCCATGACCGACGGCGGCCGCCAGGTGTTCATAACCGGCCACTCAGAGTACGACTGGGATACGCTGCAGAACGAGTACCAGAGGGACCTGAAGCAGGGCATAGACCCGAAGATCCCCCAGAACTACTACCCGGATGACGACCCTTCAAAGCTGCCTGTGGTGCGCTGGAGGAGCCATGCCAACCTGCTCTACATGAACTGGCTGAACTACTACGTCTACCAGACCACGCCCTACATAATCGAGACCATCGAACCTATAGAATAGCAAAGAATAACAATAAAAGACCCAGCCCCTTAAGGCCGGGTCTTCTTTATGCTTTCAGGCTCAGACTTAGTACTTTCCAAGGCTGCCGGAGAGCTTGTCGTTGGGGTTTTCAGCGAAGCTGTCATCTCTTCCGGGGAGCACTGCGTTGAGCACGATGCCGGTGATGGCGGATACTGCAAGGCCGGAGAGGCTCAGGCTCATGCCGCCGATGTTGAAGTATACAGCGCCCTTTGCGGAGTATTCGATTCCGATGGTGAGGCAGAGGATCAGAGCAGCGATGATAACGTTTCTGCTCTTCTGGAAGTCAACCTGATTCTCGACCACATTGCGCACACCGATGGCTGCGATCATGCCGTAGAGGATGATGGAAACGCCGCCGATGGTAGCTGCAGGCATTGCTGTGATGATGGCTGCGAACTTGGGGCAGAAGCTGAGCACGATGGCATAGATGGCTGCCAGCTCGATCACCAGAGGATCGTAGACCTTAGTGAGGGCCAGAACGCCGGTGTTCTCGCCGTAGGTGGTGTTTGCGGGAGCTCCGAAGAGAGCGGCGATGGCGGTTCCTACGCCGTCGCCGATCAGGGTCCTGTGGAGGCCGGGGTCGTTGATGAAGTCCTTGCCTACGGTGCCGCCGATGGCGGAGATGTCACCCACGTGTTCCATCATGGTGGCAACAGCCAGAGGAACTATGGTGATGATGGCGGAGACCAGCAGGCCGCTGTCCACATTGCCTGCCAGAGAGAATACGGTATTCTCCTTAACGATGGGGAGGCCGAACCATGCAGCCTTGGCAACACCTGAAAAATCAACGTTTCCGGTGACTGCAGCAGTGATGTAGGAGGCCAGGACGCCCAGCAGTATGGGGATGATCTTGATCATGCCCTTGCCCCAGATGTTGCAGATGATGACCACTGCGATGGCCACAAGGGCGATGCCCCAGTTGCTCTGGCAGTTATCGATGGCAGAGGGTGCCAGGTGCAGACCTACGCAGATGATGATGGGTCCGGTGACGATGGGCGGGAAGAAGCGCATTACCTTGCTGGCGCCAACCGCTCTGCAGATGAGGGCCAGGATAAGGTAGAGCAGTCCTGCGCAGGCAATGCCCACGCCAGCATAGGGAAGGCCCTGCTCAGCAGTCATCCCGGCCTTGACAGCCATGTCCTTTACTGCGAAATATCCGCCCAGGAAGGCGAAGGACGAGCCCAGGAACACGGGGACCTTGCGGCCGGTCACAAAGTGCATGAAAAGTGTGGCAATACCCGCAAACAGCAGCGTTGTGGAAACGCTGAGGCCTGTCAGGATGGGTACCAGCACCGTGGCGCCGAACATGGCGAACATGTGCTGAAGGCCAAGGACCAGCATTTTTGGGGTGCCCAGTTCTTTGGCATTGTAGATAGCCTGTTGTTCTTCTTTCATAAATAACTCCTTTTATGATTTATGATTGCATCCGGGCAGCCCTGGAGATTCAGGGTCCTCCGGATAATTAACTGTTCAAAGTGCAGGGGATCAGTCCTTTTCGTAGAGGTTGACGCAGGTCTGTCCGTCGATCTCCTCCACCAGTACGCTGACCGTCTCGCTGCGGGAGGTGGGAACGTTCTTCCCCACGTAGTCAGCCCTTATGGGCAGCTCCCTGTGGCCCCTGTCTATGAGCACTGCCAGCTGTATGCGGGCAGCCCGGCCTCTTTCTGAAATGGCATCCAGCGCAGCCCTTATGGTTCGCCCTGTGTAGATTACATCATCCACGAGGATCACGTTCTTCCTGGCCACAGGTACCCCCAGGTCCATCTCGTGGACCTCGGCGCTGTAGTCTATCTCCGTAAGGTCGTCCCTGTAGTGGGTTATATCCAGCTCGCCTACGGGGATGTCTACGCCCTCTATCTCCCTGATGTGCCTGGCCAGAGCCCTGGCAAGGGGCACGCCGCGGGTCCTTATCCCCAGAAAGACAATGTCCTGATAGCCCTCGTTGCCCTCCAGGATCTGATGGGCCATGCGCTTAAGAGCCCGGTCCATAGCATCTGCGGTCATGATCTGAGCCTTGAGCTTCATGGTTCCTCCTATAAAAAAGGCCTTGCCGGGGCGGCAAGACTCACCTTCTCCTGCGCCCGGGGGCGCCTGCTTTGCAATGATCTTGTCGGTCTCTCTGTACCATCTTAAAGATATTCCGTAAATAAATATAGCAAAAGCGGCAGGGCGGGTCAAGAAGCATTTACACTAAATTTTGTGTTTTTTATCCGCAGGAATACAATATATCGTATATTAATAGAAATCATGTCTATATAAAAAGATTTGATAGGAGCCCGGTGCTGTGATAAAATCAATTGAACGTTTTATTGATCTGTTTCAACAGGAGGATGACCATGCTATACAACGAATTCAACGGAGACAGGCTCTCCAGACTGGGCTTTGGCTGCATGCGCTTTGCCAAGGACGAGGCAACCGAGGAGATCGATCAGTCTAAGGTCAATGCAAGGTTCGGCCTGGCGATC
>JAEEGI010009388.1_pt1 | contig 21446 bp, 18 predicted proteins | sample 8958751 | NCBI WGS metagenome assembly JAEEGI01 (sample SAMN16246545, study PRJNA631951) | gut metagenome | biome: gut microbiome; feature: rumen; material: KS-attached | host: Bos | place: Iran: Karaj | collected 2018-10 | reverse complement strand
GTCATAATACTTAATTCAAAAGACAGTGAATATTATGAAGAGAGTAAAGCGCAGGCCATGCGCGCGCTTTCTTTGTACAAAAATGCATTGCAGATAGGCGGGGGCGTGAACGATCAAAATGCGAAAGAATTCATAGACGCGGGCGCCTCACATGTCATCGTCACAAGCTTTGTGTTTAAAGACGGTAAGGTCAACATGGACAATCTTAAAAAGCTTGTGGACGCCGTGGGAAAAGAGCACGTAGTGCTTGACTTAAGCGCCGGGGTTAAGGACGGCAAATATTTTGTGGTTACCGACAGATGGCAGAAGTTCACCGATGAAGAGATAAGCGAACCGCTTTTTGAAAAGCTTTCTTTGTACTGTGATGAATTTTTGGTTCACGCGACAAATGTGGAGGGAAAGAAAGCGGGTATAGATAAAAAGCTGATCGATATTCTTTCAAACGTAGTGAAAAATACGGATGTCAAAGTCACTTACGCCGGCGGTATCAGCAGTATGGACGACATCGCATACATAAAAAATGCCTCCGACAATAAGCTTAATTTCACTGTCGGAAGCGCTCTCGATCTTTTCGGCGGTAATCTTAAATACGAAGATCTCGTTAAATTCTGTAAATAGTTTAAACATTCGATCCCGCATGCAGTTTTCTGAACTGGTGCGGGGTTATTTTATTCTTCTCCTTAAACGCATGGATAAGATGGGAACAGTCGCAAAAACCCGTTTCCTGGCTTATGTACGTAAGGTCATAATCGGTAAAAAGAAGCATGTTCTCTGCCTTGCAAAGCCTTAAGAATGAAATGTAATGTTTGCAGGACTGGCCGTACAATTCCGTAAAACACTTTGCAAAATACGAATAGCTCATGTTGCATCTCTTTGCGAGATCTTCGACGCGAAGTTCCTCGTTTAAGTGTTCGTCTATATATTCGGTTATGCTGTTGATCCCGGCACTGTCTCTGGTATCGGGGGTATCGGGAAGAGATAATCCGAGTTCACGCCTTGTTCTTAAAAAGTAGATGAGGAGCTCGCAGATGTACGACCTCGTTATCGAATAAAAGCCGAAATTCCTTTCGTTCAACTCTTTTAAGCATCCCTCAAATATGGCCTTTATGCGGTCTTTTTCGGTATCGCTTTTTTCCGAGAGAGAAATCTTCAAAAATTCCTCTTTCTTGGGCATACCTGTCGGGAAACTCATGGAAAACCTTACGTTACCGGTTTCAGAGGAGTGAATGGAAGATTCCAGTTGATTAATATCAAATTTTAAGCCGTAAAATTTAAGCGGCCCGTAGCTTGAAGTATAGATCGAATGGACGCTGGACGGCGGAAATATAAATACATCGTCTGGACCGAGATTGAAGGTTTCCGAATCACATGTAACGATGGCATTTCCCTCGAGCATATACATTATTTCCACAAAATAGTGCCAATGGGCACGAACGGGGAAGACGTTTTTGGTAGCGTCAAAGAAAAATGCTTCATATGGGGCATTCAGAGTATCTGTATATTCGAACAGTGAATTCACGGGCCCTCCAAATGAAAATAGTTTTATACAACTTTTTTATAGAGTGATTATATCGATTATCTGACCAAAAATCTATAGTAAAATAAGAAAAAAACTATTTCTTGGAGGAAAGAGATGGATTACATATGTGGTATTAATTTTGCCCCTTTTGTACCCGGAAAATGCTATAACACAAAAGAAGCAAAAGACAGTTTCATTAAAATGATTGAATCGACTCATGCAAATTTTGTCATCTTCGTTCCCAATGCCTTGCAGGACACTCCTCAATCCGAAGTAATCACCATGGGCGAAGAAAGCGTCAACGAAGAAGAACTTACCGAAATGATCCTTTTTGCAAAAGAACAGGGTCTCAGGGTTGCGATAAAGCCTACCGTAAACTGCAAGAACGGAATGTGGCGTGCATTTATAAATTTCTTTGATGAAGACGTTGTATGTGAACCAAAATGGGGTAACTGGTTTAAGTCCTATACCGATTTTCAGTTAAGATACGCCAAAGTTGCCGAAGCGACCAAATGCGATATGTTCATCGCCGGCTGTGAAATGGTAATGAGCGAACGCCGCGAGAAAGAATGGAGACAGCTCATCAAAGATATTAAAAGTGTTTACAGCGGTCCCGTATCTTACAATACGGATAAATATCAGGAACACAACGTAAAGTGGTGGGATGCGGTTGATGTTATTTCTTCGAGCGGATACTATCCGGTCGATAAGTGGGAAGAACAGCTCGATCGAATCGAAAAGGTCGTTAAAAAATACAATAAACCCTTCTTTTTTGCGGAAATGGGCTGTATGTCCACCGAAGGATCCAAGTTTGTACCCAACGACTGGTGCCTCGACGGTGACAGTGATCTTGAAGGACAGGCTGAATGGTACAAAGAAATGATCAAAGCATGCGAAAAACGCGATTGGGTAGGCGGTATGTGTTTTTGGGACTGGCCGATCAAACTGTACAATCCCAAAGATGCTGACAAGTATAAAAAGTATGAATTGTACGCTAAACCCGCATGCGATGTGGTAAAAGAGTATTATGGCAAAAAACAGGGAATAAGATAAAAGAGGTTACCATGACAGATCTTAAAGGAAAATGGGTGCTCATAACCGGAGCAAGCAGAGGAATCGGCAGACTTTCGGCGCTCTTTATGGCTAAACAGGGATGCAATCTGATTCTTCACAGCAGGAAGCTTGATGGCACGAAAAATCTTTTGGATGAAGTAAAAGCATTGGGTGTTGAAGCATATTCCGTAGCGGCGGAGCTTTCGGATATGGATGAAGTGAACGCCATGCTAAAAACAATCGACGAAAAAGGAACACAGGTCGATGTTGTTTTAAATAACGCCGGACTTCAGATCGGTTACAGAGTTGATTATCTTAACACTCCGATCGAAGATTATCCTGTCAGTTTTGCGATAAACACCACAGCACCGATGGCTATATGCTATCACTTCCTCCCTAAGATGATAGAAAGAGGCTTCGGAAGAATAGTTAACACGACAAGCGGTATTGCTCTTGAAGCCGAGCAGGCCGGCTACTCAGCCGCCAAGGCCGCTCTTAACAAAGTGACAATAGACCTTGGATATAAACTTAACGGAAGCGATGTTATCATTTCACTTGCCGATCCCGGCTGGTGCAGGACCGATCTTGGCGGACCGAGTGCTCCGAACGCTCCCGAATCCACCATTCCCGGAATCGTGGTCGGAGCCTTTGTAAATGACAGAAAATCGGGCCGACTCTTCCCCGCACAGGATTTCAACGGAATGTCTCTTGGAGACGCCGTTTTGAAAGCCGAATCGTATAAAAGTCCATATTGATAAGCGAAAAGACCTCCGTTAAGAGGTCTTTTTTTGATTCTATTTACAACAGGTTCTTAAAACTCGCGCAATCCTTGAAACCGGATAGCACATATGGTATAAAGGTATTGATTAACCCTTGGAAAGAGGAAAGCGATGAAATTAAGCGATCTGTTATCTTACCCTTCAGTTACGGTGCAATGTCACGACAATCCTGATGCTGACGCGATCGCGAGCGGATGGGCTTTGTATCTATATTTCAAAAGTAACAACATTCCCGTCAGATTTATATACGGCGGTAAGTTCGAGATCAAAAAATCAAATCTCATGCTTATGGTCTCAAACTTTAACATCCCGATAGAGTATGTCACAGAACTTGACGAAACACCTTCGTTGCTGATAACTGTCGATTGTCAGTACGGTGAAGGAAACGTTTGGCACTTTGACGCAAAGACGGTTGCAACGATCGATCATCACAGAGTTTCGGGGAAGCTCCCTTTGCTTAATGAAGTACGCTCGAATCTCGGATCGTGTTCCACACTTGTATGGGATCTGTTAAACAAAGAAAGATTCGACGTAAACAAAAACATTGATCTGGCGACGGCTTTGTACTACGGTTTGTTGACCGATACAAACGGATTTGCCGAACTCTCCCACCCTCTCGACAGGGACCTTCGAGATGAGCTTGTGATAAAAAGAAGCTATATCACACTGTTTCGAAATTCAAATCTCAGTTTCGGCGAGTTAAAGATCGCAGGCGAAGCGCTTGAAAATTCTTTTACCGAACCTAAGTATAAATACGGAATGATCGAAGCAAAACCTTGCGATCCCAACATACTCGGAGTTATCAGCGATATGTTTCTTGAAGTCGACTGTATAGAATGCTGTGTTGTTTACAGCATACTTGAGTTTGGTATAAAGCTTTCGATCAGAAGCTGTGTAAAAGAAGTTAAATCGAATGAGTTTGTCGAATATCTGACCGAAGGGATAGGCTCCGGTGGCGGTCACATAGATAAAGCAGGCGGGTTTATCGACAGAAAGAGCATCGAAGCGCTTGGTATATCTTACGATCCCACATCCATTCATGATTTTATAAAAGCCCGAATTGACAGCTACTTTGATAATACAGAGATCATATACGTAAAGGACTATACGGGGGATCTTTCGGGATATCCGGTATACAATAAAAAAGCACTGCATCTTGGATATGTGGATCCCTCAGGCATGGGTCTTGGCGGGAAGACCGTTTATATCCGTACGATGGAGGGTGATCTTGATATCGTCATAAAAGAGTCGACTTATATCATGATAGGGATCGAGGGTGAGATATATCCTTCCGATCTGAGTCATTTCGAAAAGAGTTACATCAGAAGCGATGAACCCTATATTTACGGAGGTGAATACGAACCGGTGATCAAAGATTCGAAGACCGGTGAAAAGATAGCTATCATCCCCCATGCAAAATCGTGCATTTCCACCGGAAAAAGATCTGTGTACGCCAAGAAGCTCGATCACAGAGTAAAGCTTTTTACCACATGGGACGAAGAAAAATATTATCTCGCAAAACCGGGTGATTATCTGGTCTCGGTAGTCGATAATCCAAGAGATGTGTACATTGTTGAAGCCGGCATTTTTGCCGCCACCTATGAGGAGGTCCGTTAGATGAAATATGATGCTTTTATAAGTTATCGTCACAGCGAACTTGATATGTTCGTAGCAAAGAAGATACATAAAGGTCTTGAAACCTTCAAGGTTCCGAGGCAGGTTAAGAAAATAGGCGGGAAATCAAAGATCACCCGTGTTTTCCGCGACCAGGAAGAATTGCCTATCGGAAGCGATCTGGGTGACAATATTTCAGGTGCCTTGAAAGAAAGCGAATATCTTTTGGTCATCTGTTCTCCGAGAACACCCGAATCTTATTGGGTGCAAAAAGAAATCGATACTTTCATTTCTCTTCATCCGAGAGATCATATTCTTGCTATCCTTGTTGAGGGCGAACCTAACGAGTCTTTCCCCGCACAGTTGCTTAACGATGAGAACGGAAATCCCGTTGAGCCTCTTGCCGCCGATGTAAGAGGTGACAACATCAAAGAAGTAAATAAAAAGCTTAAGACCGAGATAATAAGACTTGCAGCCCCCATTCTTCATTGCTCGTATGATGATCTAAGGCAAAGGCACAGAGAGCGAAGGATAAAGAGAATCTTCTCCATCGTAACGGCTGCCTTTGTTATCATTGCCGCTCTCGGTATAGGGTTTGGCATATACAACGCAAAAATGGCCAATGAGATAGCCAGGAACTATAAAGAAAAGCAGATAACCCAATCCAAATCCCTTGCGGATACTTCTCTTTCTTTGTACAAAGAAGGCGATCTAAAGACGGCGGCTTTGGTTGCTGTTTCGGCGCTTCCTTCGGAGGAAAACGACAGACCCTATGTTGCCGATGCGGAAAATGCTCTTTCAAAGGCGCTTCATGTATATGATGCTTCTTCGATCATTACAAAGAAAGCTTTATTTAAACACGATCTTACCGTTGCGGATATGTACTTTGATGAGACCGGGAAATATCTCGTTACGACAGACCGTTCAGCCACGGTTTATGTGTGGGATATGGAAAAAGAGGAGTGTATTATAAAGAACTATTCCGATTTCTCTTCATACGGCGATGTGGAATCAACACTCTACGCAAATGTTATCTCGGGTAAGCTCGTTATTGTTCGTACTTCTTCCGTAAGTGCTTATTCCCTTGACGGAACACTGATGTACAGGGAAGAATCAGAGAAGGAGTATCATTCCTGCAAAGAAAGCCTCGAGTCGGGTCTTCTTGTATTGGAGACGACGAGCTCGGTTTTAGTGTTTGATACAGATGTTCTGGAGGTAACAGCAAAGATCGATTGCCCGGATGAATCAAAGTACATCCAGGAAACAGCCATTTCGAAAAACGGTAAATATATAGCGGCGAGTTTCGGTGATCTGTCGACAGGTTATAGCATTTTTGTCAGTGATATCAGCGGTAAGATTATCTCCTATCACAAAACTACCGAGACGTATATATCCGAGATGATCGTCGACGATGAAGGAAACGTTGTTTGTGTCGATTATCCTTTGGCTTCTTCTGCGAGCGACGATTCCATAACGACATCGGTATATATTGAATATTTTTCAATCACATCCGATACGGAGAGCCCTGTCTGGAGTTATAAAGAAGAAGTTCAGACCGCGCTTTTCATGGACGGATATACTTTGCTTCGTTTCTTTGATATAGAATTTGCGGATGGAACCGTTTCAAACGTCATCATAAGTTCTTTGATCGACAAAGTGATTACCTTCTCACACGAGGGTGATATATATTCGGAAATCTACTCCGGGACAACGATCGCTTCAATACTTTGTACTTCAGGCGGACACTGTTTCATGTTCCTAAGGGACGGTTCGTTAAAGATCAACAGCCTTTTGAACGGAAGAAATTATAATAACAATTCTTTTGAAGAGATAGGCAAAACCATATCCTCGATAATCACCAGAAACGGTTTGTTTGCCATAAGAGGATATATGTCCCCGGATGTTCTTATAATGAAGAACAATATGTCCGAAAAAGCGGAGCTTATCAATACATTTAAAGAAAGCTTTTCAAGCAGTGTATCGGAAGACGGCAAAACTGCTTGCTTTTTCGAATCAAATTACAGTGAGGAGTTAAATCGTTTTAACTTCCTTGATACAGCTACGAACGAGATAACATATTCTTTCGAATATAAAGATGCAAAGAGCATTACATCATCGGGCTTTGTTACAAACGATCTTTATTATGCCGCAGATGTTTCGGGAAAGATCATGTTAATATATTTTAAGGAAAAGACAGCCAAAGAGATACCCATTCCGGCTGAGTACTTTTCTTTAAGAGGCATCCATTTTACAAAGGACGGAAAGTATTTTATCGTTAACTCGGCTTTTGACATGTCGTTCTTTGATATGGAAAACAACAGATATGAACATATCTTCCGAGGCAACGAAGAATCGATCCACGATGCTTACATCAACAGCGATGCAACGATAGCCTACTATTTTGAGAAAGACTGTAAGCTGCGTTCGGTAAACCTTGAAACGAAAGAGATAAAAGACGATTACGACGAAAGTCTTGTTACAACACCTTCCTTCCTTAATCTGGGACTTTTCAAGTTCTCGGATGACTCTTCCAAGTTTATTCTTTGCTGCAGAGACGGATATCTGAAGGTTGTAGATACATTAAGCGGAGAGATACTTGATGAGATAAGTTTTAACTGTCGTTATCGCGGTCATGCATCTTTTGTTGAAGATTCCAAAAAACTCGTTTTACAGGGAGAAGATTTTATAATAAAAATATATAATCTGGAAACGAAAGAGTTTGAATTTATTTCCGACGAGCAATATAATGCAATAAAATATGTTAGAGATGAGGCTGATAAGCTTTACCTTATAAACGAGTTCGAGATGCTTGCCTTGGCAAAAGGTCCTTTTGCCATCCAATACAGTGTTGATTCGGGAATGGCATATATAGCGGAAACCAATAAGATTCTGGCAAAGAATGGCCAGAGTCTGTATTCTCTCGATTATGTACCTTATCAAGACCTGATCGCACTTACGGCTGAGAAGTTCAACAACGCGACTTTAAGCGAGACTGAAAAGATCAAGTATCACGTTGATTAAGATAGAAAGAGAGCAATACCTTTGATTTTCGATACACATACACATTACGACGATCCGGCTTACGACAGTGACAGAAACGATCTGCTTAAATCATTTAAAGAAAACAATGTGATCGGCGCGATATGCGCAAGCGCAGAGTACGGATCTATCCCGAAGATCGTCGAGCTTTGCAAGAAGTACAGTTTTCTTTATCCCACAATAGGCATTCATCCCAGTGAAGTTGAAGAACTGGACGAAGAAAAGTGGAATCGTCTCGAAGAGTACATTAAAGAGATAAATCCTGTGGCTATCGGTGAGATAGGTCTTGATTATCATTACGATGAACCTTCCAAAGAGATACAGAGGAGTACGTTTTTGCGTCAGCTTGCCTGGTGCGACAAATATGATCTTCCGGTCATCATCCATTCAAGAGATGCATCAGAAGAGACTTTTGAGATAATGAAACAGTACGGGCCCAAGAAAAAGGGCGTCATCCACTGCTATTCCGGTTCCGCAGAGATGGCTGTGGAATATGTTAAAATGGGTTATTATATCGGTGTAGGCGGTGTGGTTACTTTCAAAAACGGAAGGAAACTTAAGGAAACCGTACAGGCAATAGGTCTTGAGAATATTCTCCTTGAGACGGACTGCCCATACCTTGCACCGACTCCTCACAGAGGTGAGAGAAATTCTTCTCTTTTCCTTCCTTACGTGGTTGAAGAGATCGCTTTGCTTAAGAATATTTCAAAAGAGGAAGTGGAAGACGTTACAATAAAGAACGCGGAAAAGCTTTTTGGCATAAAGATCGGACAATAGTATTAAATGGCAGATTTATCGGTTTTATCAAACACTCTTCGGGTGCTTGAAAAATACAATTTCAATTTTCAAAAGAAATATGGTCAGAACTTTCTGATCGATTCTCATATTCTCGACGCGATCTTAGACGGCGCCGAAATTACTAAGGACGACTGTGTATTGGAGATCGGTCCCGGCATAGGAACCATGACACAACGTCTTTGTGGAAGGGCGCGTTTTGTCATTGCGGTCGAGATCGACAAAAATCTTATTCCAATCCTAAACGACACCCTTTCGGAATATGACAACAAGCTCATCATAAACGAAGATGTGTTAAAAGTAGATATCAAAGAGCTTTGCGAAAAGTACAATGAAGGGAAACCGATAAAGGTAGTGGCGAATCTTCCTTACTATATCACTACCCCCATAATAATGGGTCTGTTTGAGAGCAGGGTTCCTCTAAACAGCATTACCGTAATGGTTCAAAAGGAAGTGGCCGACCGAATGAAAGTCGGGCCCGGAACCAAAGATTACGGTGCCCTTTCTTTGGCGGTACAGTTTTACTCAAAACCCGAAGTAATTCTAAATGTTTCCGCCAATTGTTTCATTCCCAGACCCAACGTCGATTCAGCTGTTATTAAATTGAGTCTGCTCACAGAAAAGATACCGGTCGAAGACGAGGCTTTTATGTTTGCTCTTATAAGAGCATCATTCAATCAGAGGAGAAAGACTTTGGTCAACGGACTTACCAATGCGGGTATAAACGGTGTTACAAAGGAAGCAGTATTAAAAGCCATTAAAGAAATGGATCTATCCGAAACAATACGTGGAGAGGCGCTTACGCTTGAGCAGTTTGCTCTTTTGGCCGATACGCTTAAGAAGCAAATGTAACCAATAAAGAAATATCCGATTTATGAATGGATTTTTCCTATTTGTTGTTAAGCCTTATCATTTAATATATGCTTAGCAAAGAAATCATCGCATCATAATTGCGATCATTATAATTATGTGAGGAATATATGAAAGATTTTAAAGGATTCAAAAAGGGCGTCGATCTCGGCGGCTGGCTTTCACAGTGTGATTACAGTGACAAGCGTTTAAATCATTTTATTGAAGAAGAAGATTTCAAAAAGATCGCTTCGTGGGGAGCAGATCACGTTCGTCTTCCTTTTGATTACAACATAATCGAGGAAGAAGACGGAACACGTAAACCCGAAGGATTTGCTCATATCGACAGAGCGATTAAATGGGCCAAGGAAAACAACTTAAACATCGTGCTTGACCTTCATAAGACCGCAGGTTTTTCTTTCTACTTTGGTGAAGGACAGATAGCCTTCTTTGACGATCCTGCTCTTCAGGAGCGCTTCTACGTTTTATGGGAAGATATGTCAAAGCGTTACGGAAACGATCCCGCGATCGCATTTGAACTTTTAAATGAAGTGACAGACCCTGCATTCAGCGATAGCTGGAACAGAATCATCAAGACTGCCATCGAAAGGATAAGAAAGATCGCATCCGATACAGTGATCCTGGTAGGTGGATATTGGAACAATTCTCCCGCTGCCGTTAAGGATCTCGAAGCTCCTTACGATGATAAGGTAGTTTACAACATCCATTGCTACGATCCCATGTTCTTTACTCATCAGGGAGCAATGTGGGTAAGAGAAATGGATCACTCACTGAGATTTACTTTTGAAGAGAGCAAAGTAGATAAAGATTACTTCATAAAAGCATTTAAAGAAGCTTACGATAAGGCCGTTGCCAACAATACTACGCTATATTGCGGTGAATACGGCGTTATCGAAAATGCCACTCCCGAAGATACACTTAAGTGGTACAAAGCCATCAACGCAGCTTTCGAAGAACTGGGTATCGGCAGAAGCGCCTGGAGCTACAAATCCATGAACTTCGGTCTTTCCGATAAGCGCATGGCAGGTGTCATCGACGAACTCGTTAAATACTTATAAGTAAACTTATTTAAAGACCGCTGCGGCGGTCTTTTTTTGACGTTAATACTTCAATATGATATTATTCTATTCAAAGAGAACGTGTGGTTTTTGATAATTTTTGGGGAACAGATGATGAGTACTGAAAAGCATAATTCGGTTTCAATAGAACAGCAGAGTTTCGGCATTTACGCTAAAACTCTGCTCTTTTTATATGATTCGGTTCCTTTTCAAAAATGGAGAGAAAATAATGAGTAAAGTATTTGAAGATGAATTTATGGATTTTCAGTCGGGATTGATATCTCTTTGCTTGGAGGTAACCGGAGGTAAGATTAGCAAAATCTATGCATATTGTTCAAATGAGAAAAAGAGCAAAATGTTCAATGCATTTTTTGATGTTAATGGAGAAATTAAAATGTTAAATCAGTTAGATATTCCCAAAGATCTCCGATCAGAGTTTTTGAGAATAGGAACTCATGATTTAGTAAAATTGGATGAAATATGTGAGCGATTTAAGATGCCTGTTCCAAGAGAAATAAAGATGAATTATGACGTGGCAACTGGTAAGTTTGATGCTAAATATAGATATGAAGAAGTCTGTTCAACAGAATCTGATATTGATTCAACTCAGGTCTTTTTGAATTGGATTTCTGAAATTCGTGGAAAAAAATACTTTGATGAAAGGCATTGAGGGGATGAAGAAACCTGTATTAACAACTGTAATAACGCTTTTGATTTTGATACTTTTATCCGGATGCGGAAACGCTGAAAAATATGCAAAGGCAAAAGAGTGGAAGGACAAGCCAAAAGACGTTTGGGCGGTTCAGGTCGCAGATATGTATTTGCAGACCGGTTATTCTGTTGCAGAAGTACTGGAAAGAGCTGAAAAATCAGAGATCGATTATGTGTTATGTGACAGACAGGATAACGAGATAAGCATTGATGACATAGGTCTTGTAAAATCTCAATATCCATACAATGAACTATACTTAAGAAATACAGAAGGTAATGTCAGAATATGGTTTTATTATACAAATCCTTACGAAGAAGACAGACCGATTGGGGACTGTTATATTTTGGCGATCACTTTGAGAGAAATCAGCAAAGATCCTGAATTGGTTTATTGTTGCAGAATTTTGGACGGAGTATCGATAAAAGAACTTTCAAATATGAAGGAATCGGAAATAGATAAAATGCTGTCAAATCGAGACATACCTCTAATAAATAAGGAGGAGTTGTCAGATTATGATTGGCGAACAGGAACATGTTATTACAAAGAACAGAGAGACGGTGAGATACGTTTTTGTGTAGAAGAAGGATTAAAAGATGAATATATAGGAAATCTTTATGGGGCGGATGTGACTCAACATTATCAATATATAATCGAAGTATATGATACATCCGAGTATGATGAATATGATTGGGAATGGTATCCTCCAAAGAGATGGAAGGAACACCCGGAAGATGCAAATATTATGGACTATTACTTTCCGGGAATAGGGAGCATAGATGTTGATAGACATTATTAAACATCACGATTATCTGCAAGTATAACGTTCATAAAAATATATGTTTATGAATTGGATGAGAAAAGATTATGGGACAAGTAAAAAAGCTGGATTAAAAACAGAGAGGTTATAGTGATGAATGTCAAGGAATTATACATATTAATAGAAAATTATTATGGGTACAAAGTGAAGATGAGATATCAAAATTCAAAAACTAGAGAAGTAGGTGCCATTTTATATGATGCTTTTTGTTTGAAATGTAGTCTTGATGATCGATATGGAATGTTCGGTGCGGGTATTGTAGTAGGAAATGAATGGGTAATTACAGATTTTTTGGGCAAAGAATGCTCATTGAATAGCGATGAAGAATCGATAAAGAATAGTTTGAAAATAATAGACGACTATTGTCGAATGCGTTTACCTGACAAATATCTTGAAGCATATCATAAAGCATATGTTGAAGATTTATATGTGGATGAGTAGGTTCTGAAGAATCCGTCTTTGTCCGAGGATAATACAACTGATCAGAATGATTAGCAGATAATTCAAAAGTATAGTGCAAGCGGTTTTAGCGTATAAAGAATGGCGCTTACGGCACTGGGCAATTAGTAACAAGAAAGAACAAATGCTGAAGATTATAATAGAAAAACATTTTGCGTTTTTATCTGCATATGACAATTATTTATTTGAAGAGGATTCGGAATGTTGTGTGAGATGTGTAGGAACTATTAATTCTATACTGTTTGAATTCTCACAGTATTCATTGGAGATTGACTGCAGATTAATTTCAAACGATACTAATTCTTATGCCTTTTTACAGGAGGTATTGGATTACTGGAACATTGAAGGATATAGAGGGATATATCAGCTTTCTAAACGTCAAGATCTTGAAAAAGGATTATTATACCTCGCAGAGGTTTTGAGGATGCTTTTTGAAAAGAAAAAGCTTTCTAATCCTACGGTGTTTCAGGAATTGATTAAAGATATTGAATATAGACGGAAGGAATTACTGGATGCATATTATGTGAAAGAAGATTTGAAACTGGCAGATTCATTATTGGAAAAGGAAGAATTTGAAAAGGCTATCACGTTATACAGGAAGCATTTTGATTATCTTTCAGAAGTTCAACGTAAGAAACTGGAAATCATTGAGAAAAGGACATATTATTAACAATACTTTTATTCTGCATATGTAGAAGAATTATATGTGAATGAATAGCATAACACGCTATGAACAATAGTTTTAGGGAACTTTTGTGGATATAATCCATTCAAAAATTCCCTATTTTTTGTGGATAATGATATTCTTTTCACTTATCTCGACAAACTAACATCACAATGTTATAATTTACATGAAAGGACTACGGCTATGATTATATATCACGGATCGAAAAACATTATCGAAAAGCCTGAATATGGAAAAGGGAAACCATATAATGATTATGGCCGTGGCTTTTATTGCACGGAGTATCTTGATCTTGCAAAAGAATGGGCTTGTGATGATGAGAGTGGCGGATATGCCAATAAATATGAAATTAATATAGAAGATCTGAAGGTACTCGATCTAAACGGAGCAGATTATTGTATTCTTCATTGGATATCTGTTTTACTGAGCAATCGTACTTTTACTTTAGACACCGATCTCGCTATTCAGGCAAAGGAATACATTCTTAAAAACTTTCCGGTTCAAACCAAAGGGTTTGACATAATTAAAGGATATCGTGCGGATGACTCTTACTTTTCTTATGCACGGGATTTTTTACAGAATACCATTTCCGTAAAGAGATTATCGCAGGTTATGAAACTTGGTAATCTCGGCAACCAGATCGTTTTGATCTCACCCAAAGCATTTGAAGCCATACATTTCCTTGGATATGAAGAGTCCGAACAAGAAGTATACTTGCCCAGGCGCAAGAAAAGGGATGAATTGGCACGTGCCGCTTATTTGACCGACAGACAGGGCAGCACTTTTTCTTTGGACGATGTTTATATGATAGATATTATCAGAAATGGAATGAAAGCCGATGATCCACGCTTACAATGAAATGTACCTTTACGGGGTTATGAAAAATCTTGCTGCTTTGGTCGATATTGCGATCAATGCTGAAGGACTCGATGCAGACAGATTTGGAGAAATGTTTTCTTCTTCGTCTGTGGCTAAAAAGATAGAACATGGTTATCCGGATATGCTTGCGGGGAAATCTGCATCGGAAATGCTGTCGATCATTTTAGAAAAGCAGGTGAATTATTCGTCTGTCCCTACAGACCGTACACCGGAATACTGGGCAGGGTGGATACTTGCCAAAGCACAATGGACGATTGGAAAATCATTCAAAGAAATTCTAGATATCATGCCGCTTTCTTCATTGATCGAGCTATATCATCCTTATCACGAAGCGGATGAAAGTAAGACCATTGACCTGATAAGTGAAAGATTTCCTCCCAAGGTGCCTGCGTTAAAGCTTATACGGAAATCGAGGAAACTGACTCAAGAGCAATTGGCACTTCTAAGCGGTGTAAATATTCGTTCGATCCGTTCCTATGAGCAGGGCGATAACGAACTTGGAAAAGCACAAGGCGAAACATTACAGATGCTTGCTCATGCGCTTGACTGCACAATAGAAGAATTATTACAGTAGTATTGATAAAAAAGTGTTATCGGAGGAACATTATGTACAAACCCAAAACAGCACCCATGGGGTGGAACAGCTGGGACTGCTACGGAGCAGCGGTCACAGAGGATATTGTTAAGCAAAATGCTAAGTTTATGGCAGAGAACTTAAAAGAGTTCGGCTGGGAATATATAGTGGTGGACATTCAGTGGTCGGAACCGGGTGCCGTATCGCATGAATACAGGCGTTTTGCGGATCTTTGTATGGATGAATACGGTCGTTTGATCCCTGCACCCAACAGATTCCCTTCATCGGAAGGCGGAAAAGGATTCAAGCCGCTTGCAGACTATGTGCATTCGCTCGGTCTTAAGTTTGGTATCCACATCATGAGAGGTATTCCGAGGCAGGCGGTTGCCAAAAACACTCCCGTGCTCGGAACAAAACTGACCGCAAGAGATATCGCGCGCGCAAACAGCGTTTGTTTTTGGAATCCCGATATGTACGGTGTTGATGCAAAGGTTAAGGGTGCGGAAGCTTACTATGACTCGATTTTTAAACTGTATGCATCCTGGGGTGTTGATTTCATAAAGTGCGACGATATATGCAGAGAGCTGCCTCATGAAGAGGATGAACTTATCATGTTATCAACCTCTTTGCAAAACTGCGGACGTGACATGGTGCTTTCTTTGTCCCCCGGACCCGCTTTGTTGGAGAAGGCAGAACTGTACAAAGAAACATCCAACATGTGGCGTATCACAGACGACTTCTGGGACAGATGGGATCTTTTGTATGCCATGTTTGAGCGCGCGGAGAAATGGAGCATCCACGCCGGCGCAGGCCACTATCCCGACGCCGATATGCTTCCTATCGGGCCCATCAATCAGGTATACGATAAAAACAATCGTACAAAGTTTACCGAAGACGAGCAGATCACTATGATGACACTATGGTCTATCATGCGTTCGCCTTTGATGATCGGCGGTGAAATGACCGGATTTGATGATTTTACGATGGGTCTTATTACCAATGAAGGAATACTTAAGATGCACAGAGATGCCCGTCATTCTCATCAGGTATTCAGAAAAGAAGTTGACGGAGCCGAGATCGTGCTTTGGGTTGCGGCATCCGCAGACGGCGGAATGTATGTAGCGGTGTTTAATATAGGTGAAGAGAATGCAGAAGTTGCGATCCCGCTTGAGGAGCTTGAGATCAATGTTCCGGTTGAAGCAATTGAGCTTTGGAGCGAGAAGAAGATCTCTTTTGAAGAAGAGATTGAGGTGAAGCTTAAGGCACATTCAGCTACTGCATATTATATTAGGTAGTCGCGGTTTTTGCGTGGATACTACAAGCGATGCGCACTCATATTTTGCGGAGCAAAATATGCGCTGTCGCTTTGCGTAAATACTACAAGCGATGCGCACTCATATTTTGCGGAGCAAAATATTCGCTGTCGCTTTTCGTAAATACTACAAGCGATGCAACTCATATTTTGCTTCGCAAAATATTCGTTCGCGCTGTCGCGCTATCAATAATTCATAAATTAAAGGCGCTTTCGTGCGAGCACGAGCGCCTTTCTTTTATGAATTATTGGCATCGCTTGTAGTATACGCGCAAAAAAAAGTCGCAAACCTGCATAAAGGCTAAGCTCACGACTTCCGCGTGCGCCTCCAGGGACTCGAACCCTGGACACCCTGATTAAGAGTCAGGTGCTCTACCAACTGAGCTAGAAGCGCATTTTATATTAATTTTTCACGCAAAAATGAATATATCACAGGAAAAAGCTTTTGGCAAGGAATTTTTAAGGAAAAGTTTATTTTTTTTATTTTATATAGGAAAAAATCGGTTCGGATCAAAAAAAGAACGACCAAATTTGAAAATGAGTATGACATGTTTTTTTCTTATTTGATACAATCGTCTGTAAGAGAGAGTTTTGCAGGAGGTGCTTATGAAGTATAAAATATTGGGAAAAACAGGGCTAAAAGTCAGCGAGATCGGATTTGGCGGAGAATGGCTTGAAAGGCACCCGGAAGCAGAGTCGATTAATCTTATCAAATATGCTCACGAGAAAGGGATCAACATAATCGACTGTTGGATGCCCGATCCCAAATCCAGAGATATCATCGGAAAAGCAATGGAAGGATGCAGAGATTCCTGGTATGTGCAGGGGCATGTAGGCTCCACATATCAAAACGGGCAATATGTCCGCACCAGAGATATGAAATTTGTTAAGCCTGCATTCGAGGATCTGCTTAGGCGCCTCAAGACCGACTATATCGATCTTGGAATGATCCACTATGTCGATTCCGAAGACGATTGGAATACGATAATGAACGGTGAGTTCATCAAGTATGTTCACGAACTTCACGATAAGGGGATAATAAAGCATATCGGCCTTTCGACTCACAATCCAAAGATTGGAAAACTTGCCGTAAAGACCGGATTTATCGAGATGATACTCTTCAGTATCAACCCCGCTTTTGACATGCGTCCTCCGACAGAATGTATTGAAGCGATGTTTTCGGGTTATGAAGATGAATATAAAGGAATAGATCCCGAAAGAGTCGAATTTTATCAGATGTGCGAACAGAACAATGTCGGCCTTACCGTAATGAAAGGCTATTTCGGTGGGGCACTTCTGGACAAAGAACGCTCTCCGTTCGGCGTAGCTTTTACTCCTATCCAGCTGCTTCACTATGCACTCACAAGGCCCGGAGCCGTATCGGTATTGGTGGGATACGATTCGACCGATCAGATTGATGAAGCCATTTCTTATGAAACGGCATCGGACGAAGCAAAAGACTATGCATCGGTAATAGTGAGCGCTCCTTATCATTCATACAGCGGGATATGTACGTATTGCGGCCATTGCAAACCCTGTCCGAAGGATATAGATATAGCAATGGTAAATAAGTTTTACGATCTTGCGTCCGCTCAGCCGACTGTTCCGGAAAGCGTGAAGGAGCACTACAAAGCACTCGGGCAGACGGCAAAGGATTGCATCGGATGCAAGGGATGTGAGTCAAGATGTCCGTTTGGCGTACAGATCGCCGACAGAATGAAAAAAACAAGCGAATTGTTTGGCTGTTGACAAAAGGGTCCGATTTTTCGGACCTTTTTCTTTGCTCTATAGGCAAAACTGCATCAAAAAACCACTACATTTAGTGCCCTTTTACTTTGACAATGTCTATATGGTGTGATAGACTTTTTTACGATAGGGTTATTATGTCCTGTCGCAAGAAACGTTTTTAGGGTGATAAGAGTGGATAAGTACGAATACAAGGCACGTGCCGATGAGATCATAAGACTTGTTAACGAGAAGCAGTTTCGTGAAGCGATCGAAATAGCCGACACGATAGATTGGAGAAACGTTCAGGACAGCAATATGCTGTGTACTGTGAGCGATCTTTATAAGATGTGCCGTCGCTTTGAGGACAGCAGAGATGTTCTTCTTTTGGCATATCAAAGAAATCCCAAGGGAGCTTTGATAATCTATTCTTTGTGCGACCTTTCCATTATGCTTGATGACGTTGTAAACGCCATTGAGTATTACAAGGAATATCTTCAGGTCGCGCCCAAAGATTCGGGCAGATATATCCTTCAATATAAAATATATGAAGCACAGGGTGCGAGCCTTGAAGAAAGGATCAGCATTCTTGAAGAGCTGCAAAAACGCGAGCCCAGATCTAAGTGGATGTATAAACTCGCTTATCTTTATCACAGAGTCGGCCTTGCAAGTTCATGTGTCGAAGAATGTAATCAGATAGTCATTTATTTCGGAAGAGGTAAGTATGTTATCAAGGCGCTTGAATTAAAGCGTCTCCATGAGCCTCTCGATGAAGATCAGGAGCTGTTGTACAAGAATCTGATCGGTCATATCGAAGACAATATCACCATCCAGGACGTAAACGTAAGTCAGTACAATACAATAGATCTGCAGAAAGAACTTGCAGACAGCTTAAAGGAAGTTCTCGGCCCCGATATGGGTGCTCCCGCGGTTGAGCCCGATGAGCCTACGACGGTTATAGGGGCAGTCAGGGAAGAAGCTCCCGCAGCAGAGCCTGAGAAGCCTGCATTTGAGGAATCAGAAGCTTCGGCAAATGTCGAGGAAGAACATTTTGAAGAGGCACCTTTGGAAGAAGAAACCATTGCCTCAGAAAATGTGGAGGAACTTCCCGAGGAAGAACCCGAAGTTGAAGAAGCTGCTGTAACCGAAGAGTCGGTTGAAGAAGAGCCTGCAGGCGAAACCGAGGAGATTCCCGAAGAAGATTCTAAAGAAAAGATCCCGATAAGTTTCAGTGAGATCGCGGATCCGGATATAAAAGAGATCACTCCCGATGGAGCTTATGAAGGCAGTGAGCCTTCTTTGGAAGAACAGTACGATCACTTTAAGGCAGCCGTAAAGACCGAACAGGGAGAACAGATATCGTTCCTCAATCCCGAAATGATGGTCAAGTCGCCTTTAGATGACATACTTTCTCTCGAAGGCGACGGTCAGTTAAGCCTTATCGTTCCCGACCAGGTTAAAGTTGAAAAACAGATCACCGGTCAGTTAAGCATCGACGAAGTTTTGGCTGAGTATGACAGGATAAGACTTGCCAACGAAAGAAAATGGAGTAACGACATTTCCCGCCGTATAAAAGCGTCGACGGGAGATCTTCTCAAGAATTTCGACGAAACGAGTCACGACGGTCTTTTGGAAGAGCTTGAACAATCGATCGAGCAAAATCCCGATTCCGTTGAATACGGCCCCAATCTTACCGAAGAAGAGAAAATATATCTCGAGGATGAGTTAAAGGCACAGAACGGCGAGCTTGAAGAAGAGATAATCATAGAAGAAGAACCCGCTGAAGCAGGCGAGGGATCTGAAGAAGAGGAAGACATCAAGATCTACGAAAAACCTGAAGAGGATGTCGAGGAAGAACCTACTGCCGAAGAGCTTTCTTTTGACCGCACTCCCTTTATACACGGTTACGATGCGCCGGCACCCGAGCTTACCGTGACACCTCACGGTCCCGAGCCCGAGAGTATGGACAACACGGCTATCCTTTCCGTCGAAGAGTCGGATTATCTTGCGAGATTTGCTCAGGCAAGCGAAGAAAAAGACCGCGAAGAGAAAGAAGCCATCGAAACTTTCGAACAGGCAATGAAGCAGATGATGGACGAAGAAAACGCGAAGGATAACCAAGAGGCTCCCGAAGAGGAAGGTTCAGAGGAAGAACCTGTCGAAGAAGTTACGGAGGAGCCGGAAAAAGAATCTGCTGAAGAAGCGTCCGAGGAAGAAACCGTAGAAGAACCTGAAGAACCGGTTGAGGAAGCTGTCGAAGAGTCAACAGAGGAACAGGTTGAAGAGGCCAAAGAGGAAGTCGAGGAAGTTGCCGAGGAGGCAACGGAAGAGCCTTCCGAGGAGATCGCAAAAGAAGAAACCGAAGAGTTTTCTGAGGAAACACAGGAAGAAGTCGCAGAGACTGAACAGGAAGAAGCCGAAAAAGCAGAGGAAAGCCCTGAAGCCAGCGAAGACAGTGAAGAGGATCCCGAGCCCATCAATACCGAAGATGTTCCTCATATTGCTGAAAGAACCGATGATTTCACGGAAGATCAGTGGGACAGATTCGAGTCGTATTTGCAGACCGAATTTGGCCGCGAGCAGATAAAAGACGCTTTACTTAAAATAACCGATAAATCGAACACCGGAAATGTTATCATAGGAAGTTCCGATACGGACAGCGCAGTAGAGCTGGGTAAAGAACTTATAGTTGAACAGTCGAGAAAGGGCGCGATTTCCGGAAAAGCTGCCAAGATCAAGGCAAGTTCACTTAATGCCAAAGATGCAAAGGCTACTCTTGCAAAAGTATATGACGGCGCGATCATAATTCAGGATGCCGAGGAACTGCGAAAGGAAACGCTTATTGCGATAAGAGATGTTGTAAGTGTTCCCGACAAAAAGATGCTCGTTATCCTTACAGCTTCTCACAGGCAGAAACACAGATTTATCATGGAGAACAACGATCTCCTTGAATCGTTTACCGTAAGCATTGATATCGAGGCACTGGACAATGCGGAGCTTGTCAGACTTGCCACGGATTATGCATATGAAAAGGAATTCTCCATAGATGAAATGGGAAGTTTGGCACTTCACAGAAGAATAGATGAAAGACAGACAAACTCTCACAGCGTAACGCTTAAAGAAGTCAAAGAGATAGTCGATGAAGCGATCAGTCATGCTTCAAAGAAAAATATGGGACATTTCTTTGATATTCTTCTCGGAAAGCGTTATGATGGAGATGGAATGACGATACTTGGGGAAAAGGATTTCATGTTGTAGGATCAATCTCGACATCGATGGGAAACATCGGTGTCGGAGTGTACTGCAATAATAATGTATCGGGAGAGTGTTAATGAGTTCTGTTGAAATTACCAAAGACGATCAGTATCTTTTTGCCGAAGGTACTCATTACGAGATATACAAAAAACTCGGTGCTCATAAATGTACGATCGACGGAAAAGAGGGTGTGTATTTCGCAACCTATGCTCCGAATGCATCCGAAGTATATGTACTGGGTGATTTCAATGATTGGCGTGAATGGGACATTCCGCTCACCAAATTGGGTCCGGGAGGGATC
>JAEEGI010009386.1_pt1 | contig 21449 bp, 7 predicted proteins | sample 8958751 | NCBI WGS metagenome assembly JAEEGI01 (sample SAMN16246545, study PRJNA631951) | gut metagenome | biome: gut microbiome; feature: rumen; material: KS-attached | host: Bos | place: Iran: Karaj | collected 2018-10 | reverse complement strand
GAGCGCCTTGTCCCGGATGTGCCCCAGCACCGCGAAGGGCCGGCCCCGGAACTTCCCCTCGTCGCGGAAGATCGCCGCGAACCCTTCCTCGTAGTCGACGGGCAGGATGCGCCGGAACCCGCGCTCCCGCGCTTCTCGCAGCACGCCCTCCTTGAAGCGGCGGTCGGGCTCGTTCTCGCCCGCCACCACGAAGATCCACGCGTTGCGCGGGTCTTCGCCCGGTTCGGCGGGTTTTCGTTCGCCGGCCCGCCCGGCCCTTTTCATGTCATTTCGCATGGCGAAAAGTCTACCACGCCAGCCGCGAATGGGCAAGCCGCGGCGGAGCATGGGAAACCCAAAAGCAAAACATCCCTCCACGGCGGCGGACTGCTCGGTTCGCGAAGCGGTACAAAGCACCTCCGCGTTTCGCCGTTCCTCCGCGTTTGAAGAAGAACGCGGAGACTTGGCGGAACGCGGAGGCAACATCACCTGCTTCGCATCACGGGTTGTCTTTCCGCCATGTTATAATGGAGTTCTTGTTTGGTGGGGCTTTGCCCCACACCCCGCCACGTCCTGGACATCGGGTAGCGCATGGTGCGGCTCTGCAATCCCGCCGCAAAATCACAACGCGCCGGACGGATTCCCGCAAGCGCGCGGGGCGGAACCGTGGCATACTCGGCGGCAACGAAAGGAATCCAGCCATGCGCATCCGCTCCCTCCTCCCGCTCCTCGCAGTCCTGATGTCCGCGCTCCGCCCCGGTCAAGCCATTGCCGCCGAATTCAAGTTCGCGTCGGTGATCTCCGACCACGCCGTGCTCCAGCGCGACGTCGAGGCGCCCGTGTGGGGCTTCGCCGACACCGGCGCGGTCGTGCGCGTCTCGCTCTTCAAGGAGGGCGGCAGGAAGCCGCTCGCCGAGCGCACCGCCACCGCGGACGACAAGGGCCGCTGGACCGTGAAGCTCCCCGCGATGAAGGCCGGCGGCCCGTATCGCATCGAAGCCGTCTTGCCGTCCCCATCGTCCCCACAGTCCCCATCGTCCCCGGCCATCGCCATCTCCGACATCCTCTTCGGCGACGTCTGGTTCGGCTGCGGCCAGTCCAACATGGCCTACACGTTCGCCGGCTACGGGCGCCTCCCGATCGGCGGCGAGGAGTTCCTGAAGAAGGCGGAGGGCAACCCGAACATCCGCACGCTCCTCATGAACGACGGCGAGAACAGGAACTCGCCCTGCCCGCGCGAGGACGCCGTCGGCATCCACTGGGAGACCTCCACCTACGACTCGATGCGCAAGAACGGCGCCGCGCTCTACTGGATGGGCTGGAAGCTCAACCAGGCGCTCGACGTCCCGATCGGCCTCGTGAACGCCTCGTGGGGCGCCACGAAGATCGACGGCTGGATCGACCAGGCCTGGGCCAAGGACCACGGCCACGGCCACGCGAAGGGCGTTGCCGGCTTCTGGTACAACCGCTGGACCGACTTCATGAAAAGCGGCGGACCCGAGGCCTACGAGAAGAAGATCGTCGAGTGGAACAAGCGCTTCGATCCCGCCTCGAACTTCCTCAAGACCAAGCCCTCGCTGCACGACCCCGACTTCGTCGAGGACGAGAGCTGGAAGCCCGTCACGATCGACGGCCGCGGCTTCCAGTCCGACCCGTTCCCGGATGGCTTCACGGGCGAAATCTGGCTGCGCGCGACGTTCGAGATGACGGAGGCCGACCTCGGGAAGAACTGGGCCATCGGCTACAGCGACTCCTACGGCCAGGACATGAACTACCTCAACGGCCACGCCTTCGGCGGGTCCGGCAACCCCAACCACGGCTACGGCGTCCCGATCAAGGAGCACGGCCTCGTCGGCACGAACGTCCTCGCGGTCCGCTACAAGGTCTGGGGCGGCAAGGACGGCCGCCCGGGCGGCATGCTCAAGCCGGTCTCGATCTCGCTCTGGCCGTCGCACGCCGAGCCGCACGAGATGCACTTCAAGGCCTGCATCGGCGAGCAGATGCCCAAGGACATCTGGAACCATCCGGAGTGCCGCAAGCCCGAGGACGCCCGCGCCATCAACATGTTCTCCGCCACCACGATGGACGCCGGCCTCGTCCACCCGCTCTACCCCATGGCGATCAAGGGCGCCGTCTGGTACCAGGGCTGCAGCGACCTCGGCAACGGCAAGTACCCCGAGTTCTTCAAGACGCTCGTCGAGGGATGGCGCGCGCAGTTCACCTACAAGGATAGGCTCCCCGTCCTCATCACCGAAATCTGCCCCCACCAGCTCGACACCAAGCCAAACTCCACGCAGCGCATGGAGAACGGCGAGACGAACGCTCCGACATGGTCCGTGAACGCCGACATGCGCCGCCAGCTCAACGAGCTCGCGACGTTCCTCCCCGACTGCGACACCATCTCCCTCCTCGACCTCGGCGAGGCGGACATCCACCCCGTCCGCAAGATCGAGGTCGGCGACCGCTACGCGAACTGGGCGCTCCAGCACGTGTACGGCAAGAACGTCGAGGGTTCCTGCCCGCAGATCGAGAGCGTCGAGTGGCAGGGGCCGAAGGCGATCGTCCATCTCCGCAACGCGAAGGGTCTGAAGACGCGCGACGGCAAGCCCGTCAAGGGCTTCGAGCTCGGCGGCCCCGTCGAGGCGGGCACGGAAATCGACAAGAAAACCGGCAAGCCCAAGGAAGGCATCATCTACCGCTTCTGCGACGCCCGGATCAAGGGCGACACGATTGAGCTCACCTGCCCCGAAGTCCAGAAGGCCTTTTCCTTCCGCTACGCCTGGTTCGACCTCGACTGCGGTTGGAACGTCGTGAACGGCGCCGGTCTTCCCCTCGGCACCTGCCGCGCCTTCAAGGACGGCCAGTGGCACCAGCAGATCATCCCACCTAAGGACTAACGCAAACCCTTCACTCGTCACTCGTCACTCGTCACTCTTCCCTCACCCCCAACCAAGGACAAGCCATGAAGAAACTCATAACAGCACTCCTCGCGGCCTTCGCCGCAACGGCCGCGATGGCCGACGCATTGGACACGACACTCTTCTCAATGAAGAGCGAGATGACGATTCCCGGCTATGCCGGCTCCACGACGCTCGCGAACTTCCCCGTCCTCGTGCGGCTCTCAGCCGGCAGCCCGAGCGGGTTCGCCTACGCGGACGTGACGAACGGCGACATCCGCTTCGCCGACGCGAACGGCAACTCCCTTCCTTTCGAGATCGAGAAGTGGGATTCCTCGGGCGAGTCGCACGTCTGGGTGAGCGTTCCGTCGCTCTCCGGGCAGGCCACGACGATCACGATGTACTACGGCGCGATCACCGGAAAGCTCCCGCCCGTCGATTCGACCGGCGTCTGGAGCCTCGCCGGCTACCAGAACGTCCACCACTTCTCCGACGCGAGCGGATACATGGACATTGAATCCTCTGCGAATAACCTTACCGTGACACGGCAGGGAGCCAACACCGTCGATGCGGCTGGCGTCCTCGGCAGCTCCCTGGCGACCGGCTCCAGCGGCTACAACGGCCTCAGCATCGCAGTGGATAACAGCTGGGCCTGGGGAGCGGGCGGAACGGTCACCTTCTCCGCCTGGGGCAAGCGCACGTCCGACACCTCCAACCGTTATCTCTTCGGAACAACAGGAGCTTTCGGCTATGCGAACGCATCGACCTTCACGGTGAATGTGAACGGGACGACAGCCTCGGGCACGATTTCCTCGGTCGGGGACTGGACCCTCTACACGCTCGTCGTCGACGGCTCCACGCTCTCCCTTTACATCAACGGCACCCTCGCCGAGTCCAAGTCCGGCTCGCTGCCGGCCGCGTCCGCGGCCCTCTACTGGGGCTCCAACGGCTCGAGCCGCTGGAAGGGCTCCATCGACGAGGCGCGCCTCCGGAACGTCGCCGATACGCCCGACTGGATCCAGGCGTGCTGCGACACGATGACCAATGCCAACTTCGTTGTTGCCGCGGCGGTCGAGGCGAACGCCACCACAGCTCCGACCTTTACCAATGGCACGACGGGCACGCCGCTCGACGCGACCAAGTTCGCCTCCCGAATCCCGCTCACCATTTCCGGCTACGACGGCTCCGACGCGATCGAGAACCTGCCGGTGCTGGTCCGCCTCGGCTCCATCTCGGCCCAGGGCTTCGACGTTTCTGCGCTCGCCTCCGACGGGAGCAACTTCCGCTTCGCCGACGCTTTAGGTAACAACCTCCCGTTCGAGATCGACACCTGGGACGCGACGAGCGGCAAGAATGCGTGGGTGACCGTGCCGTATGTCGAAGGAACGGGCACGACGATCTACCTCTATTTCGACACCTCCGCGACGCTCGCGGCCAACGACTCGGCAGCAGTTTGGACGAATGCCTGCTACAAGAACGTGATGCACTATCAGAGCACCATGGACGCGGCCGGCTGCCATGATTCCACGGGCATCAACACCGGGATTACCACGGCCTCCACGACCCTTGGAACAGACAAGGGAAAAGTTGGCGACGGGGCCGATTCCTCCAACAGCAGCAGCACGGGCTTTCGCTTCACCCTTGGCGACGCGGCGTGGGGCAAGGGCGATCCCATCACGTTCTCGACCTGGGCCTACACCACGGATGGCTCGCGCTCGCTCTTCGGCGACTATGGCGCCACGGGCCTCTACTCCATCTATGTGAACAACAGCGGGCAGCTTCTTGTGTGCAACAGGCCGAGCGCGTTCACCGTCGGTTCCGCCGGGACGAAGTCTCTCGCGCTAGCGAACGATTCCGTCGCCAAGTGGTGCTACTTCACGTTCGTGTGCGACGGCGCCGTCACCAAGGTCTATGCCAACGGCGCCTACGAGGGCATGGTCGCGACGCCGCTGCCGGTGATGAGCGCCTTTGCCTGGGGCTACGCCAACGCCGGCCGGTACAAGGGCTATTGTGACGAATCGCGCATCCACGCGGTCGCCGAGACCGCCGACTTCGTCGCGGCGAGCTACAAGGCGATGACGGATGCCTCGTTCGTCGTCGCGGGAGCCGTCGAGCCCGCCGTCACGAGCTACACGCCGCAGATTCTCTCGGCCGAGCCCACGCTCAATTCGATTGAAGTCAAAACGCGCCTCACAGCGTTTGAGGCAGGCGCCTCCTCGGTGTCGTTGACCCTGCTCTACGGAACGTCCGCCGACGCGCTGACATCGGAGTTCTCCCTTGGGTCGATAACGGCGCCGGGATCCCTGACCCGGACATTGTCGGGGCTTGGCTTCTCCACCACGTACTATCTCCAGGTCAAGGCGGTCGACAATTTCGACAACGAGGCGCGGTCCGAGGTCGTCGAGGTGGCGACGGGCGCGGACACCCGCATGGACACCAGCCCCTTCGCCTACAAGAGCGCGGCGACCGTCGGCGGGTACGCCGGCTCGACGACCCTCGCGAACTTCCCCGTCCTCGTGCGTCTCGCGGCAAACTCGCCCGTCGGCTTCAACTACGAGGACTGCGCGGCGGACGGATCGGACATCCGGTTCACCGACGTGAACGGCATTCCGATTCCGCACGAAATCGACACCTGGGATCCGACCGGGACGTCGCTCATTTGGGTGCAGATTCCGAAACTTTCCGGCTCGGCGACGGAGCTTACGATGTACTACGGCGCCGCCGACCCCGCGTCGCTTTCCTCCGTCACGTCCGCCGACGTGTGGACGAACGCGAACTACAACGCCGTGTGGCACTTCTCCGGCAGCGCCAAGGAGTCGGCGAACGGCCTGACGGATTCGGGTTCAAGCGGAAACCCGACCTATACCGCCACGACCTTCGGCGTCGGCACGTGCTTCAAGACGACCGGCAATACGACGCTCGGATACAATGTGGATGCCAAGTGGACGACGCTCGGTACGGGCGGCACGCTCACCCTCTCCACATGGGCGAAATTCGACGGATCCAGCGCCAACTACAACCGCATGCTTTCCTGCATGTCGGACTGGGCGAAACCGGCCGGATGGGAACTGACGATTCAGAACGCCAGCGTCGATCAAATCACCGTCGGTTCGTCCAACAAGAGCCAGTTCCAGTATACGGCGAGCGGCGTCGGCCCCGGTTCGGGCAACGTTTATCTGTCTGTCGTCTACAATGCGGATGGGAATGCGCAGCTCTACGTCAACGGCGCCCTGGCGTATAGCAAAACGCTCAACAATGTCGTTACGCCAACGGAAAAGCTTTGGATCGGCTCTCTCAACGGGACCGGCAACTTCTGGAACGGCTCGCTCGACGAAATCCGCATCCACCGCGACGCCGAGTCCGCCGACTGGGTCAAGGCCTGCTACGACACGATGGCGTCCGCCTCGTTCGTCACGATGGACGACGTCACGGCCGTGGGTGGCGTGCAGCCGCTCGCGATCCGCTCGAACGGCGCGACGCTCTCCGGCACGACGGCGACGATCACGGGGCGCCTTGCCAACCTCGGCACCGGCGCCACGTCCGCCGACGTCACGCTCTACTATGGCACGTCGGCGAACGTCGAGGGCGGTACAGCCGTCGGCCCGGCGTCCTACAACGACAAGGCGGACCTCTCCAACACGCTCCCCGGCCTCACGCCCGCCGCGACGTACTACTACGCCTACAAGGCCGTGAACAACGCCTCGACGCCGGAAACGGCGTGGACGGCGACGAACTCCTTCGTCGTCGAGGCCTCGACGAAGCTCTCCGGTGCATCGGCGTCGGCCGTCAACTGCAGCGTGACGGTTTCCGGCGCCGTCTCCGAATGGGGCGTCGGCACGACCACGGCCGAACTGCTCTTCGGCTCGTCCGCGTTGGACCTCGCCGTCGTCCAGACGACCGCCGCCATGTCCGCCGCGCCGGCGGGCGGCACGATCGCCTTCGATCCGCTGACGCGCCCCGTAGGCACCTACTCCTACGCGATCCGCACGATTACGTCCTACAACGGCGTCGTCTGGACGAACGAGACCACCGTCGGCAGCGTGACGCTGACCGACGCCGCGTCCTACGAATGGAAGGGCGGCACAGGCGCCTGGACCGACGCCGCGATGTGGACCACGTCCGATTCGGGCGCGGCTGGCGTCCCGAGCGCGGCCTCCACGGTCGTCTTCGGCGACGCGGAGAGCGACGTCACGCTTGCGGCCGACGTCACGGTCGCGGGCCTCACGGTCTCCTCCGTCGGCACGCACGCGTTCCGCTCCGACAAGACGATGACCACCCGCAAGCTCACGGGGTCCGTCGCGATGTCCGGGACCGGCGGCGGCACCCTCGTCCTCGATTCGGTCAAGTTCGAGAATCAGATCTCCGACCTCGCCGGCCTCAAGCAGCTCGTGATCGAAAACATGGGCTGGGCGGAGGCGGCGTCGAGCGCGGCCACGGACATCGTCCTCGTGAACGGCGGCACCTTCTACGGCGGCGTGACCTATTCGTCCAGTTCGCAGCGGGCCTACGGCAAGCTGAAGCTCGTCGGCGGGCCGAACCGCATCAGCTTCAACCAGTACACGTCGTATGGAATCCGGTTCGCCTCGTTCGAGGCGGTCCCCGGCTCCGGTGTTCCGGTCGTCAGCATCCGCGAATCGGCCAACACCGGGGACCGTCCGCTCGTCGCCTTCGACGACGCCACGTGCATCGAGCTCGTCGGCGGCACCGCCTCGCTCGCGGACGCCACGTCGAAGATCCCCGTCTGCCCGAACTTCATGCTCAACGACACCGACACCCTGCATGGCAAGGGCGCCTGCACGATCGTGGACGGCGAAGTGCGGAAGATTCCGCAGTCGACGATGCTGACGACGCTCGCCGGCGCGACGGAGACCGACAACGTCTGCCTGAGTTCGGACTGCACGCTCGACGCGGACGTCACCGTCAACGCCCTCCTTTTCACGGGGGCGAACATCGACCTCGGCGGGCACACGGTCACCGTCCGATCCGGCGTCTTCCGCGAAGGCGACGGCGGCATGTACAACAAACTCATCCAGAACGGCGTCGTCAAGCTCGGCCGTCCCGACGCCCTCGGCGACGGCACGAACAACACCGATGCCCGCAACAAGGTCGATTTCGCCGTGGACAGAAACGACGACCCCGAGACGGGCATGCTCGCGCACAACGCCCAGAATGCCGGGTGGAACAGGTACGCAACCTACGCCAATTTCGTCGGAACCTTCGCGACCCCGCCGAACCAGAACTACCAGGTTTCGTCGAGCATTTGCGGAACCAACGCGGTCGTCGAAATGCGCGGCGGCTCAATCCGTGCAGGCGACCACTACGCGAAAGTTCTCTTCCGCGGACTGTCCGGCGTTGGCTCGATCAACTTCCAGGACAAGTGGAAGTGCGGCCTCTGGCTCGGCGACCTGGCATCGGCTGAAGACCAGGCGGACTTCATCGTGCAGGAGGGCCGTGTCGTCGTCGGTCACGGCGGCCTCGTCAAGCCGGGCTGCATCGACTACGACGGCGGGCGTCGCGGTTGCTTCTCGATCCCCTACGTGACCCCGCAGGGCACCCTCCCGAAACTCAGCGCGCTCGAATTCCGCGACGGGGCCAGGCTCAAGGTCACGCTCCGGCCCGACGGCACGTGCTCGTGGCTCGACGCGTCGCAGACGCAGTCGGCGGGCACATTCCTCGACGTCACGCTCGCGGGCGACCTTGTGCTGGAGGAGACCGGCCGGTGCAAGAGCGAAAACGGCCCATGGACGGTTCTCAAGACCGGCAAGCCGACGACGGGCTTCTTCTCGAACGCAGGTCAAAGAGGCCACGGCATCCTCGGCTACCAGGTCGACTACAACGTGTCGCTACCGGACGGCACCTACGGCGTCGTGGTCTCGAAGAAGGGCCTCGGCACCGTCATCCTCCTCCGGTAGCGAGATTGCGCAAGTGCGGGCGCTAAGCGCCGCACGTGCGGATTACTGCCCCCGGCGCCACTCGCCCATGGACACGCCGTAGGTGCGGCGGAAGAGTTCGCACAGCGTCGACACGCTGGAGAAGCCGGTCTCGACCGCTATCTCGGTGATGGACAGATTGGGCTTCCGCAGCAGGTCCTGCACGACTGCGAGCCGCTTTGCGTGTATGGCCTCGAGAATGGTGCGGCCCGTAAGCGCCTTGAAGCGCCGCTCCAGATAGCGACGTGACGTGCCGCACGCCTTGGCCACCTTCGCCACCGATATCGAGCCATCGGAATGGGCCGAAATGTAGTCGACGGCCTTCCCCACGAAGAGATCCTCCAAAGGCTCCGCCGATGTCGAATGGCGCTCCACGATGTGGCTTGGCGGACAGTCAACCTCCCATGTCTCAGGCTCCTCCCCGCGAAGCATCCTCGCGACAAGGTTCATCGCGTTGCGGCCAAGACGGACGGTCTCCGGCGCGATTGACGAAAGCTCGACCGGCGCCGTTTCGCAGAACGCGGGGGCGTTGTCCACGCCCAGTATCGCGATGTCGTCCGGCACGCGGATGCCAAGTATGTCGCAGCACATGGCGGTGTCGCGCGCCGTCGAGTCGTTGCATGCGAAAAGGGCCAGGGGACGCGGAAACTGCGCCGCGGCCTCCTTGAAGCTGGCGATCATCTTTTCCGGGTTGGAGCTTCCTTCTCGCAAGCACACCTCGCCCGCGTAATGCGCGCCGTGGGCCTCAAGTTCCGATTTGAAGGCATCCCGTCTGTCACTCGACCACTTCTCGCCGCGCGTTCCCCCGTTCTGGTTCACATACGCATACGACGCATATCTCCCCTGCCCCACGAAGTATGCCGCGGCCATCTGCCCGATTGCCGCGTTGTCGGTGCCGCACACGATTCCCCTGCCCCTGGCAAGGCGACGCATTACCAAGCCCTCGTCGCGGCCGAAAAAGACGCACGGAACGCCTCGCCGGGCAAGTGACTGGACGAGGGGCTTGTCGCGCAAATGACCGAGAACCGCGAGCGGAACGCCCTTGAACTTGTCAGTATCCCTATAGACTTCGGCGAACTGTCCGTCGAACTCGATTGGCAGGATTCGGCGGAAGCCAAGCTGCCGCGCCTCAAGCAGGACGCCTTGCGTAAAGCGCCTGTCCCGCTCGTATTGCCCCGCTATCACGATAATCCATGCGGACTCTTCTATTGGCCGTTCATGCATTCCGTCTTTTCCATTCTTTCCAATCATTTGCAAGTTAGCAACATCTGTGCCAACGCATTTCTGGGAAAGTCCTTGACCAACTTGGGCATCTTGGGTATAATACTATGCCAAATGCGGGACAAGGCAGCGGACAAATTGAACAAAGAGACCGCGAGACTGCCGTTCGCGGTGGCGAGATCGAGCCGCACAACGCTTGTCGACCAGGTCGTGGAGGGGCTGCGCCGTTGCATTGCATCGGGCTTCTACCACGCGGGCGACGTGCTGCCGACGGCGCGTGATCTCGCGGAAACGCTCGACGTGAGTCGGATCGGCACGCGCGCCGCCGTCCGCGACCTGACCGATGCGGGTCTGATCAATCCGAGGCCAGGCATAGGCTGCGTCGTTCTCGGACGCGGCGACAGGCTCTGGCGCGGGAACGTTCTTTTTGTCTCGCGCACGGACGGAAGGGGGTACTACGTCAACGTCTTCACTGCGACGCTGCGGACCCAGCTTCTCAAGGCCGGTTGGCTCTTCACCCAGGTCGTGGCGACACCCATTCCCGGGGGCTTCATTACGACACCATGAAAAAGACTATCGTATTTTTGGGCGCGCATCCCGATGACCTCGCCAGCGAAATGGGCACGGCGCTCCTCTTCGCGCGGGCGTCGTTCGACGTGCACGTCGTCGACTACACCCACGGCGAACGCGGCTGCGGCGAGGAGAAGTACCTCAGCGGCTGGACGCGACGCACGCGGACGGCCGAGGAGGAGGCCGTCTGCGCCGCCCTCGGCGCGACGCTCCACTGGTTCGACGAGATCGACGGCGAAGCCTACGCCGGGCGCGAGGCCGTGGCGAAGCTCGCCGCGCTCTTCGACGAGCTGAAGCCCCGCGCAGTCGTGATGCACTGGCCCCTCGACGAGCACCTCGACCACGTCATGGCCTACGCCGCCGGCCTCAAGGCCATCCAGCTCGCCGGCCTTTCGCCCGAGGTCTACTTCCACCTCCAGGAGGCACAGGCGCGGAACTTCCAGCCCTTCGTCTATGTCGACGTCACGTCCGTCATGGAGGAGAAGACGCGCATCATCGGCCTCTACGCCTGCCAGAGCGGCCCCGCAATCGCCGAGCGCAAGAAGCAGGCGCAAGCGCACTTCGGGATGACCGACGGCCGCATCCGCTCCTATCTCGAACCCTACGCCCTCATGGCCGGCACGGCCACGCCGTCGCGCTGCGTCTTCGCCGCGCTCCCCGAAGCGACCTTCTAATCTGTTCACCCTCCATCAGTTTACTTGCCTTATCACCATATTTCGGGGATGGGGCATGCCGCGGGAGGGGGTTGAAAAGCCCAAGCCCAACCTAAAGGCCGATTTCAACTGTCTTGCCCGAATAGCGGACGGGGACTTCCCGCGCCTGTCCGGCATTGCGGACGCGGAAGACGCGCTCGCCGATCATGCCCGGATAGGCCCCGTTGCGCGATGAGATGGAGAGCGTCCGCGAGGCGTCGTCCCATGAGAAGGTTATCTCGGTGTGCTCGCCCCTGGCGTAGCCAAGTCCCTCAAACGCATCCTCGTACAGCGTGAACGAGCCGTCGGCGCCGGGATAGACGCGCACTTCCAGATTGTCCCATGGCTTCTCCGTTGAAAACTGGGCATCAGGCCCGATCGGAATGATGGATCCGGCCTTGGCGAAGACGGGGATTTCGTCGATTGGCGCCTTGGCGACGACCTTGCCGGAGACGCGCTTTTCCGAGCGCGCGCACCACCAGTCCCCCTGTGGCAGCATGACATTGCGGCCGCGCACCTTCGAGAAGTCGGCCTTGCCATCCTTGACGTACATCGGTTCGACGACCGGCGCCACGAGGAGCGACGGGCCGAAGCGGAATTCGTCGGAAACATCGCGCAGCGCGGGATTGCCGGGATCGTCGAGGGCGACGGGGGTCATGAAGGCGCCTCCATCCTTCGCGATGCCCCATGCCGCGGAGTAGATGTACGGGAGGAGCGCGTAGCGGAGGCGGATGCCCTTCTCGATGGCGTCGAAGGCCCAATCGCCGCGCTTGCCGAAGTTCCATATTTCGCGCGGCGTGCACGTGCCGTGCGAGCGCATCATCGGGCAGAAGATCCCGAACTGCAGCCAGCGGACGTATAGCTCGCGGAAGCCCTCGGACTTGCAGCCTTCAGGGAACTCCCGGTCGCCGATGAAGCCGCCGATGTCGGAGTTCCAGAGCGGAATGCCGGACATGGAGAAGTTCAGCCCCGCGGCGAACTGCCGGCGGAAGGCGGCCCAGGACGAATCGACGTCGCCCGACCAGACGAAAGAGCCTGTGCGCTGCTGCCCCGCGTAGGCGGAGCGCGTGAGCACGACGGGGCGGCGGTCCGGGAAGTCGCGGAGCTGGCGCCTGACGACGCCCTCGACGTGGACGATCGGGTAGGAGTTATGGACGGCGCGGAAGTCCCCGGCCGCCGTTGGCACGTCTAGCGGGTCGTCGAGCGGCCACATGCAGACAAGCGGCTTGTAGTTGTGCTCCGGCTCCGACGCGTCCATCCACCAGCCGTCAACGCCGGACGGGGCGAGTTCCTTGTTGAGAAGCTCCCAGTAGTGGTCGCGCGCGTCGTTGTTCCAGGCGTCGTAGATGGCCGTCGTGTCATCGCACTCGGCAACTCCGCCGTCGCACATGAGATGGCCTTGCGACTTCATGGAGGCGTATGCGGCGGTGTCGCGGCCGAAGTTCGGCCAAATGGATATGAGCGCGTGGGCGTTCATGGCGTGGATTCGGTCAAAGGCGCGTTTGGCGTTCGGGAATGTCGCCTTGCGGAAAACCATGCTGTTCCATGCGCGCTTGACGCCCTTCCATGTCCGTCCAATGCGCGTGCCGCCCCAGTAGCGCCAGTCCTGGATGATCACGTCGAGCGGGACGCCGAGTTCGCGGTAGTGGCGCACGGCGTCCACGAGTTCGCGCTGGCAGATGTATCGTTCCTTGCTCTGGCAATAGCCGAACGCCCAGAGCGGTGGAAGCGGGACGCCGCCCGTGAGGCGCTGGAGGCGCGACAGCACGGCGCCGGGCGAGCCGCCTCCGATGAAGTAGTAGTCGATGCGCCCACCGCAGTCGGAAGTGAAGGAGGTCTCGGTTGGCGAATCCTCGAATACCGTTGGCGACGGGTTGTCCCAGAAAAGGCCGTAGCCCTTGGTCGATTGCACGAAAGGCACCGCCGACTCCATGTTGACCTGGCAGAGGCGGAGCCGCTGGTTCCGCTGGTCCATCCGGCCTGTCTGGTGCTGGCCGAGGCCGTAGAGCGATTCGTCCTCGTCGAGGCGGAACGCCTGGCGCGGGCGGACGTCCGCGACCTCGCCGTCGCGCCCGTAGGTCGCAGGCGTGAAGGAGGCGCCGTCGGGCTTCTCGGCGAGAAGCGAGGTGCCGCCAGGCGAGAGGAAACGCAGTCGCCCGGACACCTTGTCAAGCTCGACGGACAGCGCGTCGCTGCGCATGGTCACGGTGCCGCCTTTGTCCTGAAGCGCGACATGGACCGGGCTTGGCTTCGCGGTAACGGCGAAGGATGGCGTAGCCCTGCCCTTTGCGCCTGATGGCGTCTTAACGACATGGACGACGTCCGGCGCAAAGAAGAGGATTGAAATGTCTGTCCCCAGTACGTTATGACGGACGACGGCCGCCTCAAGCCCGTCAATCTTCCCTTCGAGGTGGAAGGGGGCGATGTCAAGCCCCCGCGCCTTTGATCTCCGCATCACGATTCCTCCGTGGTTGTCGAGGTTGTTGCCCCCTGCTCTTTGGTCGAAAACACGGCTATGACACCAGACGTCGCGCGCCATTTTGCCCGGCGAGGGGGTTTGGGTAATTTTGCATAGCCGCACTGCGTCGCGGCGAACCGGCAAAGCCAGACTCAACTTGAATTAGTTTACGCCCCCGCACAGGAAGAGTCAAGAATAATTGTGCACCAACCCCGAATACAAGTCTTGACCAGATTGGGCATCTTGGGTATAATAATATGACGAATGAAGGAAAAGAACACTGGAAAGTCGGACAAGAAGGCCGCTCGGCTGCCGTTCGCGGTGGCGAGATCGAGCCGCACGACGCTTGTCAATCAGGTCGCGGAAGGGCTGCGCCGTTGCATTGCGTCGGGCTTCTACCGCGCCGGCGACGTGCTGCCGACGACGCGCGACCTGGCGGAAATGCTCGGCGTGAGCCGCATCGTCACGCGCGCCGCCGTCCGCGACCTGACCGATGCGGGACTGATCAATCCGAGGCCCGGCATCGGCTGCGTCGTTCTCGGGCGCGGCGACAAACTGTGGCGCGGGAACGTGCTTTTCGTTTCGCGCACGGATGGGCGCGCGTACTACGTCAACGTCTTCACCGCGACGCTGCGGGCCCAGCTTCTTAAGGCCGGATGGCTCTTCACCCAGGTTGTGGCGACGCCCGTTCCCGGCGGCAAAACGGACACGTCCGAACTTGAACTCCAGCTGAGCCATCCCGTCACCCTCGCCGTGGCCATGTTCGACAACCCGGACGCCGAAACAACGCTTTCGCGCTCCGGCGTCCCGTTCGTGACGCTCGGCAACATGGTCGAATGCCGACTCCGGGGATGCGTCGGGCACGTGCGGTTCGACCGCACCCTCGCCTCCGCCGACCTTGCCGCCGCGGCCAGGGCCGCCAGCGTCGGCAGCGCCATGCAGGTGGAAGTCGAGGATGTCGATTTCGACGATGCGGGCGAGGCGCTGAAGAGCGCCGGCATGCGGGTGTCGAAGTGGCGCATCCCGATTCCGGCGGAGAGGAAGATGCCGGCGTCGGTGTCCTTCGCCGTGCGCGACGCCTTCGCGGCGAAGCTTGCGAAGACGCGCACATGGCTTCCCGACCTCATCTACTTTTCCGACGACTACGCCTGCACGGGCGCGATGGCCGCCCTGGCCGAGGCCAATGTGCGCGTGCCGGAGGACGTGCGCGTCGCGACATGGTCCAACACCGGCAACGACCCGGTCTTCGCGAAGGAACTCTGCCGCCTGGAGATGGATCCGGAGGGGGACGCCCGAAAGTTTTCGGAGGCCATCCTTTCCCATCTCGAAGGCCGGTCTGGCGGGTTCCCGCCCGCCTTCGGCCCGACATTCAGGAAAGGGGCGACGCTATGAACGGCTTTCCACCGATTGCAAACAACTCACTAACAAGGAGAATGCATACCATGAAACCGAAGTTCGCGCTCTTCGCGCATTTGATGGCCGCCGCAACGGCGTTTTCCGCAGCCACTGCACTGGCGGCGCCAAGCTACCAGGCTGAAATCACCGTTGACGGCTACTCTGCGCTGACGGCGCTCGAGAACTTCCCCGTCCTCGTGCGCGTCTCCGAGTCGCGGATTTCGGGATTCCGCTACGCGGATTGCGCGGCGGACGGCGCTGACGTCGCGTTCGAGGACGGGGCCGGCAACGCGCTCGACCGCGAGATCGAGAGCTGGAATCCCGACGGCGAATCGCTCGTGTGGGTGCGCCTCCCGGCCCTCGCCGGCGGTCTGAAGTTCAAGATGGCATGGGGCGACCCGTCCGTCACCGCGCAGCCCGCCTCCCAGATCGACGGAAGCGTGTGGAGGCCGGCCGGCTACGTCGGCGTCTGGCACTTTGGCGGCAACGGAACCGACTCGGCATACGGCACGACTGTCTCCGGCACGACCGGCTCGCCGTCATTCACGACGAACGCCACCTACCCCGGCCCGCTGGGTAATGGCCTCTGGCTGAACGGCTCGTCGTCCGTCAGCTACGGCGCCGGTGGGCCGTGGGCAGCCCTTGGCGCCGGCTCCACGCTCACCGTCTCCTGCTGGGCGCGCTTCACCGGAAGCTCGCCGAACTACGGGCGCATAGTCACGACAAAGTTCAATTGGCAGGACGCGGCCGGCTACGAGCTGACAACACAGAACAGCTTCACCATCATCACCGTCGGTGCGGCCAACGACAAGCAAATGCAGACGACCATCTCGCCGGGGGTGAACGCGGCCTGGAGGCATATCGCGGCGACCTATTCGGGCGCGACGGCCTCGCTCTTCATGGACGGTGCTTCAGCCGGAAGCCAAACCCTCGCCGCGCTCGCCGCGCCCGTGGATGACCTCCGCATTGGCTCGGCAAGCAGCAGCGACTACTGGACGGGCGGCATCGACGAGGTCCGCATCCGCACCTCCGTCTCCTCCGCCGACTGGCTGAGGGCCGAACACGCAACAGCCTCCTCCGCATCCTTCCTCTCCTACGGTGCCGCATCGGCGTACTCGGACGCCGGGGCGAACATCCAAACGAGGTTCTCGTCGGAGCTGACCGTTTCGGGATACTCCGGAGCCTCGGCGCTCGCCAACTTCCCGGTGCCCGTGCGCGTGTCTGAGGCCGGCATCGACGGCTTCCATTACGCCGACTGCGCCGAAGGCGGCTCCGACGTCGTCTTCCTGGATGGGGACGGCAACGTCCTCCCGCGCGAGATCGACACCTGGAACACCAACGGGGAGTCGCTCGTCTGGGTGCGCCTTACGGCCATGGCCACAAACACCACCTTCACGATGGCCTGGGGCGACGCCTACGCCACCTCGCAGCCGACGGCGCAGACCGACGGGAGCGTCTGGACGCCCGCCGGATATGTCGGCGTCTGGCACATGAACGAGGCAAACGGCGCCGTCGCGGACGCGACGGCGCACGGCCTGACCGCCACCCCTACCGGCAACACGGCCAACTCCATCGCCGTGTCCGGCGCCCCGACGGGCGCTGGCCGCCAGACGGCTACCTCCGCCGAAAAGGGCTACCTCTCCATTCCGGATTACGACTCATTTGGCGTCGGCTCGACATTCACGATGTCGGGCTGGATGAAAATGACCGGGCTCGCGAACTACCCGCGCCCCTTCTCGCGCAAAAGCTACTACACGGACAATAACGGCTGGGAAATCGAAATGGCGAACAGCTACACGGCATTTTCCGCCCGAGGCCGCAACAACGACAAGGTATGCTCAGGCTCCTTCCCGCAGTCCCACCAGGACAACTGGGCGCACATCTCGGTCGTTTACAACGGCTCCACATTGTCCGTCTATCAGAATGGAGCGTTCGTCAAATCCGCCACCATCGACAACGCGACGGACAACGCCCTGCCACTTTCCATCGGTTGCAACTCGAACGGGAGCGAGGCGTACATTCAGGGCGCCTTCGACGAGTGCCGCCTCATCGACGCCGTCGCCCCAGCGGACTGGATCAAGGCGGAGTACGAAACCGTCCACGTCCCCGGCTTCCTCACCTACGGCGAGGCTGTCAAGGCGTCATCCGAGTCGGTTCTGCGCATCCTGGGCGCCCCCGTCGAAATCGGGTCGCCATCTCCGGCGTATGGAGTGGTCGATGGGCTGGAGGCCGGTGATCCGGTCTCGCTTTCGATGGCCGTCACGACCGTGGCCGGCGCGGGGACTGTCACCAATTACCTCGCCGGATGGACGCTTGATGCGGTTGACCTGGACACCGGCACGCATACGCCAATCGCCTCCTCGGCCGACCCCGGCGCCACATTCAACGCCTACTCCTACACGCATGCGTCCTACGCCGAGTTCACCTGGATCTGGGAGGCCCGCAACGCCCTAGGTGTCGGCGCCCCAGCGGTTGTTTCAAACAACGGCAACAGTCTCTTGCTCTCAATCCCCGTCACGGGCATAGGCTACACCGAGCCATCCGCGACGCTGAAGGTCGTGTACGGCGTATCGCCGGACGCGATGGTCCAGACAAACGTGGTCTCGTCGTCCGTGACATCCATTGGCGAGGTCGCGGGTACGCTCACGCGCCTAACGCCCGGAACGGCCTACTACGTCAAGGCCGTCATCGACAACGGCAACGCGTCGGCCGAATCGCCGGTTGCATGCCTAGTCACGGAAGCGGCCGCAGAGACCACGGACAGGATCATCCCCGGACTCTACCATGTCTCCTTCACATCAGGCAGCGCGATTGACACCGGCTCCTACGCTGGCGCGACTACGAACGTCGTCCTCTCGCCCGACATCGCCCTCACGACCGATGCCGCCACATGGGGCGACAACACGACACACGTTTACTGGGGGCGGATGTACCTCGACGGCTCGACCTACAACTTCGCCGAATCGATTGACGACGCCGTATGGCTGAAGATCGACGGCACGGTAGTTCTGAACGACTCGACATGGAACGTCACCACCGTCGAATCCATAACGCGCCCGGCAGGGTGGTATGACTTCGAACTCCGCATGTACAACGGCTCTGGCGGCGCCGGGCCCGCTAACAAGGACGGCTGGGGCACGGAAACCTTCGGCTTCGGCTGCAACACGTCCGGCTACACCGGCAAGGCAGCCTCTTACTACACCTTCCCCGCCGACGACGGCTCCGGCTCGCTCTTCCGCGCCCCCGGATCTCTTGCGGGGATCACCGCCACGGAAAACGTGTCCGGCGGTGCGCTTGCATCAATCGACCTCTCCTTCGACGCCCTTGTGTCGGCGAAGTCCCTCCGAGTGGCCTACGGCCCGGCCCACGCCGGAGACGATCCTGCCGACTGGACGACTGCCCTGGTCGCCGAACTCGCGGCCGGCGCGACATCCTATTCGTGGACCCCGCCAGCGAACTGGGGCGTCGACGACTTCATCGTCGTACGCTTCTACTACATGGACGGCGACGACCCCGTCTGGTCGAACTCCATCTTCTGGCGCGACTACTCGCTGCCATCACTTGCGAATGTCGCAATTGACGGCACCGGCGGCGACGCCATTGCCATAAGCGGGTCGCTGTCGTCCTTCGGCGGCGACGACTGCGCCATCACCGCATACGTCGGCGCGTCGCCCGACGCCATGACGAACGCATGGCCCTGCGGCGTCCGCGACGCGACGGGCGACTTCTCCTTCACGCTTTTCGAGGCCGATGCATCCTCCGCCCGCCGCATCGTTCCGGGCTCGACCTACTACGTCTCACTTGAGGCGTCCTCCGGTGGCCAGGTCTCGCGTTCGCCGGTGCAGGCCGTCACAACCAAGGCCGCGCCGGTCTTCAAGGAAAGCTCCGTCTCCAAGGTTGGTCGGACTATCACCGTCACGGCCGCTCTTTCTGACTGCGGTGCGTGTGGCTCGGCGCAGGTCCTGCTCTATTACGGCACCTCAGAAGACGAGTCCGCCTTCATCCCCGCCGGGAACGCCGTCACAGTCACGGACGGGGAGGCCTTCACCATCCAGCGTTCACTTCCCGAATTCAACGTCACCTACTGGTGGCAGCTCCGCGCAGTTGCCACGACCACCGGCGGCGAGGCGCTCGAGGCGCGCACGGCCGCCGCGTCCATCGAAATGACGGACGACGCCGAATACACCTGGAAGTCCTCCGTCGCCTCCGGCAACTGGGACGACCCGGCCAACTGGACTGCGAACAAGTCCGGCGACATCATAGGCTACCCGTCGTCGAGCACCGCGAACGCCATTTTCAACGCCGGAACCGAGGCGACGGTCACCATACGGGCCTCGCACCGCATGAGCCGCTTCTACGTCAAGGCGAACGCGAGCGTCTCGCTTGTGAACGGCGCGGCGAATGGCGAAAGGCCCACGCTGAGACCTTGGCTCTGCGAGTTCGAGTACGACGGAGGCATGGTCTCCCTCGACAACGTCGCGATCATCATCAACGAAAACGTGGCGATGGGGTCTGGACGCACCCTCCGCATGAGGAACAACGCGTACTTCGAGTTCCGGTCATTCCCGAACTATAATCTCAAAACGACCATCTTCGACATCAAGGACTCGACGATGCGCCGGACGGGCGTGGACAGCTTCCGGGTCCGGACCGGACCGGCCGGCGCCGTCACCGGCGTCTTCGACGGCGGCAGGATCGAGTCGCAGAACGGCGACGCCTTCAGCGTCGGCGTAGGCGACGGCACCTATGCCCACGTCATCATGACGAATGGCCAGTTCGTGGGCTACGGACATGTCTTTGCGGGCGAATCGGGCGCCACCACCGGCATTCTGGAATTCCTGGACGGCTGCGAGCTTGTGACGACCAAGGAACTTGTCGTCATACAGGCCGGCGGCGGCTCCTCCTCGACCGGTTCGCTCCGCGTCTGCGACTCGGCCGTGTACAACACCCACGGCCGGCAGGACGTCGAGTGGATGGTCGCCGGGAATTCGGGCGGCGGCACTCTGGAATTCTCGGGAGCCTATGTGAGCAACACCTGGGGCTACGCCACCATTGCGAAGAATGCAGGCTCGACGGGCTCGCTCGTCCTTTCCAACGGCACAACCGTCGTCCTCAACAAGATCGTCGGCGGCGCGGGGACCTCGACACTCGTCGCGGACGGCGCCGTTGCCATCCCGAAGCTGATGAAGAACAAGACAGTCGTCGAGGATTTCATCTCCGGCGTCGGGACGGCCTCGCTTGGCGCAGACGGCCTCACAATCCGGACCGACTACGCCACGACGGTTTCGCAGGGCTTCACCAACCTCGGCGGCGCGCGAGGCCTCCTCGTCATGGACGGTCCCGGCGCGAAGACGCTGACCGGCGCGAGCAGTCACGCCGTCACGCGACTTGCGGAAGGCAGCACGAGAATCGCCATTGACCACGGCGCGACCGTCGAGATCGCTGGCGGCGTCCTCGACCTCGCGGACGGCGCGGCGAACGCCGTCGCATACGGGGGACTCGTCGTCGGAACGGCGGGCGGCTCCGCAGGCATCCTCGCGATGGACGCGGAGGACACCATCGCAACGACCGCCGCGCCGGTCTTCAACGGCGTCCATCTCGCGCTCAACGGCACACCCGCGAACGGCACCTACTCGCTCGTGCGGACGACCGCCGCGCCCACCGCCGCCTCCGAATCGGCCTGGCGCGACGGCTACATCTACTCCGGCCGGCAGGAGGGCAAGATGTACGTCTTCACCGTCACGGAAAGCGACGGCACGACCTCCTTCAACCTCGTCGTGGCGGACGGAGCGCTCGGCTCCGGCGTCGTCTGGACCGCCGGCGGCGCGAGCGGCGCATACGAGACCGGCTCGAACTGGGAGGGCGGCTCCGTCCCCGGCGTCACGGACATCGCCACCTTCTCGCGCGAGGACGCCGCGCCGGCGGTCGTCGTCTCCGGCGACCAGACGGTCGGCGCGATCGCCTTCTCCGCCGAACAGGGCTACACCGTGTCCGGCGGCGGCTCCCTCGCAATCTCCGACACCGGCAACGGCTACATCTCCGCGTCAGGCGGTTCGCATGAAATCGCGACGGACGTCGTCCTGGCCTCGGAGACCGGCTTCGCCGTCGATGCCGGCGCGACGCTCGAAGTCTCCGGCGACATCCAAAACGGCGCCGTGCGCAAGACCGGCGGCGGCGCGCTCGCACTCTCCGGCGAAGGGAACTCCTTCATGAACACGATGACGGTCGAGGAAGGCACCCTCTCCCTCGCCTCGGCCGAAGCCGGTGGCGTCCGCGCCGACTCCGCCTCCAACGACCTCGTCCTCGA
>JAEEGI010009384.1_pt1 | contig 21453 bp, 15 predicted proteins | sample 8958751 | NCBI WGS metagenome assembly JAEEGI01 (sample SAMN16246545, study PRJNA631951) | gut metagenome | biome: gut microbiome; feature: rumen; material: KS-attached | host: Bos | place: Iran: Karaj | collected 2018-10 | reverse complement strand
ATCATATCTAACTTTTTAAGTTTTGTGATAGCATCGCAGCCATTTTAAATAAGCTCTCTATAAAAAATGTCGTGATCTGAGTATAACCACTTCTTTATTACTGGAAAAATATTTTCGCTTGTAATTGATAAACTGCCTTTTTTGTTACTCATTATCCTCACTCCTTTTAAATATTTCACTAATGAGTATGATAATACTACGAATTTTTAAAGTCAATAGAAAATTAGCACTCTTTTGCAAAGAGTGCTAACAAGTGTAAAAAGGCTATGTGAATGAAAAAAAGAGCTATATCGTATATACGATATAGCTCTGCGTTCCAACATAATAATAAAACAAAATTTTAAAGCTCTACTGATCCCACACTGTCCTTGTTAGCTACATAATAGATTCTGCGCTCTTCAGGCTTAATGTAAATGTTAAGCTCTTCAAGTACTTTACCCTTGTAGTCTTTCTTGAACTGAGCCTGTGCTTTCTTTAAGCACTCAGCCTCTGTAAACTCGCGATCCTGATACTGAACGACTGCTGTTGTTACAACTGCTTTTTTCTTTGTTGTTGCCTTCTTTGTAGTTGTCTTTTTAGCTGTTGTTTTCTTAGCAGTAGTTTTCTTTGCTGCTGTTTTTTTAGTAGCTGCTTTCTTTGCTGTTTCTACTTCTTTTTTAACTTCAGCTACAACCTTCTTTGTTGTTGCTGGTGCACTAGCTACTGCAGACTTAACAGTTGTTGCTGCAGATGCTGCAGATTTCTTTACATCATCAACTGTAACCTTTGCATTTGTTACCATTTTTTCACCCTCCTATTTGAGCAATAAAAATTTTTGTTTTTCATTAATCAGTATTATAGACATTCTTTCTTTTAATTGCTAGTCTATTGTGCAAATTTTTTAACTATTTAACAATAAAAAACAAAATATAAAATGGTTTTAATACAAATTGCACCGATAATTTAAAGATATTTATTTAATGTAGCAAAAAAAGTAGCACTTTCTAGGTCTGTTGTGTCATCCGTAAATACGATACTATCCCAAAGATTTACGTTCATATCAGAGAAATATTTTTCCTCTAAATCAGTAACAATATCATCTAAAACTTGCTTGCGTCTTTTCTCAATAATTACCTTTTTATTTTCTTCGGAAAGCTCTTCATTGTATTTATCTAAACACTGAAAAAAGTAGTATCCATTATCAGCTGAAATAGCACCTGAAACTTCATCTGTATCAAGATTAAAAACCACCTTATCTATGTCTGATGAATATTCTCCTCTTGCAAATGTAACCTGATAAGAATCAAGCTCTGTATATGTAGCAGCAAGACGTTCAAAAGTGTATCCGTAATCAATCATCCCCTGAATTTCTTCAGCCTTTTTTTCATCTGAAACAAATAAAACGAACGCCTCCATTACTCGGGCTTCATCCTCAGAAACTTCCTCATCAACTGAGTCCATAAGCTCTTTATAAACCTTTGATGCAATAGCATATTTTTCATATGCTGATACTACATCCTTTTTTCTGACTCCAGTAAAAGAACGCTCAGAAGAATTCAGCGAATCATAATACTCTTTTGCTGCATCCTGACATGCTTTTTCCTCTTTTTCTGTAAGAGTAATTTCCTGATCCTTTGCATAAAGATTTAACACATATACTTTTGTAAGATGTTCTATGGTAAGGTCCTTGATAGAATCTGTCATGGTATTTGTATCAAATTCGCTTGTCCAAAGATTTACTCCATCAACAGAACCATAGATATTTTTCTCGTTTAAAAGATATAAAAGCGCCTCTTTTTTTGAGCACTTCATATCACCAATTTTGAACACTGTACTACGACCACTGGATGTATCAAAATACACTGTCTTATCCTGAAAAGTACATGCAGAAAATGACAATGTAATTGCAGTTACAAGACCAGCAGCAATCATTCTTTTTCTTAAATTCATTTCTATCCCTCTACAATAAGATATCTACCGTCGCCAATGGCAAAAACCTCTTCTGAAGAAAGTATTTCTTCTTCTGACATTCCTGTGATATCCATAGCATCCTCAAGATATTCCAAAACTTCTTTTTTATTTTTGCAAACAGTGGCGCAAACATCCTCTAAAAATTCTGCTGCCTCCTGTTCATCCTCTGCCACCTTTTCTGGGAAAAGTTGAAGCTGATTTTCTAAAAATACTTGAAGAATTTTTTTATCATACATAGTTTTTTCTCCTTTATTTACACCTCATCCACCGCTATCGTGGTCCCCCCTTCTCCTTTTTAAGGGAAGGCTTGGTCGCTTAAACATTAATTGTTTTATCTAGGGCGAAAGAATATAAAATCATTTCCTTCACTGGTGTGTTGTATGCTTTTTCAATTGCAGATTTATATAGCTGCAACTGCTTTTCATATCTTATCACTAAATCTTCTTCTGCGTCTACTCTATCTGTTTTATAATCCAAAAGAACTATTCCATCATCTTCCTGGAAGAAAACATCAATAATTCCCTGTACCAAAATCAATTCCCGGGAGGCATCATTATCCTGGAATAATTCCTGACCATTGCTACCAAAAACAAATGGTTTTTCTTTAAATAATAAATCCTTTCTGGCAGCCAAACCCATTCTCTTAGCCACATCACTTGTAAGGAATGTTTTAAGTTTTTTATGATTAATTCTATTTTGCTCATCTTCAGAAAGAAGATTTACATTAATCATATAAGATAATTGCTCATCAAATGAGTCCCCAAAATCTTCTCTGGCAAAATCAAAGCACTCCATAAACCTGTGCATGGCTGTACCATAAAGGGCGCCTGCTGGAACATTTGATTTATTTTCTTTAGAATCATCCGCCTCCACAGATGCCCTCATAAATGCAGGAATGTAGGCAGAGTCTTCCTTGTGAACAAATGCTGGTGCAGAATCTAAATTCATTTCAAATGCATCTTCTATAGCCTGATGTTTGATTTCTGAAACAGAATATTTGCTTTTATATTTACTTTCACTTTCCTTTGCGTAAGAAAAGGATAACGTATTTACGATATGATTATCTTCTATTTTATCAACCTGTTCTATAAACTGATTGATAGCCTTTTTTGAATCCTCCCGAATGATAGCTTTTTCTACCTGGTCCACAAATAGCTGTCCGCAATCCACAATTCTTTTATGGAAATCAACACCTGACGCATTTAAACCTCTAATTATCAACTCTATAGCCGTTTGTCCACGCTCCTTAGTCAGATAATCCAACACGTGAGATGCACCACTGTAGCCATCTATAATATCAGCTACTGATTTGTCCTTTGTAGGCTTGATAGATGCGGTGATAATCAGCTTGTCCACTGGACGGGTCAAAGCTACATAATACTTTCTAAAAAATTCGCCTTTTTCGCTGGCTTTGAGACGATTTTTAACGATACTGTAAAAAGGTGTTTTACAACTGATTCTGGTGCTTGGATTTTTATAATTTAAGGCTAAACCAAGACTGTCTTCATAGCAGAATATCCCCGTATCTTCCTTTGATCCTCTGGCGCAGCCACTAACAAATACCACAGGAAACTCCAAGCCTTTGCTCTTATGAATAGTCATTATCCTGACAGCATCGTCATTTTCTCCCACAGTTTTGGCAATGCCTAAATCTTCATCATATGTACGAAGTCCCTCGATATAATCCACAAATCTGGACAATCCCTTAAAGCTAGTGCTTTCGAAAGCTACAGCCTCATCTACAAGCTTTTCCAAATTTGCATAAGCCATTTTTCCAAGTGGCAGTGCTCTAACAAAAAGACCGTAGCCTGTTTCATCTAAAAGTAGCTCTATAATCTCATGAATAGGTGTATCTATAGCAAGATTTCTGTATCTATCCAAAGTATCAAGGAAATATTCTATATCCTTAGAAGGTCTTTTTTTCTGATAATTCAAAAGGCAGTTGTACAGCAAAGAATCACCATCTGTGGCTCGAATTTGTGCCAATCTGTTTGATGAAAAACCAAACATTGGTGAATGTAAAACAGCAGCCAAAGGAATATCATTAAAGGGATTATCAATGACTGTCAGCATAGACAAAACCGTCTGCACTTCTTCTCTGTCAAAGAAGCCCGTCTCCTCTGCAAGATAAGCAGGAATCCCTTGTTCCTTTAAAATATTGACGAACTTTTCCCCGTGACCACTGACTGCAGACATAAGAATAACCACATCAGAATATTTCATAGGGCGAAGAAATCGATCGTCCCCATCCTTGTAACTAACCTGAAAATTATAGGCCCTTAATTCCTTTATTCTTTTTGCTACAACAAGAGCTTCCAAAGAATCCCCATCCTCTATATCAAGCTCATCCATAGCTTCACTATCCTGGGTAGCTATTATTATTTCCGACTCGTAGTCCTTTGGGTCACCTTTAAACTTATCATCCCCAACCTTTAGAGCCGCCTTTTCATCATATTCCACTCCACCCATATCAGGCTGCATTAAAGGTGCAAAAACCTTATTGCAGAAATTTAAAACTTCACCACGGCTGCGGAAATTATTGTCTAAATCTATACGTTTAGAGTCAGCGGAATCGTCTAACGGATAAGAATTAAACTTATCTATAAAGAGCTTTGGGCTGGCCTGTCTAAAAGCGTAAATAGACTGTTTTACGTCACCTACAGTGAAATAATTATTACCAGATGTAATGGCTGTAAGAATCTGTTCCTGAAGCTCATTGGAATCCTGATACTCATCAACCATGATTTCCTTAAAATGATTTGAAAGCTCTATTGCAACAGGGCGCTTTTCATGATTAGGTGAATTTTTATCTCTAAGGATTTCAAGAGCCATATGCTCTATATCATTAAAGTCGTAAATATTTTTCTTTTCCTTCGCTAAAAGCAGCGCCTTAGTATATTCCATTGTAAAATCTATTAAAGCTTTGGCCTGTCTTTTTACAAAGGTGATGCAATCATATAATTCTTCTATGTCCATAGAAAAATACTCGGTTTGAAATTTAGTTATAGTGTCTTTATATAACTTTCTAAGCTCTTTTGCCCTAGCAAGTTCATCATCATTTAGACTGGTCCCCTTGCTTGCGAATCTATCGAATACCATTCCACTATACCTTTCACGCTTTTCGGTATAGGTTTTTGCGTCGATTATCCCCTGAATATATGCTAATTCATTAGAAAAAATTGTCTTGTCTTTTGATGTGCAATCACTGTCATAAAGATCTAAAATACGCTTTATTCTACCAGCTATGATATCCAGAATCATATCGGTATATTTATTTATTTCCTGAATAAAGTCTGCCTGTTCAAGCTCATCTATGGAATTGATATCGTATATACGAAGTGCATTCTGATACCACTCCATTGGCCAAGGGAAACTGGAAGCTTTGTTATTTAATGTAAAGACAGCGTCCTTCAAGGAATCAATTTTTCTACCAGAAATATACGCATCAGCAAGAAGCTTAAAATCCTGATTATCAGACTCCAAATACCGACTAAGCAAGTCCTTAAAGACCTCGTCCTTAAGCATTTTTAGCTCACCGGTAGTGCCTATTCTAAATGAAGGTTCCTGATCTATCTCGTAGAAATAGTTCTTTACAATCCAACTACAAAAACTATCGATAGTACGTATATGGGCACTGTGAATCAAGGTAGCCTGTGTCTTGATTCTTTTGCTGGCTCCCTTTTCTGAAACAGCCTTATCTATAGCCTGTCGAATTCTATCCTTCATTTCTGCCGCAGCAGCATTTGTAAATGTAACAACAAGTATTCTGTCCACATCTATGGGATTTTTCTCATCTAGTATTTGAGAAATAATTCTTTGGACTAACACAAAAGTTTTTCCACTACCTGCAGCCGCACTGACAAGCATATTTTTATTTCTGGTATCTCTTACGCTTTCCTGTTCTTTAGTAAGACCCACGTTTATCTACTCCTTTGAATCAAGTGATTCCTTCATCATTTCTATTACTGCTTCTTTGTTGCCTATAGTGCTAAGATTTCTCGCCTGAAACTCTTCTTCATTTTCATTAAAATTGCAAATACTTTTGAAGCTACAATATTTGCAGGAATCAAATTTACCAAATTTAGCTGGAGAACAATTAAAATCTCCATCAATAATTTTCTGTGCAGTCTTAGCTGCATAATATCTTGAATAGTCTAAAACAGTGTTAATAGACTCTAAGCTAACTGCATTTGTTGAGGCGTCTATTTCACCGTCTGTCTTAATTCCATAAGGGATAATAGAGGATTTTTTAGTCTGACCATCCTCTAGACCAACGGTGGCATCATTTGCCTCTAGGTCTGCTTTTTCAGATGACAATAAGCCTTCCATTCGGCTAAGCTTTAATCGCTCCTCATTGGTGCCTGCAAGAGTGTCACCTCTTTCCACAAATTTATTAGCCATCTCATAATAAAGCATAGCCGATGGATGAAGTGTGGCATTTGGATATTTTTCTTTAAGCTTTTCTAGAACAACTCCCATGTAAATTGGAAGCTGCATAGAAAGTCCGTAGAAGCACTCCTCCAAATCCAATTTATGTCCGCTGGATTTATAATCAATTATTCTAACTGCCATATCATCAGAATCAGTTAAATCTATTCTATCTACCTTACCTTTAAGATAGGCTACTAATTCATCAGTATCGTAATTACGAATTTCGGCTTCTATCTTTTCCTCGAAGATGGATGGTTCAAATTCACCTCTCGAAACCTGAGTGGTAATAATATCCACCGAATGTCTTAATGTATCCTTCATGGATTCTACAATGTACTTCTGTGTGGAATCCTCTAAAGTAGACACCTTGGACATAGACTCGAAGGTCTGATTGATAGCTGTATCTATATAAGCCTCCCTTTCCTCTAAGCTTACTTCCTTCCACTTTTTACCATCAGATTTCAGGCTGTCTGAGTATCTCTGAATTGCTTCATGATAGAAGTTTCCCATGTCCATACTAGAAAGCTCGAATTTCTCCCTCTCCTGAAGCTTCATAATGTAGGTTAGGAAATATTTGTAGGCACATTCATTGTATAGCTCAAATCGAGAAACAGAGCCTGATACAGTCTCATCTTCATTAAAAGCCTCGTTGACAGCAAGCATAATATCCTTTGATACTTTCTCTGGGGCGTGTCTGTAAAAGGCAGCACTTAATATGGCATTTAATGTATCTTCATCATAGGATTTAGCCCAGGCAATGAGACTTTGAAGTGTTTTTTTCTCATCCTGATTTAAAGCATCTAATCCTTCTGATGCACTTTTGTTTAGAAGTTCGATAAGATAGTTTACAGCACTCTTTTTAGATAGCAGTCTATCATCAGCATCAAATTCTTCTATCTCTGTTAACTTAATGTCTTTAAAAAGTTTTGAAATAACATCCACAAGATATGAAGGATTTACAGACTTGCCATCCTTATCAACTCTTGGCAGGGTTATAAATAATTTTTTATTTGGTTTGGTCAGCATAAGATAAAGATAAAAACGCTGACGGAATGATTTTTGTCTGTCGGATGGTGCCAGCTCAAAGCCCTGTTCTAAAAGCTGTTCTCGTTCTAATTGAGACAGAATACCGCCATTTTCCACCTTCTTTGGAATAGCATCATCGGAGGCTCCTAAGCAGAAAAGTACCTTGATATTTGATAATCTGGTTCTTTCGATATCACCAAGAATAACACTGTCATTTGCTGGTGGAATCACACCGATAGAAGCAGCAGAAAGACCTGCCTCATAAATATCATGAAACTCTCCTAAATCAACCTTTTCTTCATCAAGAATGGAAACCATCTTATCCAATATATCCATAATAATTGGATATATCTGGCTATACTCCTTTGCCTTTACAGGATTATTGTCCTGAGAAAACTGTTTGCCCCTCTCGTTTATTTTGCCTTCCACATCAAAGCATAGAAGAAAATTATAAAGGGCTGTAGCTATGTTTCTAACAGTATCTGTATTTTTTATAGCCTTTTCAAAATCAATAAAAGGCTGGATAAATTTGTCTCGGATTTCATTTACCTTAAGTAAATCCTCGTCCTTATTGAACTGGTTTGAACGAATGGCAAATGGATGGAAATATTTTTTCTTGCCTCGAATCCCTGTAGCAAGAATATAGTTTTCTAAATAGTCGATTTCATCGTTAGTTAATGCAGTAAGACCTGTTCGTAAAAATCTAAAAACATCCTCACGTCTAAAATCTCTATCAAATATATCAAATAAAGAATCTATAGCCTCTGCCATTGGATGAAAAAGAATCTCTGTTTTGGCATCAATAAAGTAAGGTATTTGATAATCGGACCAAATACCAGGCAATAGATATCTATAGCTTTCCATATTAGGGGCAACCACCGCTATCTCCTTGTAGTGCACACCTTCGCGCACAAGCTTATTTATGGTGATTGCAACGTATTTGAGCTCATCTCTAGGGCTTCTAAGGCTTGTTATTGAGATTGAATCAGCTGCATTTTCTCCCTGATAAACCTCTTCTCCTCTAAAGATGTTTCTCTCTAAAAATGTAAGAGCAGAATTTTCAGAAAGCCAGCCCTTTTCATCTGAGATAAATAGTGGCTCATTGATTTCAGTTCCTACCTTTTTTGCAATTCGATTCATCTTCATAGCAAACTCTGAAGACATGGCAAAAACCTCATCCTCGGACTTTACTTCAAACAAAGGTGTATCCTGATCTGCAGTAATGGTAACGGCCACCTCGTCACATATCTTTAGCATATGCTCCACCAGCTGATACTGAATAGGCGTAAAACCAGTAAAGCCATCTAATACAACAGTGGAATTGGATACTATTTCTGAGCTATCAAGCATTTCATTTAAGGTGGAAAGAATTGACTCGGTAGTTACATATTTCCCCTCTATAAAATCCAAAAAGGCCTGATAAATAACAAGCAAATCCGATGCTTTTCTTCTAAAGCTTTCAGACATGGTAGGTGAATTAATCATTTCTGTAAGCTTCTCTGGAGAAATATTATATTGAGTCATCTCGGAAATAAGGGATTTAATCTGAGTGATATAGCTAAGCTTTGTAATATTGTTTTTCAAAGTCTTAATATCTGCAAGATTATTATTAACAAGCTTCCTTATCACAAGAGATTTTCCTGTATCATCAAGAACAGACCACACTGATGCCCCAAGCTCCTCAAACACCCTATACGCCAGACGATTGAAGGACAAAACATCAATGTTCATAATACATTTATTTGGATGCATGGAAACCAGCAGACGCTGAGTAGACATAGTGTACTGCTCTGGAACGATTACAAGGAAATTTTTGTCCTTGTGCTCCATGGATTCTTCTATGATTCGACTATAAATATGAGTAGACTTTCCACTTCCAGAACTACCTACTATTAGACTAAGTGACATAAAAAACTCCTAAACATAAAAGCACCTCGTAACACTCTCAAGCCTAAATATTGCTTTCAGTCACTAGATGTTCCTTTCAGCAAAACCTAGAGCTTGATAGCTACGGGTGCTCTCTTATTAGCATTCAGTACGTATATACGTTACTGTGGAAACATTCCTCGAAGCATGGTTGCCATAGAACCAGTCCTAGAACGTTTGTAAGGTTTACCTTTTAGATAAAGCTCTAATACATTAATGGTCTTGAGCTCTTCTGTTGGTATTTCGTATGGATTCTTATCCAAAACAACCAAATCACAGCTCTTACCCATTTCCAGTGTACCTCGTTCCTTTTCATCAAAACAGGACATGGCACCGTTTATTGTAGCCATCTTAAGGGCCTCATAAACTGATACAGACTCCTCTGGATTGCTATTGTTACAAGCATCGTGAATCCATCTAATAGGATAAGGATCCGTTGCAGGGGCATCGGAATTAAAGCATACCTTTATTCCCATATCTGAGATTTTCTTTAGAGGATTAATTCCCTTTGTTCTTTCCTCAGAAAGATTTTCCTCCACAAACTCTCTGACTCCATTAATACTAGACAGTATAGATGGCTGAACAGATAGCATAATATTGTACTTTGCACAGATTTTTAAAGCTCGTTCAGTAGGAAGACAGCTGTGAAGAATAATGTGTCTATGGTCGTATCTAGGATAGTCCTCTAAAGCCATAGAAAGAGCATTGGCAGCCTGTTCAAAGGCAGCATCTCCAACAGCGTGAAGCGCAATCTGATATCCTGCCCTATTGGCATTTATGCAAAATTGTTGAACCTCAGAATCGCTATAATATGAAACACCCTTATTGCTGATAGTATTATAGTTGTCAATTAAGGCCGCATCCCTATTAGCTAATGTACCATCAAGATTACCAAAGACAACTCTGGTCATATCTTTCTTAGATAGCTTGTCGATATTAGAACACTGATAAGCAACTCTCACCTGCATTCCATTATCTAATCCCTTGGCAACTGAACGTTCCATATCAAAATCGTAATCACGAATAAATCCCATTCCACTGGCTGAACATATTAGACCCACGCCTCTACTAGCAAGGAAATCTGAAGTCTCAACCATAGAATCGATAACTTTTTTGGTAGACATGCCGTGAGTAATAAACTCGCAAGCTGCAAAGAAAGCTTCTTGTTTTAACTCACCTGACACCGGCTCGTAGCCTCTGAGATTTGATACCTTGGATTTGATAGCATCAAGGAAAAGGCTATTTGCCACTCCCGAATGGGCGTCATGCTTAATGATAAATGCAGGCTTATCAGGACATGCCATATCCATCTGTTCTCTAAGGATAAGATGTCCCTCTGACACAGCAAACTCTGTAGCACCAAAACCCACTATTATATTTTCACGTGTACGTGAAGCATATTCTTTAAGTTGCTCTAAAATCTTTGCATTAGAATCTGTTTCGTTAATAGGAAACAGCTTGTGCAAAACAGAAAAGCCAGAATAATGCAAATGGGTATCTGCAAAAGCCGGAACCAAAACACTATTTCCCAGCTCAATCGGTGGTACTACTTCGTACTGAGTAGGAAGTTTTGTTCCGATGTATGCAATACGTCCTTCTCGCTCTACCAAATAATTTGCAACGGTATTGTTTTCATCACAAGTTAAAATTGTTCCATGAAATACCTGCATTTGTCGCCTCCAAAAATATTATTTTTTTAATTTTGTTGGTGAATAAATATGTCTTGGAATACCATCAACCATAATAGGTGAAACATCACCCTGAATAAGTGGTCGCACATATGTAACAAAGGCTTCGGTTACATATGTACCATCATGTGTAATCCAGTTGCGAGGTACAAGCTTCTCGTCGTTGGCAATTTTGTGAACATCCTTCACCTCTGTACCGCACTGATATGGATCATCAGAATGACGGGTAAGTGTAACCATCTTTCCTGTGTCTCCCTCATCAGCAGCAAGTACTGCAGCACCACCAACCTGATATGCCTCAAGAATATCTACACGGGATGCAAGATGAGAGCCTGCACGCTGTAATGTAGAAAGCTCGATAGCTCTGGTCTTGCAGCCAACCTCTGCAGCAATGTAATTACAAAGATAAGCAGCTGTACCTGTAAGCTGTTTATGATTGAATGCATCAACAAACTCTACATTTCTGCCAAGCTCACATACATATTTACCGTCCTTAGTATGAATACCTTCTGAAATACAAACAACAACAGAAGGCTGAGTCTTTAACAGCTTTACAACTCTCTCTTTGAACTTTTCAATATCAAAAGGAACCTCTGGCAAATAAATCAAATCTGGACCTTCACAATCTTCTCCCTTAGCGAGAATAGATGCTCCTGTAAGCCAGCCTGCGTTGCGTCCCATTATCTCTACGATTGTAACAAGTCCCTTGTCGTACTCTAAACAAAAGCTATCACGGATGATTTCCTTGACAGAAGTACCAATATACTTAGCAGCACTGCCATAGCCTGGTGTGTGATCAGTAAGAGCAAGGTCATTATCAATTGTTTTTGGGCAACCTATGAATCTGATATCAGAACCTGTAAGAATAGCATAATCAGAAAGCTTTTTGATTGTATCCATGGAATCATTGCCACCGATGTAAATCAATGCTTCGATTTCCAGCTTCTTAAGAATTGCGAAGATTTTCTCGTATGTTTCCATATCCTCGTGGATTTCTGGAAGCTTATAACGGCATGAGCCTAAATAAGCAGCAGGTGTACGCTTCAGAAGCTCCACATCCAAGTCGTTCTTGATGTAGTCTGAAAGATCAATGTACTGCTCGTCCATCAATCCTTTGATGCCGTGAAGCATACCAAATACCTTTCCGGCACCACGGTCCTTAGCAGTTCTGTATACACCTGCTAAAGATGAGTTGATTGCGGCGGTCGGACCGCCTGACTGTCCCACAATTACGTTTCCTGTCATTACATATTACCTCCCAATCATTTATTGTCATAAAAAAATTAAGACCAATAATCATTTTCTTTATCCCAAATCCCCATAAGAGATAAAGAACCGCTGTAATACTAATCGTCCATAGGAATATCGCGAAAGTAGCCTGCGATAATATCGCACAAGCACCAAATAGCTCCTCCAACTGTTGATGCTACAAATATCTTTATTACGTTTACAAGAAGCATTCCTGCTGTAAGAGTGCCATTTGTAAATCCTATTACAAGCCAGTAAACCGGCCGTACAAACAGAAGATATCCTCCAACATATAAGCCAAGGACCGTACCAAGAACACTAAATAGTACGGCAATAGCTCTTTTTGCATTCTTCTTCATATGTGTTCTCCATTAAAATACTTCTATTAAAATGGTAGCATAAGAAGTCCAAAAATGCCACAAAAAACCCAAAAGCATATCACACCAATGATAATTGCAATTAAAGCACCTGCAACAACATCCTTTATAAAATGCACTCCTCCTACCACTCTAATAATGGCGAGTGCCACTCCGAGAACTAAAATAAATACTCCAAGCGGGATACTAACCTGAAAGAATGTAATACCTACCATAAAAATAGAGAATACATGTCTGCTAGGGAAGCTTTTGCCTACAGTGTCTTTATCAAGGGCCGGCTGAAAACCATAGACCTCATAAGGACGTGGACTGCTGGTCCTTTTTCTGTAATAGCTAACAAAAGCGAAAGAAATCCCAGGAATGACTATGCTCCTATAAAGGAGTGTAGCTCCTGAAACTGGAATCTGAAAGCCTGCATATACAAGCAATCCTAGATAAAATAAAACCGTGATATAAGTAATGGCCTTGTCTAGTGTTTTGAGCACCAGGACAAGACCATTATTATTTTTAATAGAATTCGATAATTCAAGATATGAAATCTTCATTTAATTTATGCCCCTACACAAATAGAATTTGAAGAATGAATCTTTACTGCATCCTCAAATAAATGCTGAGCATATGAAATATCTTTGCCCATTGAAAATGCCATTTCTTCGTATAATTTGCGTCCTGCAACGCTAAGAATCTTCTCATCAATAGCCATAACCTTTTTACCTGACTCAAGGCGCTGCCATTTTCTAATAAGAACTGTCTTTACCACACGTGCGAGAGATTCTGGAGTAAATTCTGCCATGACTTCTTTAAACTTTTCCTGAAGCATTCTGTCATTTGGCTCGTTAATACATTCGATATCATCAATATTTTCGAGAATTTCATTGAAAGTAGCCTCTGCTGCTACCGGACGTAATCTAACAGTGGAACCTGTAACTGGTGTGAAAACCTTTGCGCCAGCCTTAAATACAGGTGCCATGCAATAGTAGGTCTTTTTTGAGCCTTTGCCCATAAGCTCCATGTCATCAATATCTTCAATCTTACAAACACCACTTCCCTCATGAACCAAAAAGTCACCTACTCTGTAATCCATTTTTCACCATCCTTCTAAAACATAGACAATACGTACCTCCATAACTCAATTTTCTCCCGTTACATATAATAATTATAGCACGATTTTCGCTCTTTAAACACAAAAAATTCACATTTGTAAATAATCCCCACGAAAACTTACGAAAAAGTAGAATCCATTGTGAGAAATTACAAATTATCTGAAAACAATGTATCTATTCAGAAAAACATTCGTAAAATAAAAAAAGGCCCGACTGTGAGCCGGGTTATGTCATTTAAAGTAGTCATCTATCTAGGACTGCTGTTGCCAACAGCCTCAAGCGTTCAACCTTGCGCTGGCGGGCCGCGTACGCGCATTTTAGAACTTGCTTCGGATGGGGTTTACATGGCTACCGCTGTTACCAGCAGCACGGTGGTCTCTTACACCGCCTTTCCACCCTTTCCCAACTAAATAAATAGCTAGGTGGTTTCTTTCTGTTGCACTATCCTTGGAGTTACCTCCACCGGCCGTTAGCCGGCATCCTTGCCCTGTGAAGCCCGGACTTTCCTCTCCCTGGCTATTACCACCAGGCAGCGACTACTCATCGGACCTTAATTTACTTATTTAATTGTTATGTTTATAAAATACAGCTTCCTCCGATAAACTCACGAACAAGTGAGTTGTTTGGAATAACATCTGGTGCCATTGGGAGGAAATAATCCAAAAGCTTAATCAGGCGTTTTGCCTCTGCGTACATTGGATGGTCTGGCTCAATAGCGTAAAGCATTGGGTCGACGTATAATTTTAACACAGCCATCTCATAAATTAAAGCAGTATTAAATATATAATCTGCTTTTTCCTGAAATGGGAAGATATTTTTCTCCTCTCCACGGCGAACCGAATCCCACATAGCAATAGTTTCAGCTGCTGATGTAGCACGAGTTCTGGCATCTCTAACGATTCTTCTAATCAATCTACCATCTGCTGTAGATAATGGATTATGTTCATCAATGGATAACTGAGTCAAAGCAGAAAGATAAATTTTGTATTTGGACTCAGCTGGAAGGGACGAGCTCATCTTTTCATTTAGGCCATGTATACCCTCAATGACAAGAATGTCATTTTTTCCAAGCTGCATATAATGATCGTTATATTCTCTCTTGCCTACCTTAAAATTAAAGTTTGGCAAAAGTACTTTTTCTCCTTTTAGAAGCTTCACCATACACTCATTAAAGTATGGAACATCAAGCCCCTCAATAGATTCAAAGTCCTTTTCGCCATATTCATCTATAGGCATCTGGTCTCTATCTAAATAGAAATCATCAAGTGGAAGTGGATGTGGCTCGCAGCCCAAAGCCCTAAGTTGAGCAGAAAGCTTGTGTGAAAATGTAGTCTTTCCTGAAGATGAAGGACCAGCCATCATAACAAACTTTACATCATTATTAGAAGCAATCTTTCCAGCAAGCTCACCAATATTTCTCTCGAAAATAGCCTCCTGTGAAAGAACTAAATCTCTAATCTTGCCTTTTGCAATGACTTCATTTAATGCACCTACAGTAGGCACTCCCATTATCTGACCAAAATCAGACGCAGCCTGCTGAACATTAAACAGCTTCATAGGCTTTTTAAATTCAGCAACCTTTCTGGTATCTATGCCAGGAAGACTTCCATCTGGATACATAAGCATAAATCCATGCTCGAATTTGATTAAATCAAAATATTTAAGATATCTGGTAGATGGAACCATATAACCATAGAAATAGTCTATACAGCCATCTAAATCATACACATTAATATTGGAGCTTGTACGGTATTTTAATAGTTGTTCCTTATCCTTCATATTGAAGCTGTGGAACATATCCTTTGCCTGAGTGGTTTTGATTGAATATTTCTTTAATGGAACATCCTGCTCCACCAAATCAAGCATTACCTTTTTAAACTCTATTAAATCCTCTTCTGTAACCTCTCCTACACCTTCTAGTGTACAGAAATCACCTTGTCCAAGGGAATGTTCAACTCTAAGATATGGGTTGGCAGGCAATGGATATACATCCATAAGAGCACGTTGAAGTAAAAAGACAACGCTTCGCCTGTAAGCTCTTCGACCGTCTTTATCTGCAGTTGTGAGAAACTGCAAATCTGCAACGCCAGTAACTGTCTTGCTAAGCTCAGTAAGACTGCCCTTGTATTTTGCAAGGACAATATCGTCTTTGTACTCTGACTGATGCTTTTCAGCTATTTCTACTAAACGTGTTCCTTCTTCATAAGACTCTTCATTACCATTAATGATTACTTTTGCCATAACCCTACCCCTCCTAGAGTGATTTTTTAATCTGAGTTATCAGTTCAAGCTTATTTTTAAGTTCCTGACACCTTTTCATAGTAGATTCAGTAGCAGAAACTCCCCCGTTTTCAAGCTTATTTATAATGGAACTATATTCACTTTCGTTCTTATCTAATAGTTTATACAAAAGCTGTGGTGCTTTTTCTATGACCTTGGGGCCATATTCAAGCTGGGCCTCTGAGTATGATATACGATTCTTTGTATCAGCCTCATAATGAAGCTTTATGATTGGGTAAATTTTGTTTTCCTCGGAAGTAAGTGCCTCGTCATCAATAACAAATCCTTCTTCCATAAGAAAACTTCTAAGCTCATAGTATTCTGACTGTGGCTCTATAATCAAGCACCCTGCTGATTTGGCCACATGAATACCAGCTCTAATAATTCTTCCAATCAATGCTCCGCCCATACCACAAATGCATATGACATCAGCCTCATGCTCTGAAAGCTTTGCCAGACCATCAGAAAGCCTAAGGTCTGCCTGGGTTGTAAAACCAGCTAGCTGAATATTTTCTTTAGCTTTTGACAATGGTCCCTTATTTACATCCATAGGAATAACCTTTGATGCCACAGCATTTTCTAATAATGCTATAGAAAGATACCCATGGTCACATCCTACATCTGCCACAGTATCGCACTGAGGAATCATGTCATATACAATTTGTAATCTTGGTGACAGTTTTATCATATTTTATTGATCCAAGTAATCCTTGAGCTTACGGCTACGGCTAGGATGACGGAGCTTTCTAAGTGCCTTTGCCTCAATCTGACGGATACGCTCACGTGTTACGTTGAATTCTTTACCTACCTCTTCAAGTGTACGAGCCTTGCCATCCTCAAGACCAAATCTTAGGATAAGAACACGCTGCTCACGCTCTGTAAGAGTATCTAGGACCTCGTGAAGCTGCTCTTTTAAAAGAGTGAATGTAGCTGCTTCTGCTGGTACTGGTACATTTTCATCTGGAAGGAAATCTCCAAGGTGGCTGTCTTCCTCCTCACCGATTGGTGTCTCAAGAGAAACTGGCTCCTGAGAAATCTTAAGGATTTCATGAACACGGTCTACAGTAATGCCCATTGCTGCAGCGATTTCCTCTGGAGTTGGTTCGCGGCCATACTCCTGTAGTAACTGACGTGAAACTCTGATAAGTTTGTTGATAGTCTCAACCATATGTACAGGAATACGAATTGTACGTGCCTGATCTGCAATAGCACGAGTGATAGCCTGACGAATCCACCATGTAGCATATGTAGAGAATTTGTATCCCTTGTGGTAATCGAACTTTTCTACAGCCTTCATAAGACCAAGGTTACCTTCCTGAATAAGATCAAGGAAAAGCATGCCACGGCCTACATAACGCTTTGCAATAGAAACAACAAGACGAAGATTTGCCTCAGCAAGCTTGTTCTTAGCCTCCTGGTCGCCGTCCTCCATCTTCTGTGCGAGCTCTACCTCTTCCTCTGCAGAAAGAAGTGGTACCTTACCGATTTCCTTAAGGTACATACGAACGGGGTCCTCAATGCTGACTGAGTCAGGCACTGACATATCAATATCTTCTAAGTCCTCGTCGTCGCTAGCAAGTAAAAGTGCATCTGATGGGCCAGATGAGAAGTTTACATCGATGCCCTTTTTATCAAGGTATGTAAGGATACGCTCCATCTGCTTTGCATCGATTTTGTAATCCTTTAAGAACTCTGAGATTTCGTAATCTTCAAGGATATTCTTCTGTGACTTTGCGATTTTGATAAGCTCAGCAATCTTAGAATCAAGCTCATCACTACCAAAGGAATCCTCATCATCGTCGTCTACATCATCATCTTCCATATCGATAGATGTTTTTGCACCAACTGATGCAAGGAATTCATCTACATCATCGTCATCTTCTGTCTCATCGATGTTGTCGAAATCATGCTCATCGAATTCGAGATCTTCTGCTGAAATCTCTTCAAGGTCGCCAAAATCAACGTCTTTGTCATCAGATTCTGCATCCTCGATATCTTCTGCATCATCAGCATCTGCTTCTGCCTCTGCCAAAAAAGCCTCAGCAGCAGCGTTTAAATCTCCGTTTTCGATTAACTCATCTACTTTTTTCTTTGCCATGTTTATTCCTTTCTAAAGTGAAATGTCTAAACGCTCAAGGCGTTGTAGTGTCTTCTTGCCCTCCACAAGGCTTTTTAAATCGGCTCCATTTTTCTGAGCCAGCTCCAGGGAGTTCTTTTTTATTCTAAGCAAGGTCTCTTTTAGTGCCTTGCTAAGATCACTATTATCAGTAAGTTCGCCAACTGTTGTATTGAAAAGGGCTGCAACTGTCTTGCGTTCCTCCTCTTCCATAAAAAGGTCGACTATTCGGGCTGTATCTACAGGATTGCCCTCATTGCAATATTTGAAAACCTCATCAGCTACTGTATGGTATACCCCGTCTTCAAAATCCTCTGGCTGTACATAAGGTGATATCTTAGGGAAAATAGCGGGATTTTCCACTATCCAGGTAAGCAGTAACCTCTGGGACATTTTCATGCCATCATCCTTTGGCTTAGCTTTTCGCTGATGGTCTTCTGGGGAACCTGAATCTCTTTTGGCTGTAATGCCTGACTGTCCAAGCTCCAATATATATTTAGCCAATGCATCCTTAGGGATGTTGAATTTGGCTGCTACTGACTCTGTATAGTTTTCCCTCTCAAGCTGAGTAGGAAACTCGGTAACTATCATACGAGCAGCTTCTTTTTGGAAATCCGACTTCTTTTCCGGGTCCGTCATGTCAAATTTGTTTTGAAGCATACGCACCTGATACATAAAGCTGTTTTCCGCATTTTGAATACGCTTCTCGTACTCTTCTGCCCCCAGATTTTTGATGAACTCATCAGGATCTTTGTAAGGGGACATATTGATTATTCGACAGGAAATTCCAGCATTCTTCAGAATTGGTATAGCGCGAAGAGCTGCTTTTTGACCAGCACCATCGGAATCATAGCTAAGGTAGACATCCTTAACATATCTTTTAAGAATGCCTGCATGTCCCTCGGTGAGTGCGGTACCTAAAGATGCCACCGCATTATCAAAACCTGCCTGATGCAGGGAAATTACATCCATATATCCTTCACAAAGGATGAACTGCTCTCTTCTTGTTTTTCTGGCGAAGTACAAACCAAATAAAGTCTTTGATTTGTTGAAAATCTCTGTTTCTGGGGAATTAAGGTATTTGGGCTCTCCATCCCCCATTACTCTTCCACCAAAGGCAACTACCTTGCCATTGGCATCGAAGATAGGAAACATAGCTCGATTCCAGAACTTATCGTGGCCACCACGTTTTTCATCGATGGTAATAAGACCGCAGTCCTTTAATATATTATCATCGTAGCCCTTTCCCCTAAGATATTTATAAAGGGAATCGGAATACTTGCTGGTGCAGCCTAAGCCAAATTTGTGCATGGTCTCAACAGAAAGCTGACGGCCTGTGAAATAATCCATAGCCTGCTTGCCAACGTCGGAACGAAGGAGCTTGTAATAATAGGCTGCCGCCTCTTTATTTATTTCAAAAAGCTTGCTGCGCTTATCTGCCCGCTGACGTTCCTGAGCTGTCATTTCCCTCTGTGGTAAGGTAACTCCACACTTTGGTGCCAGCTCCTCCACCGCTTCCTTAAAGGTCATATTTTCGTATGCCATTAAGAAGCTGAAAACATTTCCTCCTGCGCCACATCCGAAGCAATAATACATCTGCTTTTGTGGACTTACAGAAAATGAACCTGTCTTTTCATTATGAAAGGGACATAATCCAAAATACTGGCTTCCCTTTTTTTGTAAGTTAACATATTGTGAGATAACATCAACGATGTTGGTTCTGGTGCGAACCTCCTCGATTATCTCGTCTGAATAATAGGCCATTGTTCTCCCTAACTTACATATTTATAGATTAAAATCCATCTACTATCCAGGCTTTTGGCATGAAATATTCGTTGAATTTTGTGATGCAATACTGATCTGTCATTCCTGAAATATAATCGCAGATTATACGCTCCTGAGTCTCTCCCTCGTCCTCCATAGCACGATAGCGATCTGGAAGTTCCTCAAAGTGAGCCTGATAATATTCATAAAGCTCTCGAATCATTCGCTTAGCCTTTACCTCTTCCACCTTTGCAATGGAATCCTTATAGACATTTGCAAACATGAAATCTCTAAGCTCTTTCATAGCCTCATCAATTTCAGGTGACATTTTTATCTCTGCGCTGTTCTGACTGCTGATGATAACATCATGGATAAGAGTATCCAAACGAACCGCAGATGTCATACCTAGCGTCTTTCTGACGCTCATAGGAATTGATTCTTCTGTAAGAATCTGAGCACGGATTGCATCATCAACATCACTGTTTACATATGCAATCTTATCTGACAAGCGAACTATCTGTCCCTCTGGTGTTGCTGGATGGCCCTCAGTCTGATGATTGCGAATACCATCTCGAACCTCCCAGGTAAGATTAAGTCCCTGTCCACCCTTTTCAAGTTTTTCTACAATACGTACGCTCTGCTCTGAGTGCACAAAGCCAGTAGAGCACATGGCATTAAGCTGAGCCTCACCCGCATGTCCAAATGGAGTGTGGCCTAAGTCGTGCCCCAAAGCTATGGCTTCCACCAAATCCTCGTTAAGTCTCAATGCCTTAGCAATAGTTCTGGCGTTCTGTGAAACTTCTAATGTATGAGATAATCTGGTTCTGTAATGATCTCCCTGAGGAGTGAGAAAAACCTGAGTCTTATTCTTCAAACGGCGAAAGGCCTTACTATGAAGAATTCTGTCTCGATCCCTCTGAAATAGAGGGCGAATGTCACATTGTGGCTCGTCTTTTTCACGGCCACGGGAATTTTCATTGAGTGTGGCAAAAGGACTGAGTGTTTCCCTTTCCATCTGCTCAATCATCTCTCGGATTGTGCCCATTTTAGCCTCCCAAATATGCATTACACGACACTTCTATAAAACAAATTACGCAGGAAAAAAGGATATCCTTTTTTTTGCTAAAAAAACTTTGGGACTCGATATTGCAAACAATATAGTGACCTTGAACCAGGCATTATTTCTCGCATAAAAAAATAACCCTCAGGCTCCACCTGAGGGTTATCTTTTTATGCAGGAAATGGGACTTGAACCCACACGATATTGCTACCACAGGCACCTGAAGCCTGCGCGTCTGCCAATTCCGCCATTCCTGCGAACATTTAGTATTCTAAGGAATTGGAAGACTTATGTCAAGGGTTATCTCAAGCCTTGTTATATGTGGGTTCTCAAAAATACAATTGTCATATTTAACAAAACATCTAACCGAACATTGAGCTTTCTGACAATTCTGCATTTTATAACTCAATTATCTTGCAATTTAAAAATCACAAGCTATAATAGTATTAACAACAGAGAAATAATATTATGGAAAGGGAGGTAC
>JAEEGI010009383.1_pt1 | contig 21453 bp, 23 predicted proteins | sample 8958751 | NCBI WGS metagenome assembly JAEEGI01 (sample SAMN16246545, study PRJNA631951) | gut metagenome | biome: gut microbiome; feature: rumen; material: KS-attached | host: Bos | place: Iran: Karaj | collected 2018-10 | reverse complement strand
CTCCGTCAGATCCCGCCAGTCGCCCTGCTTGAGCATGCCGAGCTTCACAGAGCCGACGGCCGTGCGGCGGAGCCTTGCAACCTCAAGGCCGAGCGCTTCGCACATCTTGCGGATCTGGCGGTTGCGGCCTTCATAGAGCACGATTTCCAGCACGACGCGGTTTTCTTCGCGCGTGACCACACGAACCTCCGCCGGAGCGGTCACGCCGTCGTCAATGATGACCCCCTGCGTCAGGGCGGTCAGCTGATCCTGCGAAACAGACGGGCGCACGGTCACGCGGTAGGTCTTTGCCACATGCTTCGAGGGGTGTGTCATCGCGTTGGCAAATGCGCCGTCGTTCGTGAACAGAAGCAGGCCCTCCGAGTCGCGGTCCAGCCGGCCGACCGGATAGACCCGCGCCGGCACGCCGGCAACGAGCTGCGCCACGCATTTGCGTTCCATTTCGTCGTTCATGGTCGTAATGAAGCCGCGCGGCTTGTTCAGCATGATATAGGTGAACGTCTTTTGCTGCACGATCCTTTTGCCGGAAACGGTGACCGTGTCGTGCTTCGGGTCAACTTTGTCGCCGATGGCGGCCGTTCTGCCGTTGACGCGGACCTTCCCCTGCTCAATCAGTTCTTCGCATTTTCTGCGGGACGCAACCCCGCATTCGGCCAGATATTTTTGCAGTCTGACGCTGTTGTCTGCCATACGATTCTCCTAAAAACATAGCAAGGCAACCACCTGGCGAACAGGCGGTTGTCTTTTTCTTTTTGTCTTACTGCGCGTCTGCGGGCAGCTCCTTTTTCGCGGCGTCCTTCTTCGATTTGTTCATAAGGCTCGTCACCTTGTCGAACATTTCGGGCACAAGATTGACCACGCGTTCCGCCGCGTTGTCATAGGCCGTGATATGTTTGAGCGTCACTTCGCCGTCGCTGATAACAAGGAAGGCAACGGGCGTAATGGTCACGCCGGCGCCGCCGCCGCCGCCGAACAGCTCCTTCGGATCCTTCGACGGGAAATCTGCGCCGCCGGAGGCAAAGCCGTAGGTCACCTTGGAAACGGGAATGATCGTCGTGCCGCCTTCCGCGTGGATCGGTTCGCCGATGATCGTGCTGGTGTCGACCAGATCACGGATCTTCTCGATCGTTGCGCTGAGGATGGCGCCTGCTGATTTTTCTGACATATCTATCATCCTTTCTTTCATTCTCCTTGTGGAACGGCCGTTTCTTTCGCCGCGGAAAGAGCGGGCTCTTGCTTCTTGCTCCGCGCGCCCTTCAGGAACTTGAGCAGCACCCGGAAGATCAGGCGGAACACCATGCCGACGGTTGCGTTGATGATCTTGCGCACCGTCAGGTGGAAATCCAGAAAAATCTCGCCCTTGCTTTTTGAGGCAAGAAAATCGGGCTCCACCGAAACGTCGTATTTATGCACCTTGTTGTTGGAGCAAAGGAATGCAACCAACGGATACACCTTCTGGCAGGCCTTGCCGTATTCGATCGCCGTCTGCGCAGCGTCGCCCTTGCCGATGACCATATAAATGTCAATTTCGTCGAACACCACGCTTTTCAGCAGCTTGCCGCCATAGAGCGAGAACACGTGCCCGAGCGATTTGAGAACCTCCGTCATGCCGTCAAAGCCGTTTGCCTTGACCATTTTGAGAAGCTGATTTTCTTTTTTCGGCTTCGGCTCCTCCGGCTCGGATGGTTCCTCCGCTTTCGGCTTTTCTTTTTTGGGCTTCTTTTCCTTCTTCGGCTTATTTTCTTTCTTTTCCTTCAGCGGCAGAATGCCGATTCTTACAAACAGATAACGAACCGACAGAAACAGCTTTTCTTCATAGGAGAAGGAGACGTGAACGGGAATGGAAAGGATCGTCCAGAACAGCAGAACGATGCCGCCGAGCACGCAGAGAAAAATCTGAAACCCAGTCACTGCGTCCTCCTCCTTTCCGTGATTGAAATACTACTGATTATCTTACAATAATTTTTCGTTTTCGTCAACCGTTCTTTGTAAATCCGTTTGGGTTTCGGCTTCATTTTTTTCTTCCTCAGAGGGTCTGCCGCCGTCCACGTCCGCTTCCGGGCGGTCGGGCAGCTTCGGCAGCTCATCGAGCGAAGAGATGCAGAACACGCGCAGAAAATCGGGCGTTGTGCCGTAGATCAGCGGGCGGCCGGGCAGGTCGAGCCTGCCGCGCTCCTCAATCAGCGATTTCTGCAAAAGGTTCGACAGCACGGCGGAACAATCGACGCCGCGGATCTGCTCGATAAAGGATTTGGTCACGGGTTGATTATAGGCGACGATGGCCAGCACCTCGAACGCGGCCTGCGACAGCGGCGCGTTGCGCTTGACCTCCAGCACCTTGCGGATCGCATCGGCATATTCGAGCCGCGAGCAAAGCTGCACGCGCTGATCCAGACGCAAAAGGCAGACGCCGGCGTCCGTTTCGTCATACTTGGCCTGCAGACGATCGAGAAGCTGGTTTAGGATCAGCTCGTCCCATTCCAGCGCCTGCGCGAGCCGCTGGGTCTCAATGGGCTCTCCCACGGCGAAAAGCACGGCTTCCAGCGTGCTTTGCATTTGTTTCAGATTCATTCTTTTTCCCTCTTTCTGCGGTTGAGCGTAACGGTTTCGTTGTCGTCGCTGAGCTCCACGCGGTTCGCTTTGATCAGCTCCAGCATGGCGAGAAACGTTGCAACGAGCTGCGAACGCGAGGTGGCGCCTTCAAAGAACTCGCTGAACCGCGCCCTGCTCTTTTTCAGCAGCCGGCGATAGATCGAAACAATGCGCGACGAGACCGACACGATCTTTTTCGAAACGATGACCTGAAACGCTTCGATCGGCGGCGGCAGCTTGCGCTTGCCGCGTCCGACGGCGTTGATATAGGAATCGAGCAGTTCTCCGCTCTCGTGGATCCGCCGGTAGCTGTGATCGACCGGGAGGTCCATCGGCGCGCGCCAGTAATAATCGAACCCGTTGGCCTGCTGCGCCAGCTTCTGCGCCATCAGCTTGCAGTCGCGGTATTCCAGCAGCTCGCCGGTCAGCTCTTCCTTGAGCTGCTTGGCTTCTTCATAGACGGGAAGCAGCGACACCGTCTTGATATAAATCAGCCGCGCGGCCATCTCGATGAACTCGCTGGCAACGTCCATGTCGGCCTCCTGCATCTGGCGGACGTAGGCCGTGTATTGCTCGACGAGCTCAAAAATCGGGATATCATAGATATTCAGTTTGTGTTTGGAGATCAGGTGCAGCAGCAGGTCCATCGGACCTTCAAAAACCTCCAGCTTGTATTGGATCTTTTCCATGATCGCTTCTCCGTGTTATGAGATTCCGAACGGCAGGCCGACAAGATATAGCAGCCCCTTCAGCACGATTCTTGTCAGCGCAAGAATCGGGGTGTCCAGCACGCCGAACAGCAAAAGGGCAAACACGCCGAGCACAATATAGCGCTCATACTGCGCGATTTTGTAATACGCTTTGTCCGGCAGCACGATGGCAAGAATGCGCGAACCGTCCAGCGGCGGCACCGGCAGCAGATTGAACACCGCGAGCGAAACGTTGATCTGCGCAACGATGTTGCAGAACGTCATCAGATAATACGGCAGCGTGCCGCTTTCGGGCCGGACTTTCAGATAGACGAGCACGTAGACAAACAGATAGATCAGCGCCATCAGCAGATTGGCAAACGGACCGGCCGCGGCCGTGAGCGCCATGCCGCCCTTGCGGTTTTTGAAGTTGCGCGGGTTGACCGGCACGGGCTTTGCGTAGCCGAAGCCGACCAGCAGAATCATCAGCGTGCCGACAAGGTCCAGATGCGCCAGCGGGTTCATGGTCAACCGGCCCGAAAGACGCGCCGTCTGGTCGCCGAGCTTCGTTGCAACAAAAGCGTGGGCAAATTCATGAACCGGCAGCACACAGAACAGCACAAACAAACGCGCACAGAGATTGATGACAAGCTCCATGGAAAAGCCGTTCCGGAATAAGTCAAAAATCATAAAAGGTCCTTTCTGCCCCGCGAAGCAATCACGAAGCGGTCAAATCCGTTAAAGTCGTTCACAATTTCGGCAGAGAAGCCCTGCGCCTCAAATAAGGCAGAAATCTGTTTCCCCTGCCCTTCGCCGCATTCGAAGGCGAACAGGCCGTCCGGCTTGATCGCGTCCGCCCAGCGGGATGCAAAGCAGCGGTAAAACCGAAGTCCGTCTGCGCCGCCGTCCAGCGCCAGCCGGGGCTCCCGGCGCACCTCGCGCTGCAGGGAATCCAGCTCGCACGAACGGATATACGGCGGATTCGAAACAATCAGATCCGCCTGCGGCAGCGCGCCGAGGGCCGAACGGCCGCGCAGAACGTCGCCGCAAAGGATCTGCGCACGATCCGCCACGCCAAGGTTTTCCGCGTTTTTACGAAGATACAGAAGCGCGCCCTCGTCATATTCAACCGAAGTCAGACGCGCGTCTTCGCGCCGTTTCAGCAGCGACAGGCCGATGCAGCCGCTGCCCGCGCAAAGGTCGAGTATGACCGGCGCATTCACGGGCCGCAGCAGCTTTTCGCAGATCAGAACAAGCTCTTCCGTTTCCGGCCGCGGGATCAGAACGCCGGGGCCGACAAAGAACGATTCCTCCAGAAAGCTCCAGCAGCCGAGCAGATACTGAAGCGGTTCGCCGCCGATTCTGCGTTCCGCGAGGGCAAACGCTTCGTCTGCCTGCTCCCCTTCTGCCGGATCGCGCAGGCGAAGCAGAAACGTTGTCGCGTCAAGCCCCAGCACAGACAAAAGCAGCTGTTTTGCCTCAAACGGCGCGTCGGGAACGCCGCCCGCCTGCAGCCTTGCCGTCAGCTCGCGCAGCAATGCGGCCAGCGTCATATGGCGTCATCCTTCGGGTCGTCGGTGATCACGGCCGAGAACGCGGCAATGGCAACCTCGATCATATCGTCGTCGGGCTCCTTCGTCGTCAGGCGCTGCATCCAGAGGCCCGGCGCGGAAAAAATCTTCACAAACAGGTTTTCGTGCCGGCCGGCATACTTGATGAACTCATAACCGAAGCCCATAACCAGCGGCAGGATCAGCAGCTTTGTGAGCATCCAGACCGGCGTGCTGTTGCGCAGCGCGGGAAACGCCACGGAGATGACGGACGAGATCAGAACGCTGATGATGATAATGACAAACATAAAGCTGGTGCCGCAGCGCGGATGAAAGCGGGACTGCTTTTTCACGTTCTCCACGGTCAGATCAAGACCGTGCTCATAACAGAAGATGGTTTTATGCTCCGCGCCGTGATACATGAATGTGCGGCGGATGTCCTTCATCAGCGAGACGGCGGCAATGTAGCCGATAAAGATCAGCATGCGAAGGACGCCCTCGATCAGCGCGCGGTAATTCTGCAGCGCGCCGTTTGCCAGCTTGTTGAAAAGGTTGGTGATGACGGTGGGCAGATAGAAGAACAGCGCAAACGCAAGCGCAATGCCGAGCACAGAGGCAACCGCCGTCAGCGCGCTCATGACGCCCTTGCTCAGATGACTGCTGAGCCATTTGTCGAGCCTGGACATATTTTCTTCGTCTGCTTCCATATCCTCCATGCCGGATTTTTCTGCAGAAAGCATCAGGCACTGATAGCCGAAGATCATGGATTCCACAAAGCTGACGCAGCCGCGCAGCACCGGCCAGCCGAGCGGCTTAATTCTGTCGCGGATATGCTTCGGGTGTTTCATGATCGTTTCAATGGAGCCGTCCGGGACGCGCACGGAAACGGCGGCGCCCTTCGGCCCCTGCATCATGATGCCTTCAATCAGCGCCTGTCCGCCGACAGACGTTTTATGCAGCGGGCAAGCCGACGACTTATCAGCCATAAAAAGCCCTCCTTATCAGTCGAAATAAAAACGCAATAATCATAAGTCAGATTGAACAAAAGAGCGAAGCGGCGAAAGGTCCAGACAGCCGAACGCCTGCAAAAACCGCAGCAGCTTTGCGGCAATGCGTTTGGCGCCGCCGGGCGCGTCGCTTTCAATGTTGATGGGAATGATCGGGTCGTGGACGCTCAGACGAAGCAGGAACCAGCCGTTTTCCGCGGGATCGTCAAAGAAGATGCGGATGCCTTCGCGGTTGTCGTTTGCAACGCGCCAGCCCCGCTGTGTGCGGGCGGCAAGGTTCAGCGCCTGAATGATCGTGTTGCCGTAGGAGCGAAAATCGTCGCGCCGGATCTTCAGCCGGATCTCCCGGGCCTCCAACGGGTCGTGCAGCGCTGCGATCAGCGCATCGAGGTCCCTTCCGTCCCGTCCCATCTGAGACAACTTTATGACGATTTTCGTAATCAGATAGGCGCCGTCGTCCAGATGGTAATTATCGCGGAACGCTGCGTGGCCGGAGGTCTCGATGGCCAGCGGACAGTTGACGCCCTTTGCGTTCAGCTCCAGCTGCTTATTGATCACGTTCCGATAGCCGCGCATATAGCGGTAATGCACGCCGCCGAGGGTGTCCTGAATAAACGCGGTGAGACCGGTCGACGTAACGGAATCCGTAACGATAGTGCCGCCCTCGTTGCCCTCCAGCGCAATGACCGACGCAAGCGCGACCAGCCGGTTGCGGTTGATCTCTTTACCGTGGCGGTCCACGCAGCTTGCACGGTCGACGTCCGTGTCAAAGATGATGCCGAGATCGGCGTTTGCGCGGACCGTTGCGGCGCTGACGGCGTCCATGGCCTGTTTGTTTTCCGGGTTCGGCGCGTGGTTGGGGAACATGCCGTCCGGCTCCAGAAACTGACTGCCGGAAACGTCCGCGCCGAGCGGCGCAAGCACCTGCGAGGCGTAAAAGCCGCCGACGCCGTTGCCCGCGTCCACGATGATATGATAGCCCTTCAGCGGACGGTCGTAGTCCTCGGCGTTCACCTCGCGGCAGATCATGTCGCGCAGACGTTTTGCGTAAACGGGCATATAATCGGCCGTAACCACGCCGCCGGGTTCTTCCGAGGGCAGCAGCGGTTCGGCGGCATAGCGGATGATCACGTCCAGATCGGCGCTGTCCACCCCGCCCCGACGGGTAAAGAACTTCAGCCCGTTGCGGTCATAGGGATGATGGCTCGCCGTAATCTGCACGGCCGCAGCGCAATCAAAGTCAACGGTCGTCATAAACATGGCGGGCGTAGAAGCCAGACCGCAGTCCACGGCGCAGTACCCCGCGTCGCAAAGGGCGCGGACGACCTGCGCCTTGATGCGCGAAGCGGAAATCCGTGAATCGTGACCGACGGCGATCCTGCTGCCGGGCGCGACCTGCAGCTCCCGCAGAAAACGCGCAAAGCCGCCTGTCAGCCGATAGACCGCTTCGTCCGTCAGCTGAACGGGAGAGCCCTCCGTTTCCACGGCGACGCCGCGGATATCGGTTCCGCTTTTGAGCGGCTTATAGTCGTTTGTCATATTGCTTCCCTCTTTCTGCAATTGTCGTTTCCATCACCTGAAGCAGGAAACGGTACATCGGCGCAAAAGCCGCAAAGCACGCGCGCAGCTCGTCCAGAACCGCGCCGCTGAACAACGGCTCCATATCGCTGCAATAACGGATAAAATAGAGCGATTTTGCCTGATAATATGGCCGCAGATCCTTCGGAATCTCGCCGGGCTTGTCTTTGGCATAGCGTTCCAGGCTTTCCGCTGCGCCCGCCGCGTGCGCCTGCTTCACGGCGCGCCGGAAGACGTCGGGCTGCGAGCGCATGGCTTCGCGGTAATGCGCGAGATAGCCCGTGTCCGTATCGTAGACGCCGACGCCCATGGAATAGCCGCCGGGCATGACTTCGAACCACATGCAGGGCTGACAGCTCCATTCATACTTGTGGCGCATGAACATGGCCCACACGTTGTCGCGGTACATCTCTTTCGTCTTGGCGCGACGTGTGTCGCGGCGGATGCGGGACACCATCTTGACCGGGTTCAGATTCATCTGATCGTCCAGCTCGAACAGTTCGTCGGCCAGATCGGCGCAGATCTCACGCATCGGTTCGATTGCCTTTTGCTTGATCCGATCCTTGACGGATTCATAATAGGGCTTGCTGTCGTTGAATTTGTTTTCCGCAAGCAGCAGAAACGTATCGCGGTCAAACCCGTGAAACGGCATGGTTATCCCTCTTTCCTGTTCTGTTCACGCAGCACTGCTTCGGCGGCGCTGAGAACGGCCGGCTTTGCGGAATGAAAGTTCAGCGAGCCCTGAAACCAGACCGCAAAGGGTTCGCGCAGCGGCGCGTCGGCCGAAAGCTCAATCGTGGAGCCGTTGGTAAACGACCCGCCGGCCATGACCACTTCGCAGTCGTAGCCGGGCATTTCCGACGGTTCGGGGACCACGAAGGAATCGATGGCGGAGCCACGCTGCAGGCCGCGGCAGAAGGCGATCAGGTTTTCCTTGTTTTTGAGGCAGATCGCCTGAATGATGTCGTGCCTTGTCTCGTCGCTGCGCGGCGTCGTTTCAAACCCGAGCAGCTCAAACAGCGCGGCCGTGTAGCAGGCTGTTTTCAGCGCTTCGCCCACAATGTGCGGCGACTGGAAAAAGCCCATGAACATCTCGCGCGTGTGGCCGAGCGTGGCGCCGATCTCCTTGCCGAGCCCGGGCGTGGAAAGCCGGTTGGCGCATTTTTCGATCAGATCGGCGCGCCCGGCGATATAACCGCCGGTCTTGGCAATGCCGCCGCCGGGGTTCTTGATCATGGAACCGGCGATCAGATCCGCGCCGACCGACGTCGGCTCGCGCGTTTCGGTGAATTCACCGTAGCAGTTATCGACCATCACGACGGCGCTGCTGTTCTCTTTCGCGATTTTTACCATGCGGGCGATCTCGTCGATCGAGACGGTATCACGCAGGCTGTAGCCGCGCGAACGCTGAATATAGACCATTTTCGGCTGTACAGCGCGGATTTTCGCTGCCATCGCGGCAAAATCAGGCTTTCCGTTTTCGTCAAGCGCAACCTCGTCATACCGGATGCCGAAATCCCTGAGCGAGCCGGCGTCTGGCGCGTCCTCGGTGATGCCGATGACGGGACGGATCGTGTCGTAGGGCGTGCCGGTAACGCAGAGCATGGTGTCGCCGGGACGCAGCACGCCGAACAGCGCAACGGCAAGCGTATGGGTGCCGCAGGAAAAATGGTGGCGGACGAGCGCGTCCTCGGCATCAAACGCCTGCGCAAACACGCGTTCGAGCGTTTCTCTGCCCCAGTCGCTGTGACCGTAGCCCGTTGTCGGCGCAAACATAGCTTCGCTTACCTTATTTTCTATAAAAGCGCGCAGCACCTTTTGCTGATTGTGCTCCGCAATCGATTCCATGTCGCGGAACCGGGGCTGCACCATGGCGAGCGCGCGGTCCGAGATTCGGAGCAAGGCTTCGTTGAATTCAAACATAGGATCCCTCTATTGTATATTCATCCATGCGACCGTTTCCATCGGTTGAAATCCAATCCGGCGATAAAAGCCTTCGGCGCCTTCGTTGCGCGCAATCACATGAACGGTTTTGTTATCTTTTTGCAGCGCCGCCGACAGCGCAGAAACAACACGTTTGCCGTACCCCCTGCCGCGGCAGTCTTCGGCGCAGGCCACGCCGCTGATGACGGCGGACGCGGCACATTCCGCGGCCGTCAGCGCGCAGGCGCAGACACGGTCGCCGCAGACGACGGCCTTCAGTCTGGCCAGCCCGCGGTTTTGGCGAAACGTGAAATCGGAAAGAAAGTGAAGATACGCCTCCCTGCCGGCGGGAAAGCTGTCGGGAATCGCGCTGCTGATCAGATCATAGACGTCATGCAGCGACGCGTCGTCAGCGGCGGGCGCATCCTTTGCCGCTTCCAGGCAGCAGAACGCCTGCCTTGTGGGCAAAAGCGGAAACGGCAAACGACCGGCCGCGGCAGAATTCGTCATCACGGTGCGCACCGAAAGCAGCGGCAGCGCAAGAGAAAGCTCTTCGAAGTCCGTTCTGGCGCTTGTGAGCAGCACTCCGCTGTGTTCCAGCACGCTGAGCGCCGTCACGACCTTGCCGTCCGCTGCATCAACATAGCACGCGGCAAACGGATAGCGGTTCGCATAAGCCGCGAAGCGCGACAGGATGTAGCACCCGGCCAGCGAGCTGCCGCAGAAGGAGGTCAGCGCATCCGCGTCGCGCGATTCAGCCAACCGCATCATCGGCATAACAGCGCAAAAGCGCTTCAGTCAAAGAACGGCAGGCCGCCATGTCTCTGACGTCCCCGACGCTTGTGGCGCTGTGGATGTAGCGGCACGGGAGCGAAACGGCAATCGTGCGCACGCCGCCGTTTGCCTGATGGATGGATCCGGCGTCGTTGCCGCCGGCCACGGCCGTTTTGGTCTGGCATTTGATACCGAGCCGGTCGGCAAGGGCAAACGCGTGGCGGAACAGCGTTCTGTCATAGACCGTTCTGCGGTCCATGAACGACACCACGGCGCCGCCGCCCTGCTTGCAGACACAGTCCGCGTCGTCAACGCCGGCCACGTCGGCCGCCGTCGTAGCTTCCAGAACGATGGCGTAATCGGGGTTCACACGGTGCGCCGCAACGACGGCGCCGCGCAGACCGATCTCTTCCTGGGTCAGGAAGCAAAACCAGGCGTCGCGGGGCACGCCCCGATCGATCAGGTCCAGAAGCAGCGCGCAGCCGAACCGGTCGTCAAGCGCCTTGGACTGCACCTTATGCTGTCCGAGCTCGCGGTAATCAGAGACGAAATAGGCGGCGTCGCCGACGGCTGCCACAGACAAAGCCTGCGCCCGGTCTTCGGCGCCGATGTCGATATACAGGCTGCCCGCTTCGGGGACCTTGCCGCTGTCGGCCTTGTCGGTCAGATGGATCGCCTTTATGCCGATCACGCCCGGTACGGCGCGGTCGCCGACCGAAACCGGCCTGCCGACGATCACCTTGTCGTCGATGCCGCCGACCGGAGCAAACTTCAGAAACCCTTCCTCGGTAATATACGTAATGATAAAGCCGACCTCATCCATGTGCGCCGAAAGCATCACGGTTTTTTTTGCGCGTTCCTTCCCGCGCACAAACGCAAGGACGTTGCCGAGCGGATCGACCGTCACGTCGGCTTTTCCCTCCAGATGGGAAAGAATATAGGCACGCACCTGCTCCTCGCGGCCGGAGGTGCCGTTCAGCCGGCAAAGCTGCCGCAAATGATCCGTCATACTGTCTGCGCCTCCTTTGCCAGAATAAACGCGGTGAGAAGATCGGCCGTCAAGTCAACGTCTTTCGTGTCGATCACTTCAACCGGCGTATGCATTGACCTGAGCGGAATGGAAAGCAGCGCGGTTCTGACGCCGCCGCGCGCAAGCTGGATCTGGTCTGCGTTCGTACCGGTACGGGCGCTCATGACGTCGTGCTGATATGGAATCCCGTTCTGCTCTGCAACCGCAATCAGCGACTGGGTCAGCGCACGGTCAAGCACAGGCGCGATGCCGATCGAGGGGCCCTTGCCGAGCGCAATCGTTTCCGTCTTGTCGCAGTACGGATCACAGCCGAAGCCGACGTCAACGGCAACGGCAAGGTCCGCGTCGGAGCGGTAGGCGCCCGTTTTGGCGCCGCTGCCGCCGACCTCCTCCTGCACAGAGCACTGGACAATCAGCGTGCACCGCTGCAGCTTGTCGTGAACGGCCTGCACGGTTTTGATCAGCGCGGCAATCCCGCAGCGGTCGTCAAACCCGCTGCCGACGATGCGCGAGCCGAGCAGTTCATATTGATTCTTCGCAAACAGAATGCGGTCGCCGACGGCAACCATGGCTTCCGCCTCGTCCTTTTCCAGGCCGAGATCGACGGCCAGCCGTTTGATTTCAACGCCGGCCTCTTTCTGCTCCTTCGTCAGCAGATGCGGCGGCGTTGAGCAGATGACGCCGGGCAGCGGCTTCTTGCCCATTACGGTCACTTCCGCGCCTACAAGCACGCGAGGATCGGCGCCGCCGACCGCTTCGACCCGAAGGAATCCCTTGTCGTCAATGCTGCGCACGACCAGTCCGATCCGGTCGATATGGGCGTCCAGCAGAATTCTGGTCTCTCCGCTGCCGCACTGTCCCCGCACGTTGCCGAGCGGGTCGGTTTCCGTCTGCATATATGGTGATAACAGCTTTTGCACGACTGCGGCCGCCGCGGTTTCGTCGCCGGACGTGCCGTCGGCGCCGGCAAGCAGAAAGCAAAGCTCTTTTGTGGTCATACGGGTTCACCTCAGAATATATCAAATCAGTTTATTATACCGCAAGAACAGCATAAAAGTCAAGGAATATCGCAAAACAAAAGCCCCTGCCGTTTCAACCGGCAAGGGCGTCATGATTCGGATTATTTGTCTTTTCCGAGCAGTTTGCGGCAGATGCTGCGCAGTCGGAGCGCAAGCTTCACGAATCTGGAATTCATCAGAATGCGATAGTTGCGGTTTTCCTCCTTCAGGGAAGCGAGCTGCGCGTTTGCGGCGTCCAGCTGCTTCTTCGTCTGCGCCAGCGCCTTGCGCGCGTCCTGCAGGTCGTGGAAGTCGTAACGGCTCTCGATAAAGAAATTGTCGAGCGTCTTCTGCATCGTGTTCTTCTGCCACTGCAGCAGCTCCACGGGATCGGTATGCAGCCGATTCAGCTCGGTCGCGGTTCTGGTTTCCTTTTTGCAGTCCTCAATGAACGCGCTGATCGTCTTGCAGAGACCTTCGCGCACGGGCTTGTAGGCGTCGGGGTTCGCCGGCGGATTCAGCATAAAGTCGCGGTAATCGCCGTTGATGACGTCCTTCGGGAACGCGTGATGCAGGAAGTCCTTATAAGGATCGAAGCGCACGGACTTAAAGCTGTCGCGCACAAGCAGCACCGGGGTTTCCAGCGCAAGACAGGGCAGCGAGCAGTGCAGGCGGAACGTGATCACGCACTTCGCGTTCTGATATGTATCAAGATAGGAGATCACTTCGTCGCGGCGCTGTTCCCAGGAAAGATTCGTGGAAGGCTCCGGCCTTGTGGGCGGGAGAACCTTGACGTCGATGCCGGTGCCTTTGAGCTGCTTGCGGACCGCCTTTTCCACGTCCTTGCTGACGCCGACGAGGCAGACGTACTCGCGCTCGGGCTTCGGGATATCGCGTCTGGGCAGCGTGAGCGTCACGCAGCCGGAATAGTAGTTCTTGATGCCGAAATTGTCCAGAACGCCCTGCGTGTAATAATCGCGGCAGCCGATGGGTTCATAGTTTTTGAGATACTCCCAGCCGGGACCGTTGTCCACGTATTCGAATCTGGACTGCATGCCTCTCGGTCTGCCGCGCAGAATGTCGTTGTAGTGGAAGCCGATCCAGAGCGGATAGACGTTCTTTGACGGCGGCCAGTACCACTTGTGCCACATGTACCATGCGCTCATGATGGTGGCGACGGGTTCGTCGTTCTCCGCCGTGAAATGCTCCATATCCTCGATATCGACCATATAGTCAACAGACGGCAGCCAGAGGGATGCCGCATAGGACTGTACGTCGTCACCGATATTCTTTGTGGTCTTGCGCCACAGAACACCATACTTCATGACAAATACCTCGATTTGAAACGGGGTGATGCGTCAATTACGCACCGAACAAAACAAGCAGCGACGAAACGAGCGCCAGAACGAAGAACGCGACGCCGGCGATCTTGGTGAACTTTTCAAGCTTGGCTTCCATCGTTCTGCCCTTGTTCTTGCCGAAGAAGGTTTCGGCAGCGCCGGAGATGGCGCCGGAAAGGCCCTGCTGTTTGCTTTCCTGCATCAGGACCAGAATCGTGATGACCACGGAAAGCAGGATGATAATGATGGACAATGCATATTGAAGTGCAGTCATAATTGAGTTACCTCCGGGAATTTTTACCATAATATTTTAGCACAAGCGGCTTGTGCTTGTCAACAGAAACTTCAGCGCGGGGAAATCAGGCTTTTTGCTTTTTGGGGAACAGCGGTTTCTCGCCGGCGGACTGCGCCTTGTGCTCCGCGTCGTATTCGATCACGGGCTCCCCTGTTCCGTCCACGACCTCCTTGGTAATCACGAGCTTTGAAATGGTCGCGTCAGACGGAACGTCATACATATACTTCATCAGCAGCTTTTCAATCACGCTGCGCAGACCGCGCGCGCCGGTATTGTAGGCCAGCGTCTTTTTGGCGATCTCAACCAGCGCGTCGTCCTCGATCACGAGATCAACGTGGTCCATGGCGAAGATCTGCTGATACTGCTTGACCAGCGCGTTCTTCGGCTCGCTCATGATTTTCACAAGCGCATCCTGATCGAGCGCGTTGAGCGCCGTAATCACGGGCAGACGGCCGACCAGCTCGGGAATCAGGCCGTACTTGACCAGGTCGTGGTGCACGACCAGCTGCATGACGCGGCTGGTTTCAAACTCCTGCTTGGTGCGGATCTTGGCGCCGAAGCCGAGGCCTGAATTGCCCAGCCTGTTTTCAACGATCTTTTCAATCCCGTCAAAGGCGCCGCCGCAGATGAACAAGATGTTCGTCGTGTCGATCTGGATGAATTCCTGCTGCGGGTGCTTTCTGCCGCCCTGCGGGGGCACGTTGGAAACCGTGCCTTCGAGGATCTTCAAAAGCGCCTGCTGCACGCCTTCGCCGCTGACGTCGCGGGTGATGGAGGCGCTTTCGGATTTGCGCGAAATCTTGTCGATTTCGTCCACGTAGATGATGCCGCGCTCCGCACGCTCCACGTCATAGTCCGCGGCCTGAATCAGGCGCAGCAGAATGTTTTCCACGTCTTCGCCCACGTAGCCAGCCTCGGTCAGCGTCGTCGCGTCCGCAATGGCGAACGGCACGTCGAGAATGCGCGCCAGCGTCTGCGCCAGCATCGTCTTGCCGACGCCGGTGGGACCGAGCATCAGAATGTTGCTCTTTTGAATTTCAACGTCCTTGTTCGATTTGGAATAAATGCGTTTATAGTGGTTATAGACCGCTACGCTGAGCGCCAGCTTCGCCTCGTCCTGGCCGATCACATATTCGTCCAGCCGCGCCTTGATCTCATGCGGCTTCGGCAGCGATTCGAAATCACGCTTGCCTTCCTTGCTTTTGCGCGCATTCGGCTCTTCGGCAATAATGGACTGGCAAAGTTCCACGCATTCGTCACAGATATAGACGCCGGGACCCGCAATCAGCGTCGCGACGTCATTCTGCGCCTTGTTGCAGAACGAACAGCGAACGGGCTTCTCCTTGTTGTCGTCGTCTCTTGCCATGTCATCTTCTCCTTTGGCAATTATCTCTTGTCAAGAATGCGGTCCACAAGGCCGTATTCCAGCGCCTCTTGTGCGCTCATGAAGTTGTCGCGGTCCGTGTCGATCGCGATCTGTTCGATCGGCTTGCCGGTGTTCTCGGCGAGGATGCGGTTCAGCTTTTCCTTCGTGCGCAGAATGTGCTTGGCCACGATCTCGATCTCGGTGGCCTGCCCCTGCGCCCCGCCGGAGGGCTGGTGGATCATGATCTCGCTGTTGGGCAGCGCGAACCGCTTGCCCTTGGCGCCCGACGAGAGCAGGAACGCGCCCATCGAGGCCGCAAGGCCCATGCAGATCGTGGAAACGTCGCACTTGATATACTGCATCGTGTCGTAGATCGCGAGACCTGCGGAAACCGAGCCCCCGGGGGAATTGATATAAAAGCTGATGTCCTTTTCGGCGTCCTGGCTTTCCAGGAAGAGCAGCTGCGCCACCACGAGCGACGCCGTGGCGTCGTTCACTTCGTCGGAAAGCACGACAATGCGGTCGTTGAGCAGGCGCGAAAAGATGTCGAACTGCCGCTCGCCGCGGTTGGTCTGTTCAATGACGTACGGTACCAATGGCATACCGATCCCTCCGAAAGAAGATTTGGATTAAAAACAGTGTTGGAACAAAAGGCCGGAATTATTCTGCGGATGCTTCGGCTTCCGCTTCGGCTTCGGCGGCCTCGGTCTTTTCCTTCGGCGCGCGCGGTTTTCTTGCGGTCGTCACCTTCGCGCTGTCGCGGATGACCTTGATCGCCTTTTCAACAGCCATATCCTTCTTCAGTCCGTCGACGGGAATGATCTTCTTGATCTGATCCTTCTCCATCTTGTACTGCTCGGCGTATTTGTCATACTCCGCTTCCAGATCATCGTCGGCAATCTCGATTGCTTCGAGCGCGGCCACCTTTTCAAGCGCAAGACGCAGCTTCACGGCTTTTTCGGCCTCCGGTCTCGCCTGCGCCTTGTAGCCGTCCATATCCATACCCATATACTGCAGATAGGTCTGGAAATTCATGCCCTGCGAAGACAGTCTGTAATCCATGTCGCGGACCTGATTTTCGATTTCGCTGTCAATCATGACCGGCGGGATCTCGCCCTCGGTGTTTTCAACGAGCTTGTCAAACAGCTGGGTGCGGATCTCGCGCTCGTTGGCTTCTTCTTTTTCGCTTTTGATCTCGTCGGCAAGCTGCTTTTTCAGGTCGTCAACCGTATCGCAGTCGGCGGCGTCCTGGGCGAACTCATCGTCGACCTCGGGGAATTCCTCCACCTTGATCTCGTGGAGCTTCACCTTGAACACGGCATCCTTGTCGGCAAGCTCGGGGGCGTACTCGTGCGGGAACGTCACGTTCACGTCGAAGGCGTCTTCCGGGTTGTGGCCGACGATCTGATCCTCAAAGCCGGGAATGAACGTGCCGGAGCCGAGCTTCAGCTCATAGTTTTCGCCTTTGCCGCCTTCAAACGGCACGTCGTCCACAAAGCCTTCAAAGTCGATCACGGCAATGTCGCCGTCCTGCGCGGCTCTGTCTTCCACGGAAATGATGCGCGCGTTGCGGTGTACCAGCTCGTCGATCTTGTCCTTGATTTCCTCTTCGGTCGCCTCCACCTTTTTCTTGGTGGCCTTCAGCTCCTTATAGGCTTTGATTGCAACGTCGGGTTTCACATAGATGTCAACCGTCAGCTCCACGCCGTCTTCGCCGATCTCTTTGATATCCGCACTCTTGGTGCCGACCACGTCAAGGCCGGCTTCGGCAATCGCGCCTTCCACAGCAGCAGGATAGCAGATGTCAAGCGCATCTTCATAAAGGAAACCCTTGCCGTAAAACGTCTCGGCCATCTTGCGGGTGACCTTGCCCTTGCGAAAGCCGGGCAGCGCGATGCGGTTCTTCTGCTTGTTGAACGCCTTGTTCATCGCGTCGTTGAACGTCTGGCCGTCGATGGAAACTTCCAAGGTATAAAGATTCGCTTCTTCTGCTTTGTTGCATGTTTTCAGACTCATGTTCTTGAACTCCTTTTCTTGATTCCCCGCGTCGTTTTTGACGCATCAGGCATAATAACCAATGCATTATAACAGATTCCGCACGGGATTTCTATAGTTTTTTTAAATTTTTTCTATGAAATAAGGGCAAAAATGCAAATAATCGGCCGAAACCAGATGAAAACGGATGTCATTCTGCACGCCGTGAAAGGCGACGCTCAGCGACGGGCCGTGCAGATGACCGTAAAAGCAGCGGCTGATCCCCTCTTCTCTGAGCACGCGCATGATCTCGTCGCAAGACTGGTTGATCGTCAGAGGCGGGTAATGCAGAAAGCAGATCAGCTCGCCGCCGAGCGCTTTTCCGGCAGCGATCGACATGCGAAGACGGTTGGATTCGCGCAGCAGCACCTTCTGATCGGCGTCCTTTTCCGCGTCATAGAACCAGCCGCGCGTGCCGACAACGGTGTAATCGCCGAAGCGGAAGGCGTTGTTGTGCAGAATCCGCAGCGTGTCAAAGCCGTTTTGCGCCAAAAAAGCGTCCATCTTCCGTTTCGTGGTCCACCAGTAATCGTGGTTGCCCTTCATCAGAATCTTTTGCCCGGGCAGGCTGTTGAGAAAAGCAAAATCAGCCAGACACCCAGAAAGGTCCATGGCCCACGAAACGTCGCCGGGGATCACAACGATATCGTCGTCCGTCACCAGCCGGCGCCAGTTTTCCTCCAGCCGTTTCACGTAATCGTTCCAGCCGGGAAAGACGTCCATCGGTTTGTCCGCGCCCAGAGACAGGTGCGTATCCGCGACGGCAAACAGCTTCATTCCGATCCCCTCCTTTCAAACATGAAACGACGGCACGCGGTCATCCCACCTGCCGACGTCCATTCTGTTACGCATCGATGCCGAGCATCTGATACACTTTCTTCGCCATATCCTCGCGGCTGCAGCAATCGGTGAACCGCGGCTTTTTCTCTTTCAGCGTTGCAAGCTGCGGCGGACAGGGCTCGCCGGTGGCGGCAATCAGCTGATCCACCTGCGCAAACTCGTCCGCGCCGTCAGGCTCTTTGCCAAGCACGGCGGACAGAACAGCCTTGGAGAATTTATACGGATTCGCCGTGGACGCGATCACCGTCGGCGTCCGGTCGCCCGTGGCGGCGAGGTAGTCCTCATAAACGTGGACCGCAACCGCCGTATGCGTATCGCACAGATAGCCCGCACGGTAGGTTTCGGCAATCGTCGCCTTTGTCTCTTCGTCGTCGCAGCAGCCGGCGGCAAACTGAGCCAGCAGCTTTTCTTTGATATCATCCTCCACGACGTAACGGCCGGTCTGCCTGAGCTGTGTCATCCAGCCGCGCACACGGGCGTCGTCTTCGCCGGCAAGGTGAAACAGCAGCCGCTCCAGATTCGACGAAATCAGAATGTCCATGGAGGGCGAGGTCGTTGTGAAAAACGGACGGTTTCTGTCGTAGACGCCCGTTTCCAGGAATTCCGTCAGCACGTTGTTGGCGTTGGACGCGCACAGAAGCGTCTTCACCGGCACACCCATCTCCTTGGCGTAATAGGCCGCAAGGATGTTGCCGAAGTTCCCGGTCGGCACAACGATATTGACCGCGTCGCCGTTTTTGATCGTACCTTCGGCGATCAGGTCGCAGTAGGCCGAAACGTAATAGACGATCTGCGGGACGAGTCTGCCCCAGTTGATCGAGTTGGCGGAAGAGAACATCATGCCGTGCTGCGCCAGCTTTTCGGCAACGGCCGGATCGGTAAAGATCGCCTTGACGCCGTTCTGCGCGTCGTCAAAGTTGCCGTTGATGGCGCAGACGCAGACGTTGCCGCCCTCCTGCGTCGTCATCTGCAGCTTCTGCATGGGGCTGACGCCGTCGTTCGGATAGAACACCATGATCTTTGTGCCGGGCACGTCGCAGAACCCGGCGAGCGCCGCCTTTCCGGTGTCGCCGGAGGTCGCAACAAGAATCACGATCGTTTTGTCGGCAACGGTCTTTTTCGCGGCTGTGGTCAGCAGATACGGCAGCAGCTGCAGCGCCATGTCCTTGAACGCGCAGGTGGGGCCGCGCCAGAGCTCGAGCACGTGCGCGCCGTCGGCAATCGTATGCAGCGGCGACACCTTTTCACTCGAGAATTTGCCGGGCGCATAGGCGCCGCGCACGCAGCGGTCGATCTCCTCAGCGGTAAAATCGGTCAGATACAGCGCAAGAATCCTTTTCGCCCGTGAAATATAGTCGAGGCCGGAAAGCTCCTGCAAAAGCGAAGCGGAGATCTGCGGAATCTCTTCGGGGACGAACAGACCGCCGTCGGCGCTGATGCCGCGGGCAATGGCCTGTGCGCTCGTCACATGCACGGTTTTGTCTCTCGTACTCGTATACAGCATACGTCGTACCTCCCGTCGAATCAATGGATGTATTATAGCACGAAACAAACGGTTTGTAAAATGTTTTTTGAAAAGAAACAAATCTTTTTTATCAAAAGCACATCCGCCGGTCAGACAAACGGCGGATGAACTTTCTCAATAATACAGATTGTCAATGCAGGAGGCGTCGAACGCGTGCTCGATCAGGCGAACCTTCTCCGGCCTGCCCTCGCCGTTCAGCAGCACCTCAAAGACGTCGAACCGCGGCTGCTTTGCCGTTTCGTTCGTCATGAGATAGTGCTGCGCGGTGAGCACGAGCTTTTGCTGCTTGCGGAGGTCGACCGCCTCCGCGGGAGAAACCGGCGCGCCCGCCTTTCTGGTTTTGACTTCCACAAAGCAAACAAAATCGGCGTTTTCCGCAATCAGATCCACTTCGCCGTAGCGGGAATGCACGTTGCGCGCAACGACCGAATAGCCGTGCTTTTCAAGATACCACGCGCAGACGTCTTCGCCGAGCTTTCCTTTTTCCGAACGGTTCATGGCGTCTGCTCCAAAACCTTGCGCAGGAATGTGCGGCGATGCTCCGGACAAAGGCCGGACGCCGCAATTCGTTCATAGTGCAGCTTTGTGCCGTATCCCTTGTGCTGCGCAAACGCATACTGCGGATACTGTTCGTCGAGCATCTTCATGTAGCGGTCCCGCGTCACCTTGGCAAGGATGGACGCGGCGGCAACGGAAACGCTCTTGCTGTCGCCCTTCACAATCGTGCGCTGCTCCACGGCAAGGCCGGGCTTGCCGTTGCCGTCAATCAGCGCGCAGTCCGGCTGCACGGAAAGCGCCTCGACGGCGCGGCGCATGGCTAGGTACGTCGCCTGCAGGATATTGATTTCATCGATTTCCTGCGCTGTGGCCATGGCGATGCCATAGGAAACCGCGCGTTCGCAGATCACGTCAAACAGCGCTTCGCGTTTCTTTTCGCTGAGCTTTTTGGAATCGTTGAGTCCTTCGATTTCGCAGTCGGGCGGCAGAATCACGGCAGCGGCGCAGACCGGGCCGCACAGCGGGCCGCGTCCGGCTTCGTCAATGCCGCAGACGATGCGAAAGCCGTCCGCGCGGGCGGCGTTTTCAAAAGAGGAATCCGGCATGCTTCACACCTCACTGAAAAGCGGCGGCCGCCGAAAGCAGCCGCCGTCATTCTTCGGATTAAAGGATTTTGCAGAAATTGAAGATGGAATCGGGCAGCTCTTCCTTGTCTGCCGAAACCGTGAAGACGAACGCCGTCTCATGGACTTCGCTCAGCTCATACACCTGCTCGAGGAATTTGGCAAGCGCGTTGTAATCTCTGCCGCCGATCCGCAGCGTGGCGTCCACCAGCACGTCCGTAATGTCGTGGTTGCCGGCGCACACGCCCGCAAGAAAGCCGAAGAACGTATCGTAGCCCTTGACTTCGTAATCGTCGGTGGCGATCAGTCTGGCGCGATAATTCACGTCGTAAGTCAGCTTGGTTTCTTTTTCAACGCAGATGACGTTGCCCTTAGACGTTTCAACTGCTTCATTGACGCAGGAGATCAGATGCTTCGTTTTTCCGGCGCCTTTGTGTCCCAAAATCAGAGAAATCATAAGATTGTCCTCCCAGAAAGTGATTCCGCGTTTGCGGGTTGCCTTGATCGGTCAAGTCCATTATATCACACGGAAAGCCGTTGTTCAAGTGCTTCTTTTTCTTTTTCATAGCCCGGCTTGCCCAAAAGCGCAAACATATTCCGTTTGTAGCTTTCCACACCGGGCTGATTGAACGGATTGACGCCCAGCACATAGCCGGAAACGGCGCAGGCCTTTTCAAAGAAGTAGATCAGATATCCGAGGTTTTCTTCGTCCAGACGCGGTATGGAAACCACCACGTTCGGCACGCCGCCGTCGTTGTGCGCGAGCACCGTGCCGAGAAACGCCTTCTCAC